>Ga0335070_10000102_pt1 | contig 96597 bp, 86 predicted proteins | sample Lox_Sample_13_FD_206722 | JGI IMG/M metagenome (GOLD analysis project Ga0335070, IMG submission 206722) | Soil microbial communities from Loxahatchee National Wildlife Refuge, Florida, United States - Lox_Sample_1.3 | ecosystem: Environmental > Terrestrial > Soil > Wetlands | place: USA... | reverse complement strand
GCCTAACGAATCAACTTGCCAAATCTCGTCCACCTGATCTTATTCAAGAGATCCTGTGCATTCGAATCCCAGGAAAAGTAAATAACAAGGGCCTTTCCTTTGACTTCGGTTAGCTTGACGAATCCCCAAAATCGACTATCTTGGCTATTGTCCCGGTTATCTCCCATGACAAATAGGGAGCCTTCGGGAACTCTGACCGGTCCATAATCCTCAATCGATGTCCTGGGCATGATAAAGCGACCCCACGGATCATCGATTAACTTGTCATTGATATAAATCCTGTTGTGGACGATCGCCACCTTTTCCCCTTCCGTCCCAATCACCCTCTTGATAAAGTCTTTGCTCCGATCTTTTGGAAAAATGAAGACGATAATATCCCCTCGCCCGGGTTTTTTATATTGAAACAGCTTTGTATCGGTATAAGGAATTCTGATTCCGTAAATAAATTTATTAACCAGGAGGTGGTCACCCACCAGTAGCGTGGGCTCCATTGAGCTGGATGGAATTTTAAAGGCCTGAACGATGAAGGCCCGAATGAAAAGCGCGATGAATACGGCGATGACAATTGGTTCTAAATACTCTTTAATAAATCTTTTCTTCCCCATCATCTCCTCTTTCTCTCGAGACCTCTCCTTCCAAACGGTGAAGTATCCCCTCATAGCGTTCGGGTTTCCTATCCTTTAAAAAGGGCCATTCCTTCCTTGCTTTATCGACGCCCTTTAGGTCGATCTCAACCAAAGCAATGCTATCCTTCATCCCCGTGGGTTTATCTAATAATTCTCCCTCCGGGGAAATGCAAAAAGACCTTCCGTAAAAATCTTGTTTATCTTCGCTTCCCACTCGATTCACCCTGAAAACATAGACACCATTGACAATGGCGTTGCTCGAGATCACCGTTTCCCACTTCCTTTGCGAGGCAAAGGCAGCGGCGGTAGGAGAAAAGATAATCTTGGCTCCCTTGAGGGCCAAGATTCTTGAACCTTCTGGAAAGAAATTGTCCCAGCAGATCTGGACACCGATGGGAGCAAATTTCGTCTCGAAAACCGGAAACCCATGGTCTCCAGAAGAAAAATAATACCTCTCCTCCCAAAGTGGAATTTGAGGAACATGGACCTTTCGATAACTTCCCAAAATCTCTCCACCCGCATCGATCACGATGGCTGAATTGTAAAAAGAACTTTCCTCCATCTCAAAAATAGGACAGACCAGGGCGACCTCGTGCTCCTTTGCCAATTTCCGCATTCGGGTGATGGTGAGGCCATCTATCGTTTCAGCCAGAGAGAAATAGTCCTTGTTCATTTCCCTCGGAAACCAATGGGTCGTGAATAGCTCCTGGAAGCAGATGAGGCGCGCTCCTTTTTCTATAGCGATTTGAGCGGATTTAACCGCTTTTTCAACATTTCTTCCCTTGTCCTCGCAGCAGGATATCTGTATCCCTGCCAATTTTACCATTGTCTTTCCCTTCAACCAAAATTTGGAAAATGCTAACAAAGTTAAGGTGAAGTGTCAAGGTAGGGGGGGTACTATCTTGGCTGAATGATTGGATAGCGTACCCCATTTCTTTTTGCTGAACCACTCTTCTCTCTGCCTCGCCCATATTCCGTATTCCCCTGCCATAGAAATTATACGCCACCGGGTGCTATTTCACTATTGCATTTTCTAATAATAAATTTATAATGTACTGATTATTTCTTATGTATTTTAAAAACAAGAATGATCGATTCCTCTGAGGTGGATTGGGAAAAGAATGAGAATATTAGTCATTGAAGACGAGAAGAAGGTCGCCAATTTCATTAAGAAGGGCCTGGAAGAAGAGCATTACGCGGTGGATAATGCTTATGATGGGGAAACGGGCCTTTTTATGGCAGAAGTGAACGAATACGATTTGATCGTTCTGGATCTGATGATTCCAAAGATCGATGGATTGGAGGTCTTGAAAAGAATTCGAGGGAATCGAAACAATGTCCCTATATTGGTGTTGACCGCCCGAGACACTGTCGAGGATATCGTGAGGGGTTTGGATGCCGGTTGTGATGATTATTTGACGAAGCCATTCGAGTTTCTCGAATTTTTGGCGAGGATCCGTGCCCTTTTACGGCGGGAAAAGATAGATAAGGAGCCCATTTTAAAAATGGCGGACCTGACCTTATCGCTGGTGACTCATAAAGTGATGCGAGGAGGGAAGGAGATTGAACTCACTGGCAAGGAATATTCCCTCTTGGAATATTTTATGAGGAATCCGGATAAAGTCCTCACACGAACGATGATTTCCGAACATGTCTGGGATTATCATTTCGATTCGATGACCAATGTGGTCGATGTTTATGTCAATTATCTTCGTAGAAAAATTGATAGAGGGTTCGAACCCAAACTGATCCATACGATTCGAGGAGTCGGTTATATTTTGTCTGCCGACAAGAGCGCCTGAATGCATCTCAGAAGTCTCCGATTTAAATTAACCCTCTGGTATGTCTTGATACTGGGAGTTTTATTAACCTCTTTTAGCGGTTTTCTGTATTTCACCCTATCCAAGAGTCTCTATCGAGATGTCGACAATAAATTGAGGTCTCTCGCCGAACTCATCGCCTCGGAATCCTCGTCTCCCCTATCCAAATTTAACTTCGGAACGATTGACCAGGCTCTTGAAGCTTCCATGAATTTAAAGCCCATAGGCAAATTCATTCAGGTCCTGGATGAGTCGGGAAATATAGGCCGAAAATCTGACAATCTAAGAAATGTTCAACTTCCTATCAGTTTAAATGCCTTAAAGAATGCCTCCAAAGGTTCGAACACCTTTGAAACGAATCGTACGATCGAAAACACTCCCTTAAGAATCATGACTTTCCCCGTAGTCGAGAATGGCCATGTCACGAAAATTGTTCAAATCGCTTCCTCTTTGGAGGGAGTCGAGGATGCTCTGAACAAACTTTTCCTCATCTTGATCATCTCCGTCCCGTCCACGCTGATCCTTGCGAGCCTGGGTGGCCAATTTCTTGCCCATAAGGCGTTAAAGCCCGTCGACGATATTACCCAGACGGCCCGGAGGATCACCTCCAAAAATTTAAACCAAAGGATTAACCCTCCCAAAGTCAAAGATGAGATATCCAGACTGATCGAGACCTTTAATGAGATGATCTCCAGGCTTGATCAGTCCTTCCAACAAATGAAACAGTTCAGCTCCGATGCCTCGCATGAATTAAAGACACCCTTGACGATTCTCAAGGGAGAGGTAGAGGTCATGCTTCGAAAGGAACGGACCTCTCACGAATACCAACAGACCCTGAAGAGCAACCTAGAAGAAATCAACCGAATGTCACAAATCGTTGAAGATCTCCTGACTCTTTCAAAGGCAGATACAGGAGAGATCGGGTTGAACAAAGAAGATATTAACTTAACTGAGATCCTGAATGAAGTTGTCGCTCAAATGAATAGGCTGGCGAGTTCCAAGAAGCTTGACCTCTCCTCGTCGAATCATGATGAGAACATCCACCTCTTCGGGGATGCCTTGCGATTAAGAGAATTATTTATCAATTTGATCGAAAATGGAATTAAGTATACTGAAGAGGGAGGCTCAATCCGTATCTTCCTGCAAAAGGTATCCTCTGCGAGGAATCAATCCGGTTGGCTCGAGAGAGAGAAAGGCGAATTGGTTAAGATCATCGTATCGGATACCGGAATTGGAATTGCGCAGGAGGATCAAGAGAGAATATTTGATCGATTCTTTCGTGTGGACAAAGCTCGTTCAAGAGAGCACGGAGGAAGTGGCCTTGGGCTCAGCATCTGTAAATGGATTGTCGAAGCCCATCAAGGCGACATTGAAGTCGAAAGCGAATTAGGAAAAGGAAGTTCCTTTATTGTAAGACTACCCCTTTCCCCTCCCGATTGAATCATTGAATCTCGTTCAACCAAGTCAATTCAAACAACGGCCGATTATTAACCAGGTTGCGTCATTTTTTTGCACCATTTTGTAAGGAATAGATTTTGTAAAATAAAAAAGTCCTTTTAATCCAATTAATTAAAAATAGACAAAAATTGGCACTTATTTTGCTTAAACAGTCTAATATTGACAAAAATTTATCTTTTTTAATATTCTAAGCAATTCCAAAAACTTGGGACGGAGCAAAAATTGACAGAACGTTTGGGCGAAATTCTGATTAAGAGAAATTATATCACCCCCGACCAACTCAAAAAGGCGTTAGACGAACAGAAATTGAAGGGGGGCCGCTTAGAATCGACCCTGGTGAAATTAGGATATATTAAAGAAGATGAGTTATTATCCTTTCTCAGTGCCCAGTACAGGGTTCCCTCGGTTAAGATCTCCAAGATGGAGATCAATCCAACCGTGATCAAATTGGTTCCTTCCAGCGTTTCCAAGAAGTATTTCATTATGCCCATCAATCGGGTGGGTTCTAAATTGACCCTGGCGATGGCCGACCCCAGCAATATCGTCGTGATCGATGAGATTAAGTTTATGACCGGTTTCAACGTAGAACCAGTTGTGGCCTCAGAGACGGAGATCATCGATGCGATAAAGAAATATTATGGGGGAGGCGGAAATATTGCCGGAATGGGGAGTGTCTCATTCCAGGCCGCTGATTATGACCTGGAAGAAGGAAAGAGTAATCCCTTGGACGGCATCGCTCTTGATGATGATGTGGTAGATGTGGATGATTTCGATAAGCTCGTCCATGGAGCGGTCGATAATGTCGAAGTGGTCGAAGGCGGGCCGAATCCACTGGAAGAATCGATCGATATGGAAGGCCCGATCATCAAGATTGTCAACGGCATTCTGATCAAAGCGATCAAATTGGGGGCCAGTGATATCCATTTTGAGCCCTACGAGAGGATGTTTCGAGTCAGATACCGGATTGACGGTGTGTTGAGGCGGGATATGGCGCTCCCGATTCAGATTAAGAATGCCATGACCTCACGCTTGAAAATCATGGCAAGACTCGACATCGCAGAAAAACGATTGCCCCAGGACGGAAGGATCAAGTTAAGAATGGGAAAGGGACGTGAAATGGATTTTCGGGTCTCTACCATTCCCACGCTTTTCGGTGAAAAGGTCGTCCTCCGCTTATTAGACAAGTCAGCCCTCCAACTGGACATGACCAAGCTGGGATTTGAAGAATCTTCCCTGGCTGATTTACAGGGGGCCATTCACAAGCCCGTTGGAATGATCCTCGTGACCGGTCCAACAGGAAGTGGAAAAACGACGACTCTCTATTCCGCCTTATCCGAACTGAACAAAGAGTCCGAGAACATCATGACGGCTGAAGACCCAATCGAATACAATTTTATGGGGATCAATCAGGTCCAGATGCATGAAGAAATCGGGCTGACCTTTGCTTCGGCGCTCCGTTCCTTCCTTCGGCAGGACCCAGATATCATCATGGTGGGTGAAATTCGAGATTTCGAAACAGCCCAGATTGCAGTCCAGGCAGCCCTCACCGGGCACCTCGTCCTCAGCACCGTTCACACCAACGATGCCCCGGGGACGATTACCCGACTCATTGACATGGGAATCGAACCTTTTTTGATCTCCTCGGCCGTCATCTTGATCCTGGCCCAGCGGTTGATCCGGAAAATCTGTATGGACTGCAGGGAGCCCATCAAAGTCCATCCCCAGCTTTTGATCGACCTCGGAATTCCACCCGATGAGGTCAAATCCTTCCCCGTCTATAAGGGAAAGGGATGTCCTATCTGTAATAATACCGGATACAAAGGCAGGCTCGGGCTTTACGAAGTGATGCCCATGAAAGAAGAGGTCAAAGAACTCGTCTTATCCAGGGCTTCCACCACCGAAGTTAAGAAAGAAGCCATGCGGTTGGGGATGAAGACCCTGCGGCAAAGTGGAATTATGAAGATCAAGGATGGGGTCACAACCATCGAAGAAGTCCTTCGTTCGACCATCGAGGATCGATAATGAACCGGGAAAATTGGGAGGAAAAGCGATATGATTGAGTTACAAAAGTTGCTTGAGATCGTCATCGAGAAAAAGGCCTCAGATGTACACATCACGACAGGAGCGGCTCCCAAGTTCCGGATTGACGGAAAGCTCGTAAGCTTCGAGAACACTGTCCTGACGGCACCGGATACGAAAAGACTCTGTTATAGTGTATTGACCGATGCCCAGCGACATAAATTTGAGGAGGAGTGGGAATTAGACTTTTCATTTGGCATTAAAGGATTGAGCCGCTTCAGGGGAAATATCTATATGCAGCGAGGGGCCGTAGCTGGAGCGTTTCGGGCCATCTCCTTCGACATCCTCAATTTTTCCGAATTGGGAATTCCACCCGTGGCCACCGAACTGCTTAAAAAACCGAAAGGCCTTGTTTTGGTGACAGGGCCGACCGGAACAGGGAAATCAACCACTCTTGCAGCCATGATCGACAAAATCAATAATGAGAAAAGTTCTCACATCGTCACCATTGAAGATCCAATCGAATACCTTCACCGTCACAAAAGCTGCATCGTCAATCAAAGGGAGGTAAATCAGGATACAAAAAGTTTTACCCACGCTCTTCGGCACATTCTCCGGCAAGACCCTGACATTATTCTCATCGGCGAGATGAGAGATCTCGAAACGATTGAAGCCGCCCTCATCTGTGCAGAGACCGGCCACTTGACCTTTGCGACACTGCATACGAACTCCTGCGTGGAAACGATCAACCGTATCATCGACGTCTTCCCCCCGCATCAACAAACTCAGATCCGGACACAGCTCTCCTTTGTTTTGGAAGGGGTACTCGCCCAGCAGCTTATTCCAAAGATGGGGGGCAAAGGGCGTGTCTTGGCCATGGAGGTAATGATTCCAAACCCTGCGATTCGAAACCTCATCCGTGAGGATAAAATTCAGCAAATCTATTCATCGATGCAGGTAGGACAGGCAAAGTTCGGGATGCAAACGATGAATCAAGCCCTTCTCTCCCTCGTAGAACGTCATTTTATCTCCTTAGAGGACGCTACGGAGAGAAGCCATAATTTGGATGAATTTCGGCAAATGATTTCAAACTCCAATATCACGATGGGGAAAAAAGAGAGGCCTGTGAGGACCGCCTGAACCCATTGGGAAGGGATTAAACCATGCCAGTTTATAAATGGGAAGGAAAGACAGCAAAAGGACTCGTGAAAAAAGGTGAGATGGAAGCACCCAACGAGGCTGCTATTCGAATCCACCTGCGGCAACAAAATATCATCCCCACCAAAGTCGGTTCGAAGGGAAAAGAGATCAAGATTTCTTTACCTTTTGGGAAAAAGGTCAAACAGCGGTCGATCGCCGTGTTTACCAGGCAACTTGCCACGATGATCGACGCGGGATTACCACTCGTCCAGTCTTTGGAAATCCTCTCTGCACAACAAGAAGGCAAAATCTTTAAAAATATCCTCCGGGAGATCAGAGAGGATGTGGAAGGTGGCTCTACCTTCGCCGGGGCTTTAAAAAAACATCCCACAACCTTCAATGAATTGTATACCAACCTGGTGGTTGCAGGAGAGGAGGGAGGAATCTTAGATAATATTTTGACTCGTCTTGCAAACTACATCGAAAAGTCCGAAGCCCTCAAAAAGAAAGTCAAATCCGCGCTGGTCTATCCGGCCACCATTGTAGGGGTGGCCATCATCGTCGTGATGATCTTGATGATCTTTGTCATCCCTGTCTTCGAAACCATGTTTAAATCAGCAGGACAAAACTTACCGCTCCCCACTTTGATCGTTCTCACACTCAGCAAATTGATCAAGAAGTATGTGATCATTCTCATTCCGGCCCTCATCCTTCTGTTTTATTTGGGTAAAAAATATTATCAAACACAAAACGGGAGGGCGCTCTTCGATCGGCTTCTGTTAAAATTGCCTGTTTTTGGATCATTATTTAGGAAGATCGCTGTGGCCCGATTTTCCCGGACTCTGGGAACTCTCGTCAGCAGTGGCGTTCCCATCTTAGACGGGCTGACCATCGTCTCCAGGACTTCAGGGAACAGAACCATCGAAACAGCCATCCTCAGTGCAAGAGCCAGCATCCGGGAAGGAGAAACCATTGCGGAGCCCTTGAACCGAAGTAAAATTTTCCCCCCTATGGTCATTCAAATGATCTCGGTGGGGGAGTCGACCGGAGCTCTGGACTCCATGCTTTCAAAGATTGCAGATTTCTATGAGGAAGAAGTGGATATCGCCGTGGCCAATTTGACCTCTCTTCTTGAACCGTTCCTCATGATCTTTTTGGGAGTGGTAATCGGAGGGGTGGTCATCTCGATGTATCTCCCTATTTTCCAAATGGCCTCTGCCGTAGGCTAGTTGGTCATCTGTTCTTTAAGGATAGAATTTTGTGGACACGACTTCAGTCCATTCGCTTGATACCCATCAAAGAATGCTGAAAAATGTGAAGGGATTGATGTTTGGTCGTGTCATCATCCTCACCCTTCTCCTCACCATTCCCTTCCTCTTCCAGGTCTCGGAAAAAAGATATTTTTTCATTCCGATGGTTAACAAATTCTATTATTTCATCAGCATTTTTTATCTCGTGACGATCGTGTACGCCCTTCTGTTGAAGAAGGTCAGAGACCTCAAGCGATATGCCTTCCTTCAAATTATCATCGACCAACTCTTCATCACAGCCTTGATCTATTTCACCGGTGGCAAGGAGAGTTTTTTCCCCATCGCCTATATCTTTTCAATCATTGCAAGCAGCATGACTTTTTATAAGCGGGGAGCGCTCTTTTCAGCCTCTCTCTCCTCCTTCCTCTATGGCCTCCTTTTATTGTTCCAGCTTCATCATTGGATCAATCCCCTCGGCCAACCACCTCTTTACGACGCAAGCCAAATCTTCTATTCGTTGATCATTTATATGGCGACGTTTTATATTGTCGCCCTCTTGAGCAGCGCTGTTTCTGAAGAGCTGAAAAAAAAGAAGAAGGAACTTATTCAGAAACAGGTAGATTACAATCAGCTCGAAACATTTAACCGAAATATCATTCAGAGCCTGGACAGCGGCCTGCTTACAGTGGATCTCTCCGGGAAGATCAACTTTCTAAACCGGACCGCAGAGAAAATTTTGAATCGAACCGGGGATGAGCTAAAGGATAGTTCCATCAATGACCTCTTGCCAGGAATCAATCGAGTGATCGAAGAGGTTAGAAAAAAGACCTTGGAACTCCCCTTTGACTACCAACGCAGCGAAACCCTGTTGAGCGGTCACGACGGACGAAAAACTTATCTTGGATTCTCCATTTCGCCCCTCACCGACCCAGCGGGGTCATTGATCGGACATACCCTGATCTTTCAGGATATTACCAAATTCAAGGAGATGGAAGAGCAGATCAAGCGAGTCGATAAGATGGCGGCAGTTGGGGTCTTGGCGGCCGGGATGGCCCATGAAATCAGAAATCCCCTGGCCTCTCTGAGTGGCTCCATTCAAATGTTAAAAAGCGAACTGGTCCTCGACGCCTCTCAACAGCATCTGATGGAAATCAGTCTAAGAGAATCGGAGAGACTGAATGCCTTGATCACAGACTTTTTACTTTTTGCACAACCCCCTCAGACCAATAAAATCCTGTATCCGATCGGAACGATTGTTGATGAAACCATTGACCTCTTCACTCATTCCGCTTCCTTCCACGACGGAATCCGCATCCTTCGACCGAATGGCCATGAGGAGATACGCGCACCGATTGACCCCAACCAAATGAAACAGGTTTTTTGGAACCTCTTTATCAATGCGGCTCAGTCGATGTCTCATGAGGGGGAAATCAAAGTTCAATTGGGCAAAGGAAATGCCTGGGGTCTGAGCAGCCTCGCCCTCTCGTCCCAATTAAAAGGAATGGAATGGATAAAAATTTCCATCACCGATTCCGGAAATGGCATTGCGGCGGACCGGAAAGAGAAGATCTTTGAGCCCTTTTTTACGACGAAGGAAAATGGAACAGGATTGGGCCTTTCCATCGTCCATCGAATCATCGAAAATCACAACGGATTGATCAAAGTGGATAGCGAATTGGGCAAGGGTTCCACCTTCACCCTCTTCCTTCCTGCCAATTAATAAGAGGAAACCAAATGATCAAGGATAAAATTTTAGTTGCCGATGATGAACAAAGCATGAGGGAATTCTTGGACATTATGCTAAAAAAGGAGGGATACAAGGTCTCACTTGCCTCCAACGGAGAAGAAGTCGTTAAACTGGTTGAGAATGATCTCTTCGACCTCGTGTTGCTGGATATCCGGATGCCCAAGTTGGATGGAATTTCCGCGTTAAAAAAGATTAAAACCAATTCCCCTGAAACCACGGTGATCATGATCACGGCTTATGCCTCTGCGGATACGGCCATCCGTGCGATGAAGGAAGGAGCATACGACTATATCACCAAGCCTTTCAAGGTGGAAGAGATTAAGCTGATCATCAAGAATGCACTGGAGAAAAAGAACCTTCAAAAGGAGAACATCCTTTTAAAACAAGTGGTCCGGGACCGCTATCACTTTGGCAACATCATTGGCCAGAGTTCCAAAATGGCCGCCTTGTATGATCTCTTGGAAAAGGTATCCCCCACCAAAACAAATATCTTGATCGGTGGGGAAAGCGGAACAGGAAAAGAACTCGTGGCCAAGGCAATTCATTATAATAGTCCCCGCAAGGAGAAACCCTTCGTCACGTTGAATTGTGGGGCCATCCCTGAATCCCTCATCGAAAGCGAACTTTTCGGACACATGAAAGGGGCCTTCACAGATGCCATTGCGACCAAAAAGGGATTGTTCGAAGTGGCCGATGAGGGGACGATCTTCTTGGACGAGATCAGCGAATTGCCTCTTCTCATGCAGGTGAAGTTGTTGCGGGTGCTACAGGACAAGGAATTTAAACGGGTGGGAGGAACAGAAGACATCCGGGTGGATGTGCGGATCATCTCTGCCACCAATAAAGACCTCGAAGAGGCGGTGAAGGCAAAACGATTTCGGGAAGATTTATACTACCGTCTCAATGTCATCCAAATTAAACTTCCCCCCCTACGGGATCGCAAAGAAGATATCCAAATTCTGGCGAGCCACTTTTTGAAAAAATATTCTGAAGAATTGAATAAAAACATTGTGAAGATCGCCCCCGAGGCGCTCCAAATCCTCCTAGGCTATGAATATCCGGGCAACGTTAGAGAATTGCAAAATATTATCGAGAGAGCCGTCGCGTTGGAGGGCAGCCAAGAACTCACCACAAGCCATCTGAGTTCCTATTTGAATGGACAGCCCCTTCTGAAAAAAGGACCCATCGACATTGAAATTCCAAATGAGGGAATTGACCTTGAGAAGATGGTGGAGGATCTGGAGAGAACCCTCTTGGTGAAGGCATTGGACAGAACGAAAGGGATTAAGAAAAAAGCGGCAGAACTCCTTCATATTAATTTTCGATCCATGCGTTACCGTTTGGAGAAATATGGACTGAATCATGGGGCGGATTCCGAACTGAGTTGAACACAACCCAACTTCTCATCCGCTCATTTAACCAGTTCCTCCATCGTCAAGGTGACGATGAAGCCCGCTTGTTCTCGATCATTTCCTTTTAAATTGCTTTCTTAGCTCCTCCAGGGGAAGGACAAAAAAGATGGGGCGCCCATGAGGACAGGTGCTGGCTGGATGGAAAGCAGCGAGATCTCCTAGCAACTGATCCATTTCCTCCTTCTTCAACGGGAAATTCCCCCTGATCGCAGAATGACAAGCCAACGTGATCAAAATCGTATCGAGAGCCTCTTCTCCCCCTTTTTCTTTCCCCTCTGCGAAAGAGAGCTCATCCAAAATTCCCCTGATCATTTCATTGGTGTCTTTTTGGTCGACAAGCGTCGGGATGGATCGAATGGTAAATAGCTTCTCGCCTATGGATTCGATTTCAAAGCCAATCTTTTTCAAGGCCTCCCCAGCCGATTCGAGAATGCACGATTCCTCGACGGACAATTCGATCAAAATGGGAAGGAGCAGTTTTTCTGATGTCATCGATTTGCTTTCATAATCTCTCTTGTATTTTTCAAAAAGTATTCTCTCGTGGGCGGCATGTTGATCGATAAAGATTAGATTTCCATCTTTTTCGCAAAGGATATACGTCCCATCAACTTGGCCCAGGACGAGAGAGTGCCATCTCTTCTCCAGGTTCCAGTGGGATTCCTGCCCTTCCCGAACCATGTAACCTTCTTCGGACTTCCCCAGCCCTAAGGCCGGCGAGAAGGATAAAGTCTCCTGCCCGGAAAAAGGAGGATGCGCCCTCCCTAGTGGAAACCACTCCCTCCCCTCGGTAGAAGCTTTTTCTCCCGCTTGCGAGGGGCTCTCTTTACTTTCCAGCAACGCACGAATCGCTGCCAAAACAGCTTGATACACCCTTTCAGGATCCTTGAATTTCACCTCGGCCTTGGTCGGGTGAACATTCACGTCGACGGTAGATGGGGGAAGCGTGATGAACAAGATGGCGATAGGAAATTGATTGCCGGGGATGAAATGGCGATAACCATCCAAAATCGCTTTATAAATCATCCGATCCTTGATGAAGCGCTGGTTCACATAGAAGTAAATTCCTTCAGCATTTCGTTTCGAAAAGGAAGGAAGACCGGCAAACCCCGAGACTCGAATATCCCCCCCCTCGAACCCAACCGGCTGAAGATGCTGATACATCTCCTTCCCGAAAATAGCTTCGATTCGAACCAGAGGAGATTCTGTTTTCAGGTATTCATGGAGGGTTCGCCCGTCGTGCACCAATTTGAAAGAAATTTTGGGATGAGAGAGGCTCAGCCGCACAAAGTGATTCAAAGCAACACGAAGTTCAGAACGGATCGATTTCAAAAATTTTCTTTTTACCGGGATATTGTAAAAGAGATCCATCACTTCTACGTCCGTTCCAATAGGGCAACCTGTCTCCGAAATGCTCTTCGTTTCTCCCCCTTCACAGCTCAACTTCGTTCCACTTAATGAATTAGCCGTCCTGGTCCGTAGCGTCACTTTGGAAACCTGGGCGATGCTTGGAAGGGCCTCTCCTCTGAATCCCAACGTATGAATGGCATAAAGATCTTCCGCCTTCCTGACCTTACTGGTGGCGTATCTCTGCAGGGCTAAAGGAACATCTTCTCGATCCATCCCTTCACCATTGTCCATCACGCGAATCAGCCGGAGCCCTCCCGCCTTTAGTTCCACGGTGATTTCTGAACTTCCCGCATCGATTGCGTTTTCCATTAGTTCTTTCACCACGGAGGCAGGCCTCTCCACAACCTCTCCAGCGGCGATACTCTGTGAAACGGATTCCGGCAAGATTTCAATTTTTCTTGGCATCTTATTTTAGTTAGACCAACGAACAGGCAGAATCGTTAGAAAGGTCCGAGATTCCTCCGTGTAATCAGGGACAGGTTTCGAGTTCTAATTTATCCCTTTCCATTGTCGATGAATGCACCCATTTTTCTAAACTTTTCGTATCGGAGTCTCAACAATTGTTCCCCATTCAATCTCTCCAGCTCCTCCAAGTGTCGCTCGATTACTTTTCTTAAAGTTTCCGCCATCCCCTGGGGATTTCGATGGGCACCCCCCAAAGGCTCCTTAACCACCTCATCAATAATGCCCAACTTGGATAAATCCGAAGCGGTCATTTTCAAAGACTCCGCAGCGGCTTCCTTCCCCTTTTCTCCATCTTTCCAAAGGATCGCAGCACATCCTTCCGGTGAGATCACAGAATAAATTGAATTCTCAAGCATCAAAATCCGATCCCCCACGCCAATGGCCAGTGCTCCCCCACTTCCCCCTTCGCCGATCACCGTCGTGACGATCGGCACCCGGAGCATGACCATCTCTTCCAGATTCCTCGCAATGGCCTCTGCCTGTCCTCTTTCTTCTGCGCCCACGCCGGGAAAGGCCCCGGGCGTGTCAATCATCGTCAAAATCGGTTTCTTGAAGGACTCCGCTAATTTCATCAACCTCAACGCTTTTCGATATCCCTCCGGATGGGGCATCCCAAAATTTCGGTAGGCCATCTCCTTCGCATCGGCTCCTTTTTGATGAGCGACGATGACAACCGATCTTCCACGAAACGTCGCCATTCCTCCGAGTATGGCCGGATCATCTCCATATCTGCGATCACCGTGGAGCTCAACAAAATTTTCAAACATCCACCGGATATAATGCGAGGATTTTGGGCGATCGATATGTCTCGCCAGCTGAGTGATCTGCCACCCCGTCAGGTTCGAAAATATTTCTTCCTGTAAACGATGAAGCTTTTCTTCTAAGCTTCCCAATTGTTCATTGAACTGAAACGGTTTCCCTTTGGAAAACCTTTTCAGATTTTCGATCTCTGTTTCCAGCTCAATGAGAGGTTTTTCGAACTCCAAATAATGTTTGACCATCTCGATCCCTGCTATTCGAAACCAATAGGGGAAAATTTGAAAAGATCTTGAATATGATTCTTAAACCTCTGAGTCGGGTCGACCGTGTACTCATCGGACAGGGCCACCACCGTCTCCCGGTTGGTTCCGTCAATAAAATGAAGGAGAATCGTAGAGGATCCTCGGTTCGCCAGGATGATTTCCTTCAAGTCCGCCAGTCGGGAGGAAGTTAATGAGGAGAGTGGGATTTTTAAACGGAGGGGTTTCGTGGAGGAAGCGGATGGTTCTTTAAGAGGCTGGATGTCGGTGGCTTTTATCTTGGTATGTTCCTCGGAAAGATCGAGCGTCCCCGTGACGAGAAGGGGATCCCCTCCTCTCAGGCAGGGCAAGGCAGCTTTAAAGACTTCGGGAAAAAGAATGATTTCCACAAACCCCTTCATGTCCTCGAGGGTTAAGAATGCCATCCGATCTCCTTTCTTCGTAACAATCTCCTTGAGCGTATTGACCAAGCCACAAATTCTAACCTCGGTGCCGTTTTGAAGTCTAGTCAGCCCGGAGATATCTATCTCGGTATGTTTCTTGATCTCCTCTTGGTAACGCGATAGGGGGTGCCTGGAGATATAGAATCCGATCGTCTCCTTTTCAAAAGCGACCAATTGATTTTCTGGGAATTCATCAACGTCCGGATACTCTTCTTTAAAGTCCCTCGATTCATCGAGGAGCATACTCAGCTGAGGTTCCCCTTTCTTCCTCTGTGCCGATTGCGATTGTTCGAGAAGATCCCCGAGAGCGGTTAACATCTGAGATCGGTAAGCTTTTGAAAAGTCGAAGGCTCCGCATTTGATCAGACTTTCAATCACTCGACGATTCACTTTTCGTAAATCAACGCGATTGCAAAAATCAGATAAAGATTGGAATCTCCCCTTTCCTTCCCTTTCCGTCATGATTGCATCGATCGCTGCCCCGCCGACGTTTTTCACCGCTGTCAAGCCAAACCGAATCTGATTCCCACTGACCGCAAAATGGTTGAAGCTTTCGTTGACATCCGGGGGCAAGATCGCGATACCCATCTCCCGACACTCTGAAATATACCTGACAATTTTCTCGGCATTCTGCGCCTCACTGGTGAGTAAGGCTGCCATAAATTCGATCGGGTAGTAGGTCTTGAGGTAAGCGGTCTGGTAAGCAAGAAGGGCATAGGCAGCGCTGTGGGATTTGTTGAAACCATACCGGCCAAAGGTTTCCATCTGTTCAAAAATCTTCTCTGCTTTCTTCGCAGAAATCCTGTTCTTCTTAGCCCCTTCAAGAAACTTTTCTTTCTGCCTCTCCATCTCAAGCGCATCTTTCTTAGACATCGCCCTCCGCAGATTATCCGCATCTTCGAGACTAAAGTTGGCCATCGCGCTGGCAATCCGCATCACCTGCTCTTGATAAACGATCACCCCGTACGTGTCATTTAAGATCTCTTCTAAGGCCGGATGTTCGTATCGGATCGACTCCTGGCCATGTTTTCGTTTGATAAACTCGCCCACCATACCGCTATCGAGAGGGCCTGGCCGATAGAGGGCAACGAGGGCAATGATATCTTTGAAACGCTGTGGTTTGAGTTTGATCAAAAGGTCCCTCATCCCTGAACTTTCCAATTGGAAGATCCCCAGGTTGGAGCCAGCCCCCAAAAGGGCATACACCTCAGGATCGTCCAGCGGAATCTCAGAAAGCCCAAGTTTCACGTGCCGGTTCTTTTCAATCATCTGAATGGTCTGATCCACGACTGTGAGGGTCTTGAGTCCCAGAAAATCGAACTTGACCAAACCAATGGCCTCCACCTGCTTCATGGCGTACTGGGTCATGACCTCACCGTTCTGGCCCCGTTGCAGGGGAAGATACTCCATTAAAGGCTTATTGGCGATCACGACCCCTGCCGCATGCGTAGAGGCGTGACGCGCTAAGCCCTCCAACGATCTCGCGATCTCAAACAGGGAAGCGATCCGCGTGTCTCTGGCAATGGCTTCTCTCAGGCCCGCCTCCTGATGCACGGCTTGTTCAAGGGTAATATCGATTTTATTCGGGATCATTTTTGCGATCCGGTCCACTTCTGCATAAGGAATTCCGAGGACGCGGCCCACATCTCGGACGACCGCTTTCGCTTGCATCTTTCCGAAGGTGATGATCTGAGCTACGTTCTCCTTTCCGTACTTCTCCGAGACGTATTGAATGACTCCATCTCTACCTTCCATGCAAAAATCGACATCGACATCGGGCATGCTGCTCTTCCGGCCGGGATTTAAAAAACGTTCGAAGATCAACCCGTATTCGATGGGATCCAGGTCAGTGATGTTCAACGCATAAGCCACCAGGCTTCCGGCGGCCGATCCCCTTCCAGGGCCAACAGGAATCTTATGGCTTTTTGCATAGTGAATAAAATCATAAACGATGAGAAAGTAACCCGGATAGCCCATCGATTTGATGACCTTAAGCTCCTCCTCAAGGCGAAGCTTATAGTGGGAGGCGCGATCCTTGAAATCGCTCTCGCGTTCATATCGGGAAAGCCTCCGGTCTAAGCCTTGCCTGGCCAACTTTTCCAGGTAACCCTCAGCCGTCTCTCCCGACGGCACGGCAATTCTGGGGATGTGTTTCTCATCGAAGCGCATTTCCAGATTGCATGCTTCCGCAATCTCCATGGTGTGAACGATCGCCTCCGGAGTGTTTTGGAAAAGGGCCGCCATTTCTTGGGGGGATTTGAAATAAAATTCGTCCGACGCAAATCTCATTCGGTCATTGTCCTGAAGCGTCTTCCCGGTTTGAATGCAGAGCAGGACCTCCTGAGCTTTAGCGTCTTTCCGGTTCAGGTAGTGACAATCATTGGTTGCGACCGCGGGGAGGGAGAGTTGGTGCCCGATTTCTAAAAGTCGTTCGTTGACCTGCAATTGGTTCTCGACTCCGTTGTTTTGAATCTCGATAAAAAATCGCCGGCCTTCAAAAATCTTTCGATAGTCTTCGGCCACTTGAATGGCTTTCTTCATCTCCCCGCGATTGGCATGGACGGCGACCTCACCCTTCATACAACCGCTCAGCGCAATCAGACCCCCCTGGTACCGGCTGAGAAGTTCTTTGTCGACCCTCGGTTTGTAATAAAATCCTTCAAGATGGCCGAGGCTGACCAGTTTTAATAGATTGAAATAACCCATTTCATTCTTGGCAAGGAGGGTGAGATGATAATTTCCTTCCCCCCTCTCCCCCATTTTCTTTTCCAGTCGGCTTCCCGGAGAAACATAGATTTCACACCCGACGATAGGCTTGATGCCATGTTTGATAGCCAGTTGATAGAATTCGATGGCGCCGAACATGTTTCCATGGTCGGTCAGGGCCATGGCCTTCATGCCATATCTTTTCGCTAAATCGAAAGCCTCTTCAAAACGAATGGCACCGTCCAATAAACTATATTGGCTATGGACATGGAGATGAATGAAATCAGATTGTACCATGATGAAGTCCGAATTCTCGTTTTCCGTTCACTCCCATTCGATCGTGCTGGGCGGCTTGGAGCTGATATCATAAACCACCCGGTTCACTCCTTTCACTTCATTAATAATTCGGTTCGAGAGAGCCTCCAATAAATCGTAAGGCAGCCTGGCCCAATCTGCGGTCATACCATCCTGACTGCTCACCACCCTTAAGGCGATCACATTTTCATAGGTTCTTTCGTCCCCCATTACACCCACCGTCTTTACGGGGAGCAATACCGCAAACGATTGCCAGACCTTCCCCAAAAAATCCCTCTTTTCCATCTCTCTCATGACGATCTCGTCCGCAGCCCTTAAAATCCCCAACCTCTCTTCATTCACTTCTCCAATGATCCGGATGGCAAGCCCGGGCCCTGGAAAGGGCTGTCGCTTGATAATTTCATCGGGCAACCCGAGTACCTTTCCCAGTTGTCTCACTTCGTCTTTAAATAACTCTCGAAGAGGCTCCACCAACTTTAATCTCATCTTCTCGGGCAATCCTCCCACATTGTGATGGCTCTTGATCGTCGCCGAAGGTCCTTTCGCGGAGACGCTTTCAATCACGTCCGGGTAGAGGGTCCCCTGAGCTAAGTATTGCACGCTTCCGATCTTTCTCGCCTCCTTTTCAAAAACGGAAATAAATTCCTTCCCGATCCTCTTCCTCTTGTCTTCCGGGTCAATCACTCCCTCCAATTTTTTAAGGAAAGGGCGTTCTGCAGGCACATAGGTCAAGGGTATTTTAAAATGATAACGAAACAGATTCACCACTTGGGAAGCCTCATTTTTTCTCAGGAGGCCGTTGTCTACAAAGATACATTGGAGCCGATCTCCGATGACTTTATGGAGGAGTAGGGCCACGACGGTGGAATCAACCCCGCCGCTTAACGCACAGATGACTTTTCCCGTCCCGATCCGCCTTTTCAGGTCTCGGCTGGTCTGCTCTAAAAAAGACTCCATCGTCCAAAGGTTGGAACATTCACAAATCTGAAAAAGGAAATTACTGATGAGATCGAGCCCCCTCTGGGTGTGAACCACTTCTGGATGAAACTGGAGCCCATAGATCTTTTTTTGAGGCTCTTCAAATGCCGCGAAAGGGGTATTTTTCGAATGGGCAATGCCGCGAAACCCTGGAGGTGCGGTCTTGACATGATCCCCGTGGCTCATCCATACGATCAGTTGTCCCCCTTTCCTTCCCAAGCCTCTAAACAATTTTCCGCTCCTGCCCAATGTCAACTTCGCGTTTCCATATTCTCTCTTTTCTGAACGGGCGACCTCCCCTCCCAACTGCTGGGCAATCAATTGCATTCCGTAACAAATGCCCAAAATAGGAATACCCATTCTGAAGATGCCGGGGTCAGAGAGCGGGGCATTTTTTCCGTACACACTTGCCGGTCCTCCAGAAAGGATGATCCCCTTCGGGGCCAAAGATCTCACTTTCTCCGAGGGAATATCATACGGATGAATTTCGCTATAAATGCGACATTCCCTTACCCTCCTGGCAATCAATTGGGTATACTGGGAGCCGAAATCGAGGATGAGAATCTTATCGAAGGGAGTTTGTTTCTCCATTTTCTATAACCAGACCGAAAAGGATTGGGAAAAAGGGCAAAGGGATTTGGTTCGCTCAGTGCTTCAAAAGATATTTTCCGTCCTTTAATTCGTATTGATAGGAGGCCCCCTTGCGGTAAAAGAGGTCGCTCTTCTGTAGAAGCTTTGCAGAGATCAATTCATCAAGGCGGGAAGGATATTGCCCCTTTTCCAAATAATAGAGTTCTAAAGCATTCTTGACCCGGTCGAGCTGCGCCTTGTGGACCACATGCATTGGGATTTCAATATCCACTCGCTCGATCCTCGAATCCCAAAAATGATGCAAAAAATTGGGTTTGAAATAGATAAGAAGGAAAAAGATAAAAACTAAAAAGGCGCCATAGTAAACGAAAGCCAAGGCTTCCCTGAAATTAACCATGCTCACTTTCTTGATCAAGCTGGGCGCCCGGGTCCCGGCCGTTTCGACGAGGCCCATCCCAGAGAGTTCTACGAGAATCTCACTGGCATTAAACTTCCCCAGCAGGCTCCGATCAATGATCTCCTGAACGGTGCGGGTTCCATCCACCAAGTTATAGACCAGTTCCTGTTCAGAGCTCAGTTTTTCTTTCAAGTAACTTTGAGAGGGAAGTCCGCCGACCGATTTTTCTTCGAGTCCGAGGGTCTTTTTAAATACCAGGTGGGGTGAAGAAATCTTCTTTTCAATCTCCGACCACTCGTCCACCATGCGGAGAATGTTCAATAATACCTGTTCCGTGCTCAGGGCAAAAGGAATCTTCTTATAGCTTTCCACTAATTTCAGGTCAAAGTTGAACTGACCATCTTCCCACCAAAAAAGATCGTAGATCGTTTCGTAGATCTGTGTTGAAATCACTTTGAGCACATCATCCCTGGTCAAGAGTTGGAGCTCCACCAGGATTTCGCCGAGATATTTGAGCGTATCTTTCTGAATTTTTAAAACCCGTTCCAATTGTTCTTCGGTGATCAATTGAGCCTTTACCAATATCTCACCGATGAGATCTTTCTTTCCACGGTAATTCGAATAGACGTGGACGATCATCCCATCCACAAAATGGATCTCCACGAGATCTTTCCCCCGGCGAATTTTCAAAATTCCCGTCTTGAGTTGTTGACCGATGAGTTGAACGATCTCGGTAATGCTGAAATCTTTTAATGTTCCCTGAAGGGCCATGGCCTTCCCCTTTTCATCTTACCCAAGCATAGACAGGATTCCTGTCATCGATCAGTTCTCATCAAAACAAAATATCTCAACGGCCTCTCGGTTGCTCACTTTCCGCCCCGAATTTCGGTTTCACTCGGTAGAGATATCGAACGGAAAGGATGTAAAAAACGATAAAAAGTCCCGCCCAGAAGATATAACTCCAAAAGGGCGAGAACGGCTGGGGGAGGGCAGAAGGCATCACTCCCCTCCAATAGACAAACTTCAGAACAAAAATAAAAAAGAGGAGGAGGAGAAAGAGCCCTTTGAAAATCTCTTCCCGCCATAGGTAACCAAACCCGACCAGAAAGAAGGAAAGAAATTTACTGATCAAATGATTCTGTCTTTGAAATTGCTGAACCTGAGAGGACTTCTTTTCAACAATCTTCGGGTGAAGTTTTTCCTTTTGAATAAAAATACGATAGCAATTGAAACAAATAAATTCCTGATCTGAGCTTCCTAGATAAAACCGGTAGGTCGGACTGCCACACATGGGGCATCGAGTTAAAAACCGTTTCGTTCGGCAGTACCTGGCCATCCCTATTAAAAACCCTAGGAATAAGAGGGGCGCCAGAAAAGGAACTCTGGACGGTATTTTTTCGAACCAGGCTTTAAACAGGCGGAACAGAAGTCCTTCCCTTCCGATGAATTGGTCGAAAAACCGCTTCCAGAGCATCCGAGAGGTTAAGATCTCGTCAATCACCAGCCGATTCGGGTGGGGGGAATCGATCGTCGAATAGTAATCAATCAGTTGGGGGTCAAGCTGTCTGGCTTTCTGAAAGGCTTTATCGATTTTCCCGGAAAGAAAAGTTTCTTGCGAATAGGCCCGGTAAAGGTTGTAATAATAAGCACCTCGGCCGGGATCTAAATCTGCGGCCTGTTGATAGGACGCGATGGCAAGAGGAGTCTTTTTTTGTGCCAGATAAACATTACCTAAATTCGATATCGCCTCGCTGAATTTGGGGTCCTGCTGGATCGCCCTTCGATAAAATTCTTCGGCCTCGGGGTAACGGCCTCGTCTTTTTTCCGCCAGACCGAGAGAGAAAAGAACTTCAGGATCATCAGGATGAGTCATCAACCAAGTACGCAATCTCTCTTCTGCTGACCTTCCCCAGTCTTCCTGATTCATCTGATTCATTTCCAAAATGATATCGGAAGGATTCCCATCTAAGAAAGAAGAGGAGGAACGGAGGAAAAAAGGAAGGTAGACTAAGACGATGAGAAAGACAAAGATGAGTTGTTTTTCTCTTTTCGAGACATACCCCCACAGTAAAACGGACCAAAAGAAAATAGCCCAGAGCACGTCCAAGCGGAGGAAGAAGGGAATGAAGAGGATGAAGATCTTGAGGCTGCTGAGGAGAAGTCTTGAGACCTCCTGAGTCATATTCTTACGGATATCATAGAAATAGAGGGGCAGGTATCGGATCATGACCACGATGCCAAAAATGACGAACGCCATGAGGATCGCATTAGAAAGGATATAAAACATGTTATAGAAAACCCTGAGGGAATTGGGAAAATAGCGAAATTGTTGGACCTCTCCTTTCACCACCTCTGGAAGAACTTTATGGAGCTGAAAGGGACTCTGGTGCCAGAGGGCTTTTGCTAATTGAAAGTAGGGGTGGGGAAGGTCGGGCGAAAATTTAATTGAGTACGTCGCGATCCGGACGGCTTGGTCAGAGTCCGCTTTTCCTCTCGCCTTTTCGGATTCTCTTATCAGCAGGAACGAGAGGAGAGGAAGGTTTCGTGTCCCTTGATCCAATTTTAACTGGTAGAGTTGATCCAACTCCTTCTGGTTCAAGGAGGTACTTCTCTTAAGATCCCATGCACGATCAGCAGAAACAGAGCTTTCAACGGAAAAGAATTCTTTTGAAAAAGGAAGGGTTTCCTTTTTCGTCAAGGCACCCGTGTAGTAAAGAAGCGTCAGGATAATGATCGCTAAGATAAAAATAGTTTTCTTCATGGAACGACGGTTCTTCGGAGACCCGGTCTATTCCAAACGGTAGTTCGGGGCCTCTTTGGTAATGATCACGTCATGAACGTGGCTTTCTTTCAATCCCGATGATGTAATTCGAATGAATTTTGCCTTCTGCTTCAATTCTTGGATATTCTTCGCCCCCAGGTACCCCATCCCTGCTTTCAACCCGCCGATCAGTTGCTGAATACTGTAGGAGAGGCCTCCCCGGTAGGGTACCCTTCCTTCGATTCCTTCCGGAACCAACTTGGCCTCGTTCTCCACATCTTCTTGGAAATAGCGGTCCTTGCTCCCCTCCTTCATCGCCTCGATCGACCCCATCCCTCGATAAACTTTGTAGCTCCTTCCTTGATAGAGCACGATCTCTCCGGGGCTTTCATCCGTTCCGGCAAATATATTTCCAAGCATCACGGAGCGAGCTCCCGCCGCGATGGCTTTCGTTATATCTCCAGAAAACTTGATTCCACCATCACCAACGACAGGAACTCCACTCCTTTCCGAGAGCTCGGACGTCTCCATGATGGCCGAGAGTTGTGGAATCCCCACCCCTGCAATAACTCGGGTGGTACAAATCGATCCGGGCCCCACCCCCACTTTCACCGCGTCGACCCCGGCTTTGATGAGGTCCAACGCGCCCTCTCGGGTGGCCACATTGCCCCCGATGAGCTGACAATCCGGGAAATTTTCTTTCGTATCCCGGACAGCATCCAGTACGTCCCTGGAATGACCATGCGCCGTATCAATCACCAAAACATCCACACCCGCCTTGATCAATGCCTCGGTTCTCGCCTCCCTGTCCTTTCCCGGGCCGATGGCAGCTCCCGCCCGAAGCCTGCCAAGGTGATCCTTACAGGAATTGGGATATTTTCTCATTTTCTCAATATCCTTGATCGTGATCAGCCCCTTCAAATTGTTATGTTCGTCCACGACCAATAATTTTTCGATTCGATTCTTATGCAGGATCTCTTTGGAGGCCTCCAGGGTAGTCCCCACAGGCACGGTAATCAGATGATCTTTCGTCATCACGGCCGATATCTTTTCATCCAGTCTCTTCTCAAACCTCAAGTCGCGATTGGTCAGAATCCCAACTAACTTTCCATTTTTCGTGATGGGCACTCCCGAGATTCGGTATTTCTTCATGATCTCCAGAGCTTCGTAAATTTTCTGCTCCGGGTCCATGGTGATGGGATTGAGGATCATGCCGCTCTCCGATTTCTTCACTTTATCCACTTCAATGGCCTGGTCGGCAACAGGCATATTCCGGTGAATAATACCAATTCCCCCTTCCTGTGCCATGCAAATCGCCGTCCTGGATTCGGTGACCGTATCCATGGCTGCACTGACCAACGGAATGTTTAATCGGATCGTCCGGGTCAATTGCGTGCTGACATCGACCTCTTTGGGCAACACCTCAGAAAAGGTTGGAACCAGCAACACATCGTCAAAGGTTAGGAATTCCTCAATCTCTATAGGATGGTTTCCCATCGGTTGGCCTCACTCCCATCATCCAATTCTGACTTGATATATCAAACGAATCTTCATTTGTCAACCCAACATTCTCCACCTCATGTAAGGAGTGACCCTCCCGGTTCGCATCGACTTCCCACAATTTTCTATCGACCGCCAGGAAAAAGCTCTCCAGGCTTTCAGCTCGAAGGGCTGAGATGGAAATGCCGTCATACTTTTGGCAGATGGTCTCTCCTTCTTCTCGACTCAATTTATCTTCCTTGTTAAAAACACGTAACCTTGGGATCATATCCAGTTTTAATTCAAGAAGAATTTTCTCGACGGACTCAATATGATCGGGAAAGCGGGGGTGGCTGAGGTCAATGAGGTGAATCAATAAATCTGATTCTCTGAGCTCGTCAAACGTCGGTCGAAAGCCACCCACCAGGTCTTTCGGCAAATCTTTGATAAATCCCACGGTGTCGGTGATCACGACTTTCTGACTCCTTGGGAATCTTACCCTCCTCGTTGCCGTATCAAGGGTGGAAAAGAGCTTGTCTTCGACCTCGAATTGACTTCTCGTGAGAAGGTTGAAAAGGGTCGATTTTCCGGCATTGGTATATCCGATAATAGAAATGATTGGAATTCCTGTTTTCGTCCTTCTGGATCTCCTCTGCTCCCTTCTTCTGCTCAATTTTTCCAATTCCCTTTCAAGGAGATGGATTCGATCCCCGACTCGTCGGCGATCGATCTCAAGCTTCGTCTCACCTGGCCCTCGCCCTCCAATCCCACCTGTCAGCCGGGAGAGGGCCAATGTCTTCCTGGCCAGCCGGGGAAGCATGTACTTTAGCTGGGCCAGTTCAACCTGAATCTTTCCATCCAGGGTGTGAGCCCGCTGGGCAAAAATATCTAAAATGAGCTGGGTGCGGTCAATCACTCTCAATTCCGTGAGATCAGAAATCGTCGCCATCTGGCCGGGTGTTAAGTTTTGATCAAAAATGATCAAATCGACTCCTAATTGCATACACTTGACCAATAACTCTTTCAATTTCCCCTCCCCCATCAGGGTTGTCGAAGAAATGTTTTGCGGCCGCTGAATAATGGAATCGACAACAAACACTTCGCTTGACCCAGCCAGTTCCTTCAGTTCTTCCATTGAATTTTCTAAACGTTCGCGGCTCTCCCTGCCGACGCTGATCAGGATTGCCCTATCCCTAGCTCCCTTGAGCAAAGTCGATCTCTGGCCTCTTTGAAACTCATCCTCGAGAGATTGGATCCATTTCAAGAAATCCACATCAAACTGGCCGACTGAAGTTGGAGGATCAATTTCCCAGACCTTCCTATCCGGGTTGCTGGGAAGGAGATGTGCGGAATACACTGAAGCAGGACCAGATACACCGTTGGCATTCAGGGCAACGATCATATCCAGTCTGAGGAGGGCAAGATCTGTTAAATCCTCTCCTGTCAACGGTTCCCCTTGCAGGTGAGTGTGGATGAGACGAAGTCCCCTCAGACGAAGAACACCGGATCGATAACGGGAGAGATCAGGAATCGTAATCCCCTTTTGGTCTCCTACAATGACGAACTCGACAGACCCGCGACGACCGATTAGTATTCCGATCTGACGCCGGATTTCAATTGAGAGTTCACTCAGGAGGCGGGCAATTTCGGGCGTAACAACCTTTTGGGGAGGGATCTTCCTTCTGTAAATATATTCGATTCTTCTGATTTGATTGGCCTTTAAGCCAATCGTGTTCCCGTAAACTCTGTTAATTTATTCCTCCTTTTTCTAGAATTCTAATACGCTGGGAAAATGAAATCAAGTCTTTCTACTCATTGAAAAAATCTACTCTTCCAGCTCTTCCCGGCTCTCCCGAGGTTTGAATCTTCCTCTCCATGAAATGGGCAATGACCCACAGATTAGTCAAAAGATGCTCCGTCATCTGGGTGGTGGTGAGGGAAGAGTTCCCTTTGGCGAGAGCCATAAAAGGAACGAGCTGGTCTGCCAGGTGAGGATCAACACAACCGTTTGATTCTAAGTAACTCTTCAAAAAATTTACGGCCTCATCGGCTACTTTCTCTGCAGGCTTTCCTCTTGCACCCAAGGACGAAAAGCCCGCAACAATTCCTTCATATTCCGCCAACAAAAATAAAAAGGAACCCTGCCCGATCGATGGCGCATTATAAAGGACGTCGATCTCAGGTTCGATCTTCAGCTCTCTTCGAATCCGCTTCAGCGCTTGAACTCTCTGTCTCTCTGCCACGTGTTCAGGAAGATTAGAGATAACGGATATGCCACTAACTTTTTTCAACAAACCCCTTTCAACCAGCGAGATAGGTTTTACCCGATCAATTGGGCGAATTCTCAATTGAACCCTGCCACCCCCTTTCGGATAAAATCCCCACCTCTCAATCATCATCTCGGCAGAGCCCCCCATTGGTTCGAGCGTCGGTAGAAAAATTTGAGAAAAATAATGATAAGGTGGGCTCCATGGGACGTGGGTCCCTCCGGCCAAGGTCAACGCTGACTCTCCGTGACCCAGACAGAGCGGGAGAAAAAGTGCCTGAAGGAGAAGGGTGACAGATCCTGCAGTTTCTATTTTAAATTCATAAACTCCCGAGCGGATTTCCTGCGGTATAAATGTCAGCGTTTGAGAACCAATTCGATTTCCTTCGATCGTGGCACCAGAAATCCGAGCCAGCGCGTTTACTCCAGCCAGGTGTTGAATTCCAAGTCCTGGTTTCTTCCGATTCACCCTGATGTTCTTAACGCGAACAGGGATTTTGATAATCGAGGAGAAGGCCAAAGCAGTTCTTAAGATCTGCCCTCCCCCTTCTCCATATGATCCATCAATTTCTATCATCAACACCTCGGATTCATAACTGATGAAAATAGCCATCCGATGTCAAATCATTTCCAATCTCAGAGAGGCGAAAAAGAATTACATTATCCCTGTTTCATGGTAATCTAATCAATATTAAGTATGACTATCTTATCACAATACCTCTGAGGAGAGAAAACATTGGCTGAGTTGGTTGTATTAGGCTCCGGAACAGGCATTCCTTCCCTACGGAGAGGGTCTCCAGGACTTCTCGTGCTTTCGAACGGCACAAAAATATTGATCGACAGTGGCTCCGGAACATTGAGGAACATGCTGGAGGTTGGGGTCACCTATAAAGATATTGACATGATTCTTTACACACATATTCATCCTGACCATGTTTCTGATCTCGTTCCAATTCTATTTGCGTCCAAGTATTCAGAACTTCCTCGCGAAGAGGATCTGTTATGCGTTGGGGGTCCCGGATTTAGACATTATTTCGAAAAACTGAAAAGCGTCTATGGCCAATGGATCGCCCCCCAATCTTACAAATTAACCATCAAAGAGAATTCTCAAAAGGGCCTCGTCCAGAAGGATTTAAGAATCTCATCAAAGCCAATGGCCCACATTTCTGAAAGCGTCGGCTACCGGATTGAGTTCAAAGATGGGAAATCAATAACGGTTTCAGGAGATACGGACTATTGTCAGAATATCATCGACCTGGCTCAGGGGGTAAACGTCCTTGTTTTAGAGTGCTCTTTCCCCGATGGGAAAAAAGTAGAGGGTCACCTCACTCCAGCTTTAGCCGGTAGAATTGCATCAGAATCTCGCTGCCGGAAACTGATCCTTTACCACCTTTACCCGATCTGCGATCAATACGACATCCTCATGCAATGCAGAAAGGTCTATCAGGGAGAGGTCTTATTGGCAGAAGATCTCATGAAGGTTAAAATTTGACAATCTTATTCTTTTGGGATATTTAGTAGTAGGAAAAATGCTGAAAAAATACAAACTATTAATATTCATCTCCATCCTTTTCTTGCTCCTTCCTTTTGGGATCCGAGGACAGACAGAAAAGGAGCCGGTCTACACCATTGAAGTAGACGGAATCATCAACCCCGCCACGGCGAAATTCATCGTTGATTCGATAGATGAAGCCACTCAACAAGGGGCCCAATGCCTTATCATCCAGTTGGACACGCCCGGAGGTTTGATGGAGTCGATGAGGATCATCGTCAAGAAGGAGCTCGCCTCCACCATTCCGATTATTGTCTACGTCGCTCCGGGTGGAGCGAGGGCAGCCTCTGCAGGTGTTTTCGTAACGATGGCTGCGAACATAGCAGTGATGGCTCCGGGTACGCATATTGGTGCAGCTCATCCTGTCACGCTGGGTGGAGGGGAAGCAAAAGAGAGCAAGACGATGACGGAGAAGATCGTCAATGATACGGTTGCCTTCATTAAGAATATTGCTAAGGCTCGGGGCAGGAACCTGGATTGGGGTGAAAAGGCCGTCGTAAAAAGCGCCTCCATCACTGACGAAGAAGCGGTCAAGCTCAACGTGATTGACTTTATTGCCTCCGATATTCCTAGTCTTCTCGCCAAAATCGATGGGAGGGTTGTAAAATTCGACGGAGTGACTCGAACTCTCCACACAAAAGGAATTCATCCCCGGTCCATTCAGATGAGTTGGCGAGAACGACTTTTGGACATCATCTCTAATCCAACGATTGCTTACATCCTTCTTATGTTAGGGATTTATGGGATTTTCTTTGAACTCTCAAGTCCCGGTGCAATTCTTCCCGGGGTGGTCGGAGGAATCTTTCTTATTCTTGCCTTTTATGCGCTGCACATGCTCCCGGTTAATTATGCTGGTTTAGCGTTGATCCTTTTTGCCATCATCCTGTTTATTGCTGAAATCAAAGTCGTCAGCCATGGCTTGCTGGCTATCGGAGGGGTCATTTCCCTTTTCTTAGGTTCTATGATGTTATTTAGGAGCCCGGTGGAGTATATGAGAGTCTCTCTAAGTGTCATTATACCTGCTGTCCTAGTGAGTGCTGCATTCTTCATTTTTGCAGTAACCAGGGCCATCAACGCGCGGCTCAAAAAACCAACCACGGGGATGGAGGGCCTTATAGGAGAAATAGGAATTGCTTCAACATCGATTGCTCCCGAGGGAAAAGTGTCCATCCACGGAGAGTTCTGGAACGCTACGAGTGATCAGAATATAGAAAAAGGGGATAAGGTTCAAGTCGTAGGGGCAAAGAACCTAAAATTAAACATCAAAAAGATAGAATAAGGAGGGAATCATATGGGTATGACAGGTCTTCCGTCAGGCTTCTTTTTTCTTGTCATCTTTGTCATTATTTTGGCTGCCTCAGCGATAAAGATTCTAAGGGAATACGAACGGGGTGTCATCTTCAGACTGGGAAGGCTTATTGGCGCCAAGGGCCCGGGTATCATTTTTATTATCCCGGGAGTGGATAAGCTCTTGAGGATCAGCCTGAGAACCGTCACGCTCGACATTCCCCCCCAGGATGTGATCACCCGCGATAATATCTCGATCAAAGTGAACGCCGTCGTCTATTTTCGCGTCATCGATCCAAATCGTGCTGTGGTCGAAGTAGAAAATTACCTCTATGCGACTCAACAGTTAGCTCAGACGACCCTTCGAAGCGTCGTAGGGCAAGCGGATTTGGATGAATTGCTCTCCCAGCGAGATAAGATTAACATCACCCTCCAGGACATCCTCGACAAACATACCGAACCATGGGGGATTAAGGTTTCGCTGGTTGAAACCAAGCAGGTGGATTTACCGGAAGAGATGCGAAGGGCAATTGCCCGTCAGGCCGAGGCAGAGCGGGAGAGAAGAGCGAAGATTATCCATGCCGAAGGTGAATACCAGGCCGCTGAAAAATTGGCCCAGGCCGCGAATGTCATCAGCATCAATCCTGCAGCCATACAATTGAGATTCCTCCAAACCTTGACCGAAATTGCCACGGAGAAAAACTCGACCACTATCTTCCCCGTGCCGATCGACCTACTTACACCCTTTTTGAAAAAGTAGTAGAAACTCTTCTAAGTTACTCTTTGGCCTACCATAACCCTTCCCCCACCCCGGGGAAGGGTTTTCATTTCTTATACCCGACAGGCATAATCAATAAGGGTTCGTGTTGGGTTGGAAGACCTGCTATTTTTGAGACCTCCGAATCGTTAAAGGCTCCGACAATCCCTGCTCCCAATCCCAGGGCTTCTGCTTGAAGGAATAGGTTCTGGCCCACGTGTCCTACTTCGATGAGGGCATATCGGATTCCTCTTTCCCGATACTTCCCAGTGATCCTTCGATATTCAGCCGTGATGATAAAGACCACGGATGCTCGAGTCATCCACATCTGAGATAAAGAGGCCAAGGCAATCTCTCTTCGGCGATCTCCTTTTGTGATCAGGTCGAGGGAATGTTCTTTTGGTGAATATCGATAGACGCCCTCCTCCATCTTTTCAACTCCCTTCTCCCCGATGAGAACGTAAAGATCCAAAGGATACAAGGCACCTCCGGAGGGCACGGCTCTCTTGTTTTCCGACGGATCCGTAATTCCCTGCCCAGCCCATACGAGTTGTGAAAGATGACCAAGGGAAAGACCTTTCTCTCTAAATTCTCGAACGGTTCTTCTTCCCTGGATGGCTTTCTCCACTGAAACTTTTCCGTCGAAGGAAGGCCTTGGGAGTGAAATCGACGCATCCCCGGTTCTTGCATCGAATAGGCCCATTGCCAAAAAGAAGCCTATAGACAATCCAAACCATCTTTCTATCATTTCTCCCCTCCTCCGTTCTTAGAGATCCTCCGTTTTTCCGAATGCAGATCCATCTGGCTCCAGATGCCCTGGAAGATACGAACCTCTCTTTCATCCATCTGGCTCCTTCCAAAGAGTCGCCTGAGCACTCGCATGATTCGTTTGGAATTATTCGAATCCAGAAATCCGATCCGAAGCAGCGACTTTTTCATATGTTCGAACATCCTCTCTAACTGCTCCGCCTGAGCCAATTGAGCTGACCTCTTCGGACTCTCCATGGAGTTCTTGAATAATTCATAGCAAACGACCATCACGGCTTGTGCAAGATTGAGGGACGGGAAGGATTCCACGGAGGGAATCCTGGCGCAGAGATGACAAAGAGATAACTCGTCATTCGTCAATCCCTCTTTTTCCGAACCAAAGGCGAGCCCGATCGCATTCTTCTGCGACAAAGGGATCAGCTTTTGCGCCAGGGCCTCCGGTGGCAGATCGGGCCGCCTCTCCCTTCCTCCCCGTGAAGTAAACCCGACCACAACTCCCATCCCGGAGATGGCCTCTTCCAATGTGAAAAATTCTTCCGCCCTTTCCAGAATATCTTCCGCCCCGGATGCCAATTTATACGCATCCGCATGGAGAGGGGAGCAACCATTGACAACGATCATCCGGCTCAACCCCATGTTCCTCATCGCCCTCGCAGCGGAACCGATATTTTCCGGGAATCTGGGCCTGACCAAAATGATCGAAATGGAATTGAGATTGATCTTCGCTCTCATGGGCTTTATTATAGCGATGAAAAATTACCTTGACTATCAATTTTTTTTGTCTTAATAACCTTCGTATATTTCTCCGTGGGAAAAAACATCCATGAAGACGAAAGTCCCTTTTTTTGACTTGGCAGTCCAGTTCGATTCAATCGAAGAGGAAGTAAGGTTTGCTTTAGACGAGGTGTTTCGCACCCAACAATTTATCCTAGGGTCTAAAGTCCGGGCGCTGGAGGAAACGATTGCCCGATATTGCGGGACCCGATACGCGATCGGCGTGGCCTCTGGTTCGGACGCCCTGCTTTTATCCTTGATGGCCTTAGGAATCGAGAGGGGCGATGAAGTCCTCCTTCCTCCCTTCACCTTCTTTGCGACCGCAGGCTCCGTCTCCCGGCTCGGGGCCATCCCGGTCTTCGTAGACATCGATCCAGAGACCTATAACATCGACCCTTCCAGGATCGAGGAGAAGATCTCTTCCAAAACAAAGGCCATCATCCCGGTTCACCTGTTCGGACAATGCGCGGACATGAACCCAGTTCTCGAAATAGCCAAAGAGAGAAAACTCTTTGTCATCGAGGATGCTGCCCAGGCATTGGGGGCAACGTATCAGCCTATCGCTGAAGAAGATGGGCGACGGGCAGGGCAAATGGGCGATCTTGGATGTTTCTCCTTTTACCCGACAAAAAATTTGGGGGCTTTTGGAGATGCTGGAATGGTGGTGGCGGATAGCCCCGATCTGACAGAAAAAATTCAACTGCTCAGGGCCCACGGAAGTCAACCGAAATATTTCCACAGGTGGATCGGGATCAATAGTCGCCTCGATACCATTCAAGCAGCGATCCTCTTGGTAAAATTTAAGTATCTGGAAAAATGGACAGCGGGGAGGCAGAAGAGGGCTGAACGTTATCGATTATTGTTCCAGGAATTTCTTTCTTCGGTTGAGGGCATCCGGCTCCCGAGCGTTCAATATCAAAACCGTCATATCTTTCATCAGTATGTGATCCGTGTTCGAGAAAGAGACGGGCTGAGAAAATTCCTTGCCGAGGAAGGAATTGGCACGGATATCTATTATCCACTGCCCCTCCATCTCCAGGAATGTTACGCCTCTCTCGAATATCGCCGGGGAGATCTTCCCAATTCCGAGAAGGCATCCGAAGAAGTATTAGCCCTCCCGATCTATCCCGAGTTGACCGAAGATCAACAGATTGCGGTTGTGGATCGAATCAATGCCTTTTACAGAAAATGAGGGTCGGGGACATGAAGACGAACAACAAGGCAGAACAGGCCGTTGAAAAAATTCTTAGGAAAGAAGCCCTGGTCGGGATCATTGGGATGGGATATGTTGGCCTGCCGCTCGTTTTAAGGTTTTGTGAAGAGGATTTCAGGGTCTTGGGGTTTGATGTCGATTCTAAGAAGGTGGCCACGCTGAAAAGAGGAAAAAGCTATTTGAAATCTATTTCCTCCTCGCGGATCTCACAATTTATACGGAGCGGGAGCTTCGATGCGACCGACGATTTTTCCCGGCTCGGCGAACTGGATTGCATCTTGATCTGTGTTCCAACTCCTCTGACGGAAAAGATGGAGCCAGACCTTCAATATATAGAAAAAACGATCGAAGCCGTTCGCGAACGAATCAGGAAAGGACAGTTGATTGTTCTGGAAAGCACGACTTACCCGGGAACGACGGAGGAGTTGATTCTGCCCCGACTGAAATCGAGTGGGTTGAAGGTTGGACAAGATTTTTTTCTTGCCTTTTCCCCGGAGAGAGAAGATCCCGGAAATAAACGATTCACAACCCATCAAATCCCAAAAGTGGTTGCGGGAGTGACTCCATCCTGTCAAAAAGTGGTCACAGCCCTCTACGGACAAATCATCAAAAATGTCGTCCCCGTATCATCCCCCCGGGTCGCGGAATTGACCAAGCTTCTCGAAAATATCTATCGAAGCGTGAATATCGCCTTGGTCAATGAGTTGAAAATGTTGGCAGACCGCATGGGGATTGACATCTGGGAGGTCATCGAAGCCGCGAGTACGAAACCTTTCGGTTTTTCGCCCTTCTACCCCGGTCCCGGGATGGGAGGCCACTGTATTCCTATCGATCCCTTTTACCTCTCCTGGAAGGCTCGAGAATACGACTTCACGACAAGATTTATTTTCCTGGCAGGGGAAATCAACGTCCACGTGCCTTACTACGTCGTTGCAAAAATTCAAGACGCCCTCAATGGAAGGGGAAAAAGCATCAAAGGAGCAAGAATCCTGATCTTGGGGGTCGCTTATAAAAAAGATGTGGACGACGCAAGAGAATCTCCTGCCCTGGCCATCATGTCCCTTCTGCAAAAAAAGGGAGCCGCCATTCTCTATCACGATCCCTACATCCCTGCCCTGCCCCATTTCAGAAAATATTACTTTCGGTTGAAATCTTCTTCCCTCACAGAGAAATTACTTCAGGGGATCGATGCTGCCGTGGTGGTCACGGACCACAGCTGCATCGATTATTCATGGGTGGTGAAGCATGCTCCCCTTGTGATCGATACCCGAAATGTGACGAGGGATATGAGACAGTGGAAGAAGAAGATTGTGAAGGCCTGATTTGGATTTTCCCCTCACTCTTCCCCTCTCCCCACTGGGGAGAGCGTGGTGGTGAGAAGGGATTTCAAATATCTTTGGATAGATTTTCCGATCAACAATCCGTAATCGACACTAATTCCTGATTTAAATTTTGGATCTCAATCAACAATCTCCAATCGACAACCCAAAATTAAAAGGGATGGTTTCTCCAATAATGGAAAAGATAGAGCTGGGCATACCCCGCGTACCGACCGAAATGGTTTGACACAAATCCCTCCATTGCTTTTTCGCTGGCCTTTTGCCCCTTGAAATAAACCTTTTGCAATCCTTTCTTAATCCACGTATCCATTGGAAAGGCTTCGAGGAAATCCAACGAATAGAGGAGCGTGCAATCAGCCACCTTCCTTCCCACGCCCGAAAGGGTCATCAATCGTTCACGTGCCTCCTTGTGAGATAAGTCCTTCAGAGAAGCGAGCTTCCTTCGATCAATGCATTGTCCCGCCCTGAGCAAATAATTTGTTCTAAACCCTGCCCTGACAGGTGCCAGCTGACAAGGACTCTCGATAGAATCGGGTTTGGGAAATCCGTAACTGATATGGTTCTTCAAAACAACTTTCTTTCCGCAGGATCTGCAGAGCATCTCAACGATGGAGCGGATATGGGAAATGGCTTTGGCAGAGGAGCACAGAAAAGAGATCAGACATTCCCACGGATCTTGTCGAATCAGCCTCATCCCCCGGTACGCTTCGATCGCCCGGTGAATGATCGGGTCCACATCGATCCCGTTGTAGACAGAATCTAAATCATCCTCCAACCTGAAAAATTGGGTCACGAATGGTTCCTCGACTCCCTCATAGAATAGGAACTCTCCTTTTTGGCGGATGGAAAAAATCCGATCCGATGATTGAACGATATAGGTGTCGAGTGCCTTCGTAAACCGAAAAAATTGTCCGCATTCCAGGGTATGCTGAAGTGAAAAACGCCAAATCCTGAGTCTAGCGGTCATTCCTTCTTACCCCGTTAGAAGAACCCGCTTATTGCCCATCCGAAGCTCAGTTTCTATGGGGGCTGGCCAGCGGGGATGTACATAAATTCCTTTTGAGGCAAACACGGGGTTCAACGCCTGCGTGAGCCGTCCCGCTAAAAGGGCGAAGCTCTTCTAACGGGGCCGAACGATTGCGATTGCATAAGTTTCTACATGCAGATATTTCTTTGCCACCCGATCAACGTCTTCTTTCGTCACCTTTTCTATCTCCTGAGGATACCTTTGATAATGATCGAAACCCAACCCATAAAGCTCATCGAGCGACATCTGGTTCGCTTGAGCGCCATTCGTCTGGAGCCCGATTTCAAAATTGCCGACGAGGTACTTCTTGGCTCGGGCCACCTCGTCTTCCGTCAGTCCCTCTTCTGTCACTTTTCTTAACTCCCTCAAGACGGCTCCAACAGCCGTTTCCAGCTTATCCGGATGGGTTCCCATGTAGACACCGATCAATCCCGGGTCCAGATTTTGCTGGACCACAAAGTCCAACGCATAGGCCAGGCTTTCCTTATCTCTCAGCTCACGGAATAATCTCCCGCCCTGGCCGGAGAGGGCGGCACCTAGAACCGTTATGGGATAGCTATCCGGATGATCGTAGGAGGTGCCTAAAAATCCCAGAACGAAATGGGCCTGTTCTTTTCGCTTAACCAACTCCGCCACTCTCTTTTTCTGGAGGGAAGGTTCCTGTAAAACAAAGGGAACGCGAAAGCGCTCGGCCTGAAGGTCTCCAAATCCTTTCTTAGCCGCTAGAACGACCTGCCTTTGATCGACGTCCCCCACCACGGTGATGACCATATTTTCCGGAACGCTCATCCGTTTGTAGTATTCGCTCAAATCTTTCTGTGTCAACCTCTGGATCGAATCAAGCGTACCCAGGCTGTCCATCCCGTAGGGATGCCTCTCATAAAGCGTTTTACGAAAAAGTTTGAATACGAGGCGGCCCAGATCGTCTTCCTGTTGCCGAATGGAGGCCAGGATCAATCTCCTCCTCTTCTCCATCTCCTCTCTGTCAAAAGAGGGTTGTCGAATCACCTCTGTCAGTAGTTTAAAAGCTTCTTCAAAATGCTGGTTGAGAAACGTAAAGGTAAGACCAAAACTGTTATAACCTGAAAAACCATTGAGAGAACCTGCCATTCTCTCCACCTTCTTTGCAATCTCAAGACTATTCTGATCCTTCGTTCCCTTGGTCAGCATGACCGCCGTAAAATGGTTGATTCCATTGTTGGGTTCCTGTTCCAAGCGCACTCCACCCAAAAAAGAGACTTGGACGGTAACGATGGGAACGGATCGGTTCTCCTTTACAATGAGTCGAATTCCGTTATCGAGAACTGTCTTATAAATCGGCGATCTTGCCTCGACCGGAGCCCCGTCGAATCTTCCTTTCTCGACAGTCGATTTTAAGGATAGATTCTTAAAAAAATCGGCCTTTTCATCGGGCGCCAGGACGCTGATCGTCAATTGATGGCTCTTAAAATATTTCTTTGAAACCTTTTGAATATCTTCATTTTGGAGGAGGGCGACGCTTCTCAAATATTCTTTTTCAAATTGGAAATCGTCCGCGGTTAACTCATAATTCCCTATTTTTCCGGCCCGGCCTTGAACAGTCTGGCGGCCGTAAATGAGATCGCTTTCAATATTGACCTTAGCCCGATGGAGTTCCTCTGCGGTCACGCCCTCTCTCCCCAAACGACTCACCTCTTCCAGGACAGCCTCGACGGCCCTCTCCATGTTTTCGCTGGGGAGGGTCGCTCCAATAAAAAAAAGTCCGGGATCTTTGGGGGTATAGGAGGAGGCATAAATGGAGTGGACGAGCCCCCTTTCAAGCTTAACCTTCTGGACCAACCGGGAGGCCTCCCCCCCTCCCAAAATATGGGAGATGACATCGAGAGCTGGCGTATCCTCGTCTTTGGCCGAAGACGCGGGAAAGGCGATGTGCAGGTAAGTCTCCTTGACGTTCCCGTAAGAGATGATCGAACGAACCTCCGCCGGGAAAGGTTCTTTGATCCTTTGAGAAGGTCTTTCAGAAGACGGTCTGAAGTTTCTAAAGAGTTCTCTGATGGTTTTTTCCATCTCACCCGATTCAAAATCCCCTACCCCGATCAAAAGCATACGGTTCGGTGCATACCACCTTTTGAAAAATTCTACCATCTGATCTCTTTGAATCGAACGGACCGTATCCACATATCCGATCACAGGCCTCCTGTAAGGATGTTGTCGGTAGAACGTTGCCGTGGTCTGTCGAAACAACCTTCTTGAAGGATCATCTTGCGCCCTCCGTATCTCTTCCAGGATCACCTCCCTCTCTCTCTCAAACTCCACCGGGTCGAAGGTGGAGTGTTGGATGGCATCGCTTAGAATGTCCAGTCCGATATCCGCGTAACGGCTGGCGAGCGTGACATAATAGACAGTCTGGTCATAAGAAGTATAGGCATTGATGCTTCCTCCCAGTGACTCAATCTCCTTCGCTCCCTCCCTCACTTTTCTCTTTTCTGTCCCTTTGAAGAGCATGTGCTCGATAAAATGGCACATGCCGGCCTCCTCATCGTTCTCATCGGCGCTGCCGACCTTCACCCATATCTGGAGGGCAACCACGGGCGTGCTTCGATTCTCCTCCAGAATCACCTTTAACCCATTGTCCAATGTAAATTGGCGCAACGGGTCCTTCGAGAAAGAAAGCTCAACGGCCCCTAATAAAATCAGAACGATCAGGGGAAGGATGAATCGATAGGATCGGCGACCTCTCATCACATTTTCCCTCCGTTTATGACGAAAATTATAAGAGAAAAGACCCAAAAAACAAAGGGCGAATCCCGCATCTCATGGGATTCGCCCTTTGGCGATGAATCCACGATTCAACTCAATCATACTTCGCGGATTTGATCTCTCCCTGCTGAAAATGCTTTTCTGTTCAGCTCGTGGACTTTGGAAGGAAGGTTATTCAGGATCGTCTTTAGCCAGAGGTCCCCGTTCACCTCGAAGAATTTTGAGATGGCGCCCAGAAGCACCACATTGGCTGCGCGGACGTCTCCTAACTCGAGCGCAATTTCTGTTCCCTTTACTAAATAAAAATTCTTAATTTTTGATTGAACGATCTCGGGAATGCCTTTTGGGTATTCCATCTCCCCTAAATTGACGGCCGGAGGATTCACCTTATGATCATTCATAACGATCCTGCCCGTAGGTCTTAGATAGTTGATCCAGCGGAGTCCTTCGAGCTGTTCAAAGGCAAAAAGGATATCGACTTCCCCTTCCTTGATGAGAGGGGAATAGACCTTTTTGCCAAAACGGAAATGAGAAGTCACGATCCCTCCCCTCATCGCCATTCCGTGAACCTCGCTTTTCTTAACATCATAGCCTGCTTCCATAAAAACTTCGGACATGATGTCACTTGCAAGAATGACCCCTTGTCCTCCCACGCCTGAAACCAGTATATTGGTGGTCGATTGATCCATCGTCTCCCCCTGTCAAGAAATTAGGAATGCTGGAATATTGCGAACATCATCATTTCTTTTTATTCCATTTGTTCATTTATGTTGTTTCAAACCCGAATACGGGCTTTTCCTCCTGGCTCTTAATCGCTTCGAATTTACATACTTGATAGCAGAGATGACATCCAGGACACAGGCTCGACTCGATCATGGCAATTCCTTTCCGTTTCTTGCCGTCAGCCGTCATGGCCATCTCACCCCCCACCGGATGATAAGAGATTGCCGGACATCCCAGGTTGACACAGGTCTTACATCCGATACATTTGGTGGAATCCACCTGAAGGGGCTTGTTATATTTCTTAAAAGCTCTCCGAAGAAGCATGCAGGGGCCCTCGCTGATGACGAGAGAGGGCTCGTCCTTTTCGAGTTCTTCCTTGATCACCCGCTCGGCCTCCTCCAAATTCCATGGGTTGAACTTTCTTGGATTTTCAATCCCCAGGGCCCGCCCTAACTCAACGAAATCGATCCGGTGCGCTTTCTCTCCTTTGATCGTAAACCCTGTTGCAGGATGCTCTTGCTGGCCTGTCATTCCAGTGGTTCGATTATCCAAGATGATGATGGTCGCATAACTCCTGTTGTAAGCCACATCCATTAAGGGATGGACACCCGCATGGAGGAAGGTAGAATCACCGATCACACCTACGATCTTCCCCTTACCTTTTTCTCCCAATGCCTTAGCCATCCCATGGGCGCCACCAATGCTCGACCCCATGCAGATATTGCTATTGACCACACTCAAAGGCGGGTAAGCGGCTAAGGTATAGCAACCGATATCACCGGACGCAAAGACTTTCAACTTTCTCAATACATGGAAAACACCCCGATGAGGACAGCCCGGACAAAGGTTCGGCGGTCTCGGCGGAAGCGGCTCCTTGAAGAAAGGCTTCGGGGCCTTGAATTTCTTACCCAATATCCCTTTTTCAACGAGAAATGGGTTCAGCTCGCCGCACATGGAGAATAAGTTTTTCCCTCCCTTAGGCTTGAACCCCATTGCCCGGATATTTTCTTCCAAGAAAGGATCCAACTCTTCCACAACATAAACCTTCTTCACTTTTTTGAAGAACTCTCCAATCAAATCTTTCGGCAAAGGCCAGACCATCCCTAATTTGAGGTAAGAATAGTTTGGAAAAACTTCCTTGGCATACTGATAAGAGATCCCTGCGGAAATGATCCCGACCGCCGGGTCGTTGATCTCCATCCTATTTCCTGGAAATTGTTCAGCGAATGCCTTCAATTTGAGGAGACGTTCCTCAATGAAAGCGTGCCGAATCCTTGCATAAGAGGGCAGCATCGTGTATTTTGCAGTATCTTTCTTAATCTCAATAGGAACCGGCGGGACAACGGGGTCCTGCAGTTCTACGATGCCTTTTGCATGAGAGATCCGGGTCACACTCCTTACCATCACAGGGCTATCGAATTTCTCGCTCACCTCAAAACTTAATTTTATAAAATCCTTGGCCTCCTGGCTGTCGCTCGGCTCAAACATTGGAACCTTCGCGAACCTGGCATAATGCCGATTATCCTGCTCGTTCTGGGAGCTATAGAGTTCCGGGTCGTCGGCGGTCAGGAGTACTAATCCTCCATTCACTCCTACATAAGAAAGGGTCATAAACGGGTCCGCGGCCACATTCACGCCCACATGCTTCATGCACACCATCGTCCTTGCCCCGGCCATCGAAGCACCGTATGCAACTTCCAAGGCCACCTTTTCATTAGGCGACCATTCGGAGTAAATCTCCTTGTACTCTTTGGCTATGGTTTCTAAGATTTCTGTACTGGGGGTGCCAGGGTAGGCAGTCGCCACTTTTGCGCCCGCTTCAAACGCTCCCCTTGCGATGGCTTCATTGCCGCTCATTATTTTTTTCATAAATCACCCCTTGTTTCAAGATTAGCTGAGATTGGTGCTAAAAATATAAAATGCCCCTGATTTTTGTCAAGTGAAATATTTAACTTAGTTTATAACTGCTTTTCAAGATTGGAGATTTTTCCCAATGCAATATTGTTCATCTCTGACTTCTGGGAAACCTTCATAAAGCTCCTGTAATTTTCGACTGCTTCCTTGGTTTTTCCCAATTTTTCATAACATCGACCCAGCCCTAAGTAGGCGCTCGCTAGTTGAAAATTCTCACCCAATTCGACCTCTCTTTGGTAAGCATTGATTGCCTTTTCATAATCTTTTTTTCCTTCATATGAATAACCGAGTCCCTCCATCGCAAAGGATCGGTAGAGTCCTTCCTTGCCTCCCTTTTGTAGGAAGTTTTCATAGGACTGAATGGCTTGATCAAACTCACCCAGACGAAGATCGATGTTTCCCTGATACAGGATGGCGAGTTTGCCCGACAGGGACCTCGGGAATTTCGTAGCCACTTCATTGAATTTCTCCAAAACATTCTTATATTCCTGAGCCGATCCCTCTCTGTACGGAGAGCTGACCATCTGGTAAGTTTCCACGGCCGCATTGAGCATTTGAAAAGCATTTTCCTCATTTCCCCTCTCCCATCTTTGAAATAAAAGGAAAAGTAGGACGAGGATCAATACAGCGATCCCACCCCCTGCGATTGGCTTGAAGTGTTGATTAATAGAAAGGTAGGCCCTTTCCGTAAGCGTGACAAATTCATCAGGCTCTTTTAACTTCTTTTTTATAATCTTCCTTGCACTGGCCATCTCTCCACCTTTCAGAATCATTCATGATTTTTTTTCGTCACCGAAGACGAGCCCCTCAACACCCTCTTGTCCCCTAATCGTAACGTCAACTTGATTTGATCAAAGTACTCAATCAGAGGAATCACATATTTCCTCGAAGCCTTCATCATCTCCTTAAATTGAGGAGTCGTGATCTCCTGATGGTGCTTCAAATAGGTGACCAATTCCTCCTTCAGATTATCGAACGGGATTCGATGAAAATAGATTTCGCTCTTGACCTTCACCAGAACACCTTTATGGACAAGATGTTCAAAAACGGCTCGGACTTCTTCCTCCTTTTCAGACCATTCCTCCGATAATTCTTTTGGCGAAGGGGGCTGGAGTCCTCCTTTCAGGACCGATGCCTCCACTCTGCTGACCAAGCCCTTCTCATCAACGGAAGAGATTTGGTGGCCTGGAAGCCTCAACTTGTCCCTCTCCAACACAACCTCTTTTGATTGGATGAGTTCATTAATGAGGATCTGAAAGAGCTTAACATCCACCTCAGAGGGGAGTTTTGTTCTCAGTTCCTCTTTTGACAACCCGGATTTCATCGGAAATCGTTGATGGAAATCTGTCAATTGAGCCAAGGCGATCTTTTTCAACTCCTGATAGCTCTTCTTCTCAATCACCTTTAGCTTTTCAGGATCGATGAACAGGAGGTCCCCCTTTTCTACCATTTTCACGATGCTGGACCGGACCTCAACCGACGACATCTCAATCCGATTCAATAGGTCTTCCAGATTAATCCCCTCCATCCCCGCATAGTGGATATGCTGGCGGAGGGCTTGTTCGCTTGTGCCGTCCTTGAGAAGAGTCAGGTCGGCGATCACAGACGAAGAATGCCTTCTGTGTTTCTCAGGATGGCTGTCCAAAACGACCCCTCCTCCAAGGGTCTGGATGGCTGAAGAGCCGCGGATGACAAAATGGTCCTGAGGGAGAGCCACCACGGGCCGTTCCAATCTCAATTGGACAAATCCATTTTCTCCCGGAGCAAATTCTTCACGGTCAAGGAGAAACATGGAGGCATTGGTGAGCATGGTACCGATATGAAATCTCTGCATGGTGCGGTGTTTCAAAGGTCGTGGTGCAGCCGGCAAATATTCAAGGTAAACATCGATGAGCTGCGTAGCCTTGAGCGTATTGGGCCGTGTGAGAACGTCTCCTCTCTCGACTAAAGAAGTTTCTATTCCTTGAAGGTTTACAGCCGTTCTCTCGCCTGCCACGGCCCTCTCGACGCTTCGGCCATAGACCTGAAGGCTCCTGACCTTTCCTTCTACGCCAGAAGGAAGGACTTGAACCGTCTCCCCCAAAGCAAGGGTTCCGGAAATCATGGTTCCCGTGACCACTGTTCCAAAACCTTTCATCACAAAGACTCGGTCGATGGGCAGGCGAAACAGGCCGTCGGATGATCGACCCTTGATTTGTTGTGAAAGATCGTCGAGTGTCGAAAGGAGCTGAGGAATCCCTTCTCCTGTCACCGAGGAAACGGTAAGGATCGGGGCATCTCTCAGAAAAGTATCCTGGACAATTTCGGAGACTTCTTCTTTGACCATTTCTGACAAGTCATGATCGACCAGGTCGATCTTCGTAAGAACGACCAGTCCCTTTTTTACTTTCAGGAGTTTACAAATATCCAGGTGCTCTCTCGTTTGCGGCATCACCCCTTCATCCGCAGCAATGACCAAAGCGACCAGGTCTATTCCCCAAGCACCTGCCACCATATGCTTCACAAACTTTTCATGGCCCGGCACATCGATGATCCCTAATCGTATCCCGCTCGGCAGATCTAAGAAAGTGAATCCAAGTTCAATCGTGATTCCCCTTTCCTTTTCTTCTTTCAATCGATCTGTATCCACTCCTGTGAGAGCTTTTACGAGAGAGGTTTTTCCGTGATCGATATGTCCGGCAGTCCCCAGAATGACATGCTTCATCAATTTGCCTTCGACGAAATACCTTCAATTAATTATTAAAGATAACAAAAAGACCTCCATCTTTCAAATCCATTTCCACCCATTGCGTTCTACCATCGAATTTTCTTAACTTTGGGGATCGGTGCAGAACCAAAAGGCAATCCAACTCAATAAAGACAAGCCTCTCCGAAGGACAAAGAGATAGAATGCGTCAGAAAGCCCAAGGATAGAGAGTGGGAACCCCCTATTCTTCTCCACGACTGAATGTTCCTGTAATTGCCACGAGGGGCTTGTTCTTTTACCGCCTCTGTCTGTATCTCCGCATGGTATGAAGAGCATTTGGCCTAATATCAAGGGAAAGAGGGCGGCACTATCCTCAAATCCAGAAGAATCAATGCTTGGAAGAAGGGTTCTTCTGGTGTTTAAATCCTGTGGAAAAAGAGGCTGTCAACTCAGATACCTCCGCAACCTCTTTAGATATCTAGCTCCATGGGCTGAAGTGTCAAAAAAATCTATTTATAAATCAAGTACTTACACTTTTGTGATTTCTGGTTAAGGAAACACAACATCTTGTGGTCCCAAAGGTCCATTCCAAAACCTCAATGTTCATAACCTGTTCATATGGTTTCCCTTGAAGGGGCACTTTTGTCCACTCTTAGAACAAAAAAGAGGGGAGAATTTTTCGTTCCTCCCCTCTTCATGAAAGTATATCAAGCAAGATTTATTTAGGATTACTTTACCGCACTCTTCAGCAGACTCCCCGCCTTGAATTTTGCCACCCTGGTGGCAGGAATCTTAATCTCTTTTCCGGTTTGGGGATTCCTTCCGGCTCTAGCCCTCCTCTTCGCCACGGAGAAAGTTCCAAATCCGGTTAATGCCAGCCTATCTCCCTTTTTCAACGCCTTCATCACTGCACCGGTAAACGCATTGACGGCTTTCTCGGCTGACGCTTTCGAGATCTTGGCCTCTTTCCCTATAGTGGCGATCAACTCCGCCTTCGTCATCTAAATCACCTCCTTTTTTTTCGGATCTATTTTTTCTCGGGATGAAATAAATCGGGATGCTTAAAACGATGGTCATCATAGCCTATCGTTATTTTAAAAGTCAAGTTTTTTTATTTTTGAAAATCTAATTCGTTGGGGTCTTCTCATCCAATCATATAAAGGATTCCATGATGTCGGAAAGAGCCTTCTCGAGGCCTCCGGGTCTCTCCGATTCAACCTGCTGAAGAACCTTGTCGACCTGTTCCCTGAGGCCGTGCTTGGAAAGGTCCTCCACCGACTGATAAACCCCGATTCTCCTTCCCAACCGGAAGTTATTCTTTTCATGATTGGCAAGAGCGAGATAGCCATCAATGGATTTCAACATCTTTTCCTTCTCCTCCGGAAGTCTTCCTTCCACCTCTTGGAGAAGATTCAAGATGTGATCGCTAACAAAAATACTGGTGATCCCCTCCAGCTGTTGGATCAAAAGCCTCTCCTCTTCCACGATCTCATCGTCACTCAACGGAATGAATTCACCCTCTTCGATCTTTCGGTAAAGGATCATCGTCTTTAAAACCTTCAATGTTCGAACCCGAATAAAATCTGGGTTAATCTGGTTGAGAACCTTTGTCGTTTCCAAAGCATGCTCCCGCCACATCCCTTTTCCTCCCAAGCCGAGGATCACATATTCGGAAAGGGAGATCCCGGACTCCTTCACCTTTCTGCCCGCGTCAACGTGCTCGGAAGCCGTAACCCCTTTTTTCACATATTGTAGCAGCAGATCATACCCACTCTCTAAACCGATATGAATCCTCGAAAGTCCGGCGCGGTGAAGCTCGCGAAGCTCATCCACCCTCTTTTTGGAAATCGTTTTGGCCCGAGCATACGTGGTGATCCTTTCGACGGAAGGGAAGGTCTTTCTCAAATGTTCTAAAATCTCGACCATCTGATCTGTTTTGAGAATCAGGTTATCCCCGTCCTGAAGAAAAACATTCTTCCCACCATCATAAAGCCACAAAGCAACATTGCGGAAACCGTCTTCCTGATGTTCCGGGTCTTCCAAAATGAGATTGACAAAGGGAACCGTCACCTCTCCTCCGAACCCATATCTCCAAGAGAACGCCCTGATCTCCGAAACAATCTCTTGAACAACGTCAATATCTTTCTTCACCTCCTCCACGCTCCTCGGGCTGAATTTCTCTTTCTTGTAGGTATGACAAAACTCGCAACGATTCCAAGGGCAGTTCCTCGTTACCCTCAGAAGAAGGCTGGACGCTTCACTCGGAGGGCGAATCGGGCCTTGTTCAAATTGGACTCTTGTCATGGTTGAGATTCCATCAAAACGTTAATCTGATGAACTTCAGCCTCTTCCCACTCCTTTGGGAGCTTCCCAATCGGTAATCAGGGCGAGACGGACGAATGAAAAGGGTTATAGATGCTGAAGGTTATTGGGATCGGTCTGTAAAATAAGAAAGATTCTATTCTGAATTCCATAGATCTCTTTCTGCAAATGGTCCATATAGTCTTCGGCTCTCCCCTGCTTTCCGTATCTCTCTTTCAGATCTCTGAACCTCTCCTCCAATGAAACAACTCTGTCATGCATCACGCGTTTGTCTGCATAATTGACGATCTCCTCTTCACAAATGCATGAAGGATCCACTTTTTTCCCCAACCAGATATGTCGTGCGACGACTTCTGCCACTCTCTCATAACCGATTCTCTTTAGCAATTGACAGCCGGTCAGGGCATGATCCTCCTTTGTCTTCAGGCACTCTGTCTTGGTCAGGTCATGCAATAAAGAGGCCGCTTCCACTAAACGGAGATCGATCTTCTGGCCCTTTTTATTCAATTCGACGGAGAGAAGAAGTGCTACTTTTGCCACGGCAAGGCTATGGGAAATAATGTTCTCCAACATCCCATATTCTCCCATCAACCTCAAGCATTCTTCGCGAGTGGGGATCGTTTCTGCGCAGTCCATCGTTACTTTCTCAAGAAAACATTCTTCTCTAAGGGGTCTCTTTCTCCGCGGCTTAATCGTTTGGCAGGATGGCCGAATGCCACGACGGCCATCAATTCTAAATTTTCACCTCCATCTAATAACTCCCTTACTTTCTCTTTGTTCTTTAGAATCTCCCCTAACCACACCCCTCCCAATCCCAGGGAATGAATGGTGAGAAGCATGTTTTGAAGACAGGCGCCGACGGCCTGGACATCTTTCGTTCGATCATAGACCCGGGAATGGTCCAAAAAGATGGCGACACAAACAGCGGCTTCCCGGATGATTAATCCGGAATGGGTGAGAGACGCCAAGGACTCCCTCAGGACTTGATCGCGTATGACCGCAAATTTCCAGGGTTGGTTGTTTTTCCCGGAGGGGGCCCATGAGCCAGACTCCAGGACCTCGTTCACTGCTTCGTCCGAAACCGCTTCCCTGGTAAATTGACGGACGGACCTCCTCGCTCGGATGGCTTCAACGATTGGATTTTTGTCTTTGACGTTCTTCAAAGAAGTCAAGAATTCTTTATCTCCCCCTGTTTTTCCTTCAAAGGAAGCGAGGGTTGGCTTTCTATCTGTTCCAATTTAAAATTGAATTTATCCAGCCGCCTTCTTGCCTCCTCGAACTTATTCAGGGCATTGGTAAGATGTCTTCCCACCAATTGAAAATCTTCCTGAAATCCTCCGATGTCCTTTTTCAGACCGGACAGCAAGGCCTGTATCTTCAGAGCGTCCTTCTCAATCTGGAATCCTTTTAATCCGAGAATGATCACCTGGAGATACGCATAGAAAGAGTTTGGAGAAACAGGAATCACCCTTTTGTGCAACGCATAATTTAAAACCCCTTTCTCCTCTCCGAACCACTCATCCTTGGTGATCGTTTCATAATACACGTTTTCTGCTGGAATATAGAGCAAGGCGAAATCATAAGTTCTTTCTTGAGGCAGGATGTATTTACTGGCAATGTCATCGATATGTTTTCTCACATCCTTGTAAAAACCTTTCTGCCACGTCCTTCTCTCTTCATCCGTCTTGCACTCGATGACTCGTTTGAAATTGTCAAGAGGGAATTTGGAATCGATCGGAACGAGTTTTTCACCGATCCTCACCACCGCATCCACCCTCTCCCCACTGGAAAAGCAATACTGAAGGGTGAAGAATTCAGGAGGGAGGATCTGGGATAAGAGTTCCCCCAGGAATTGTTCACCCAACCCTCCTCTTAATTTGGGGGGCCGGAGGATTTCTTGAAGCGTGGCAATGTTCTTCCCCACTTCATGGATCTGTTCACTCGTCTTGGACAACTCTCCGAGCTTCTCACTCACCTTGCTGATGACCTCTCTCGCGCTGTCCAGCCGTTGGCCGATCTGCCCGTTGGAGCTTTGAAGCTGTTGGTTCACCAGTTGGAGCTGCTGATTCACCTGCTCGTTGATCGTCCTCAACTGTTCGGTGAGGAGAGAAATATTCCTGGTCAGCCCGTCGCCCATCTGTCCTCTTAATTGCTCCATCTGTTGTTGCATCAGGGTCCACATCGGCTGGGATGAAGAATCTGCCTTGATCTCCTCGAGTCTCTTCCTCCACCTCTGTTCCATGAAGATAAAAAGAGCCAGCACAGCGACGAGGATCAGACCTAAAAGTAAATAGATTCCCTGCATTCTTACTCCTTACTGTATGGGATAATGAACGATGGACAATGAACCGTAAAAAAAGATAACATATTGTTTATCGTTTATCATTCGTAAAAAAACTCATTCACGGATGTTGAACGATGAGATGTCCTTCCACCTTCTTTTCCAGAGGATTCGTGACCACGATACTCCAGAAACTCTCCTTTTGTGTTTCTTCAAAAAAGACGGGAAATTCCACCCTAAGGGGACCTCTTCCGGAGAGCGAGGGGGACCCTTTAAAGGTTCCCGCCTTCCTAAAAGAAAGCATGAGGGAGGATGCTTCTCCCTCCCATCTTGCCTCTGCCTTCACCTTTTCCGTTTGGCCCTCGCCCCACGGCCGTGTGGTATAAAAAGAGAAAGAGAACTCTTCCCTACCCTGTGGTCCAATCTTAAATGGAAAGATGATGAATGCCCTTTCGAGGACATTATTTTCCAGGCGGACATCGTCCGATGGAAATCTAGGAGAAACAGAAACCCTGACTTTGGAGATCCCGGCTAGGGCCACCCGATAGGGAGGGTCGATGAGATGTTGATTTCCAAACTTCGCCCTTAATGGCTCGGAAACAAAATGCTCAAAATCTGAAATCTTTCGGCCGTTCACAAAAATTCGAATTCGAACGGTGACGCCCTTCCTGAGATCCAGTTCACCTGCGTTCGCAAGGAGGATCACAAGTTCGAAATCTTCTGACAAATCTAAATCGCTCACCACAATGTCCGGCCCAATAGGAGGTCCATCCAGGATTTTCATTAAGCTGTTATTTTCTTCGTTCGACTCTTTCGCCTCGGGAGGAAGGGTCACGTGGGCATCAACCTCGTGTCGACCGATAATGGTCAGAGGCGTGATCAGGGTAAGGCTCCCTTTTGTGGGAAGAAGGGACTGATCCGAGAGGCTTCCCAGGGTATAGCTTCCTTTCAGAGATCCGTCGACAAGGATCTTCAGATTCCCGCCCGCTAAAGAAAGCGGGCTGTCTCCGATATTCACAATGGTCACTGCCAATTTCCTCTGGGTATTGAGAAAAAGGTGGGTCACGGTGATGTCGGGAAGAAGGGGTTTGACCTCTCTTTTTTCTTCACCCAAGAGTTTGACAAGAACATTGTTCTCTTCATTCTGTTCGACCATCTTTCCTTCATTGTCCAGAACGGCCCGCACCTCATGCCTCCCGATCAATTCGACCGGGACGGTAAAAAGAACAAAACGCCCTGGCTGAAGAAAAGTTTGATCCGGAAGCGTTCCAAGTGAATCCTTCCATGCCAGACGACCATCGATATAGATCGCCAAAGTCCCAACACCATAGGGAGCGGCTCCCTTCCCCAGGTTCGAAATCCTCACCACAATCTTACCTGTCTCGCTCAAAGAGAGATCTGAAATAGTAAGGTCGGGAAGAAGAACAGGTTGGGGCTCGGGTTGAGGGGAAAGTGGAGGAGATGAAGCTAGCGGCGGCTGAGGGGGAGTTTGTGTCGCACAACTGAGGAGACAGAGGGAAAAGGCGAAGATCGTCATCGCCCTTATAAACATGGATGAAGTTGAGCCTCCTTGAAAATGAAATTAACGCATCGCATACCGAAATGCAAGAGGTTTTTGGTGGAGTTGCTTCCCATCACCCTCCCCTCTCCCCCTGCCTACCGGCAGGCAGGCGACTGGGCGCGGGAAAGGTGATGGGAAAATTTAATCATCGAGCCTCCCTGGGTATCTTCATTCCGCCATAATAAGCCATTGAATCTTAAGATTTGTTGTTTTAAAATGGTTTCTTCAAGAGCTTAAGCATTCCATACGGCTACATAAATCTTTATCGGAGGAAAGATGAAGGACTTCATCGATCTCAGGAGCGATACCGTCACCCGCCCTACTCCCGACATGCGAAAAGCGATGGCGGAGGCAGAAGTCGGGGACGATGTCTTTGGGGAAGACCCTACTGTCAATGCACTGCAGGAGAAGGTTGCCAACCTTCTCGGAAAAGAGGCTGCCCTCTTCGTCCCGTCGGGGACCATGGCCAATCAGTTGTCTATTAAGTCCCATACACAGCCCGGAGATGAGGTGATCGTCGAAGCCTCTTCTCATCCCTATAATTTTGAAGGAGGGGCCGGAGCCGCTCTTTCCGGTGTACAATTTCAATGTCTCAAAGGTGTCCGGGGCATCCTCGAACCTTCTCAGGTCGAAGAAGCCATCAGACCCCCGGATCACCATTTCGCAGTCACACGATTGGTCTGTCTTGAGAACACGCACAACCGTGGCGGGGGTTCCATTTACCCTCTTGAGAAAATGACTGACATCTATCGATTGGCCAAATCAAGAGGGCTTCTGCTTCATCTGGACGGGGCAAGGCTTTGGAATGCATCTGTCGCCACCGGAATCAAACCCCACGAATACGCTCAATGTGCGGACTCCGTATCGGTCTGCCTTTCCAAAGGATTGGGCGCTCCTATTGGCTCCTTGGTCGCCGGCTCCAAACTGTTCATTGATCGCGTTCATCGTTTTCGAAAAATGTTTGGAGGCGGAATGCGTCAGGCGGGGATCGTTGCCGCTGCTGGAATTTATGCTCTGGATAACCACCTCGAACGCCTGAAAGAAGACCATCAGAATGCGAAGCGGTTGGCTGTAGGCTTGAAAGAGCTTAAAGGGGTCTCCATCGACCCGAAGTCTGTCGAAACCAATATCGTCATTTTTGATGTCGCCAACAGCGGGATGACGGCTGCCCAAGTGACCGAAGCAATGAAGAAAGAGGGGGTCCTCATCCACCCCATCGGCAAGACGCAAATCCGTCTCGTGACTCATCTGGATGTCACCAGTGAAGATATCGAAACGGCACTGAAGGCATTTAGGAAATTGTTAAAAGCAATGTGATCATCCCTGGCCTCCACATCGATGGAGAGGAGAGATAAGGCAAGGAGAAGAAGATGTCTTGGAAGTTGGCTGTCGTTCCCGAACGCTGTTCTGGATGCAAGATTTGCGAACTGGTCTGTTCGATCAATCGCTTTGGAGTGAATAACCCTAAGAAGAGCGCCATTCGAGTGATGGTGGTTTATCCTCATCCCATCATAAGGATGCCAATCGTCTGCCGACAATGCAAGGTCGCCAAGTGCATGGAGAACTGCCCGACCGGAGCCATCACGACGAAGGATGGTATCTATGATATTGACAATGAAAAGTGCATTTCCTGTCAACAATGCGTGACCTCCTGTCCTTTTGGTGCGGTCTTCCTCCATGAGGAGATCGAAACACCTTTTAAATGCAATCTCTGTAACGGGAATCCACGCTGCGTAGAGGCCTGCCCGAAAAATGCGCTTCTCTTCTTACCCGAACACGTATTGGGTCAGGCCCAGAGGATGACCAGCGTCCTAAAATATGTGCACATGAAAGAAGTGGAATACGTCGAAAGGGGGGAAAGGAAGGTCTTGAGATATGCCGACATCGAAAAGGGAAAAGCGGAAGATTAAGGGAGGATATTCCTGGAAGATCCTCTGGGTCGACCTCAGCCGCGAAGAGACGAAATCTCTGGAATTCGATGAGGCCTTTGCCACGAAATATATCGGAGGAAGGGGATTCGGGGCAAAACTGGTTTGGGATCATCTCCGGAGCCAAACGATCGACCCGCTCGGTCCTGAAAATCTCTTGGTCATCTCTCCCGGGCCTTTGGCTGGCCTCTATCTACCCGCCTCCGGAAAAACTTCTTTCGTCTCCATCTCGCCTGAAACCGGGGTCTACGGTGACTCGAGCATGGGAGGTTCCTTCGGCGCAGAACTCCGGCAGGCTGGCCTGGATGCCCTTGCCATCACCGGAAGAGCTGGATCCCTCTCCTACCTCTGGATCGATAACGGAGAAGTAAGAATCATTGCCAACGAAAGATTGAGAGGAAAGGGAAGTTTAGAGACGGAGGGAATGATCAAGGAAGAGCTGAAGGATGAGCATATTAAAGTCGCCACGATTGGGCCTGCCGGGGAAAACAAAGTTCGTTTTGCCTGCGTCACTTCGGACTGGGGAAGAAACTCCGGAAGGACCGGCATCGGTGCGGTCATGGGGTCAAAAAATCTCAAAGCCGTTGCTCTTCGTGGATCGAAGGATCTCCCCGTTTTCGATCTTCCGAGACTTCAAAAGGCTTCAGAGGCTTCTTTCCAAAGCTTGAAGGAGAACAAGAATCTTCCCTTCTGGCAGGAGCAGGGCCTCATGTCTGTCATCGATTATGTGAATGAGGCCGGCGTCATGCCGACTTATAATTTCAGGGAAGGCGTCTTCGAGCATGCCAAGAAGATCAATGGCTATGAAATGCTCTCGAGATATAAGATCGGTGATACTTCTTGCTTCGCCTGCCCCATGGCCTGCGGGAATGTGTGCCTGGTAAAAGAAGGAAAATATCGAGGCACAGTGGTGGAAGGGCCTGAATATGAAACCGCTTGCATGTTCGGTCCCAATATTGGAGTCCAAAACTTTGCTGCTATTCTAAAGGCAAATCAACTTTGCGACGAGCTCGGAATCGACACGATCACTGCTGGAAACCTGATCGGTGTCTTGATGGAGGCCCAGGAGACCGGGCTTCTTTCCGAAAAAGATCTGGATGGCCTCAATCTCAAGTGGGGAGCCGAAGAGGCCATCCTGGAAACCGTCCACCGGATCGCCCATCGAAAAGGAATCGGGAATATTCTCGCTGAGGGCAGTTACGGGGTGATCAAGCGCTGGCCTCAATTAAAGCCGATCATCTCGCAGGTGAAGGGGCTGGAGCAATCTGCCTACGACGCAAGAATCGCTATCTCGATGGCTCTGGGATACGCGACCTCGGATATCGGGGCCCATCATGCCAGGGCCTGGACGATCGCCAAAGAACTGGAGATGGGAATGGGCTGGCCGCTGGAGAAAAAGGCTGACCTGGTAATCTATCATCAGACTCTTCGACCTTTATTTGATATGTTGGGAGTCTGCCGGCTGCCATGGATCGAGCTGGGTTTTGACGAGCACCGATATGCAGAATTCTATTCTGCGGTCACAGGTGTTGAGACGACTTTGAATGAACTTCTCCAGCGCTCAAATGACCTGTATGACCTCACCCGGGCCATCAACATGAGACTCGGCATCTCTCGAAAGGACGACTATCCCCCGGAAAGGGTCTTCAACCTGCCCATGACAGAAGGACCTCACGCGGGAAAAATCCTGAAAAAGGAAGATTACGAGGTCATCCTTGATATCTATTATCAGAAAAGAGGCTGGACCAAGGACGGCCTGGTCGACGAGAAAAAGATTGCGGGGTTCAACGATTCACTCGTTACTACTTGAATCCGAAGCACGAAATACGAAATTCGAAACAAGCACAAATCTACAAAATATAAATGTTCCAAACTTTAGGATGTTTTCCGTTTGGGAAATTTGAATTTTGGATTTGTTTCGAAATTCGATATTCGGATTTCGAATTTCAGAAGAGCTATGTCCGATCCCATCGTTGTTCTTGTCACCTGTGGTTCTGAAGAGGAGGCCCTGAAGATTGCCAACGCACTCGTTGAGGAACACCTGGCCGCTTGTGTCAACGTCATCGCTCCGATTCGCTCCATTTATCGATGGGAAGGAAAGATCTGGGATGAAAAGGAATGGCTGCTGACCATCAAGTCACAAAGCCATAGGTTTGCGGAGTTGGAGAAAAAAGTCAAATCCCTGCATTCCTATTCTGTCCCCGAAATCGTCAGCCTTCCTATTGTGGAGGGTTCCTCGTCTTACCTCTACTGGTTGGTAGAAATGACCAAATAATTCATTTCGGATTTCGGAATGCAAAATTCAAGTTTCAAGAATAGGTTTCCCATTCCGCAATCTGCAATCCCTGCCTACCGGCAGGCAGGCGCAATCCGCATTCCATGAGAGGAGGGATCAATATGCCAACCGTTCTGATCGTATACCACTCTAAAACCGGCAATACCAAGGACATGGCAGAAACTGTTAAAGAGGGCGTTCAATCCGGGGGCGTCAAGGTCGTTATGAAAAAAGTGAGCCAAGCCACTCTCAAAGATCTCTCGAATGCAGACGGAATCATTTTAGGCTCGCCGGTTTATTACGGCACCATGGCCAGCGAGATAAAGGCCTTCCTCGATCGAAGCGTCCAAATTCACGGGAAGCTGGAAGGAAAGGTCGGAGCCACCTTTGCTTCCGGCGGCGGTTTGGGAGGGGGCGTTGAAACCACTGCTCTCGACATGGCGAAATCCCTGCTCATCCACGGGATGATCATCCAGGGAGATCCCTGGGGTTCACACTATGGAACGGTCTCCATCGGCAGACCCAATGCAGCCGCCAAAAAAGAATGCAAAAAACTGGGGGAAAAGGTCGCTCGCCTGGTCAAGCGATTGAAGGCGGTCTCTTGAGATGATAGTCCGTATTCTGCTCAAAGCCATAAGCTACTCTTAAAAGCAGCCCCTCATCGAAATGTTTTCCCATGATCTGAAGGCCTATTGGTAGCCCTTCGCGACTGAAGCCACATGGAATAGAGATCGCGGGAATTCCTGCCAGGTTTACAGGGATGGTATGGATGTCGGACAAGTACATCCGGAGAGGATCTTCTGTCTTCTCACCGATTCGAAAGGCCGGGGTCGGTGCGGTCGGTGCCACAATCACATCCACCTTTTGAAAAGCCTCCTCAAAATCCTTTCTCATCAACGTCCGTACCTGCGAAGCCTTCCGGTAATAGGCCTCATAATAGCCGGCGGATAAAACATAGGTCCCCAATATAATACGTCGTTTTACCTCTTTTCCGAATCCTTTTGCCCGGGTTTGAGTATACATTTCCATCAGATCTCGATAACCCTTCGAACGGAAACCATACTTCACTCCGTCATACCGGGCCAGATTGGAACTCGCCTCTGCGGTCGCAATGATGTAATAAATGGCCACAGCATACTCGGTATGGGGCAAAGAGATGGTCTGGATTTCTGCCCCCCAGTTCCTAAAAGAATCGATCGCATCTCTGACCGATTTCTCCACCTCCGGATCTATTCCTTCAATAAAATATTCTTCAGGGATTCCGATTCGAATCTCCTTGATGTCCTTCTTGAGAGACTGCTTGTAATCCTGAACTTCCACATTGACAGAGGTCGAGTCACACGGGTCGTAGCCACAGATCGCATTCATCAGGATGGCGCAGTCCTCCACATCCTTTGTGATTGGACCGATCTGATCCAGGGAAGAAGCAAAGGCAACGAGCCCGTATCTGGACACTCTCCCGTAAGTCGGCTTCAGCCCGACCACGCCACAACAGGCCGCTGGCTGCCGGATCGAACCTCCCGTATCCGTTCCCAGGGCAGCGATGCATTCGTCAGCGGCCACTGCGGCAGCCGAACCCCCGCTGGAGCCTCCGGGGATCCGATCAAGGGCCCACGGATTACGGGTGATCTGAAATCCTGAGTTTTCCGTCGAAGATCCCATGGCAAACTCGTCCATGTTCAATTTTCCAAGAAAGACACCACCCCTTTCCTTAAGCCTCCGAATCACCGTTGCATCATAAAATGGAATATACCCTTTCAGAATCTTAGAAGCACAGGTGGTTTCAATTCCTTTCGTGCAAAGAATATCCTTAAGTCCGAGAGGAATTCCCGCAAGATCTCCGATTTGTTCTCCTTTGGCAATTTTTCCGTCCACCTGGTCAGCCTGACGGAATGCCTCCTCTTCTGTCAGCATGAGGTAAGCCCTGATCTTTCCATCCACTCCATGAATGCGCCGGTACAGGGCCTCCGTGACCTCTCTGGATGTAACCTCTTTCTTCACGAGGAGATCGTGTAATTTGTGAATCGTCAATACTTGCAGATCCATAGTAGTTTGATGATCGGAATATTGGAATGATGGAATATTGGAATAATGATGAAAGATTTCATCATATTCTTAGGATTTTGTCATGCCGCCCATCATTCCATTCTTCCATTGTTCCACTATTCCATTCTTGTTATTTTATTCGATGATCCTTGGCACCTTGAAGTGTCCATCTTCTTCATCGGGTGCAATCGCCAAAACCTCTCCCTGCGGAATAGAGGGCTTGACTTCATCCTCTCTAAAAACATTGTAGATAGGTACTGCATGAGACGCCGGCTCCACCCCGGTGGTATCCAGTCGGTTCAACTGTTCCATATAGGTGAGGATTTGCTCCATTTGATTCCCGAAAGTCTCCCGCTCTTCCTCAGATAACTCAAGACGGGCCAGTCTTGCTACCTTCTCAATATCCATCTTCATCTAATTTATCTCCAATTTTTGATTTCCGTTTTTTAATTCTTAATTTCCAATCGACAATCATCAATCGACGATCGAAAATATCCTTTCTATCCCAGCATCTCTTTTATTTTGTTGAAGCTTTCTTGTAATTTCTCTCGCCGGACTTTGAACTCTAAAGCCTTTTCTTTCACTTCTTGAACCACTTCAGGAGGAGCCTTCGCAATGAACTGTTCGTTGACGAGCTTCTTCGTGGCGAATGCACTCTCTTTGTCGATTTTCATTATCTCTTTCTCAAGTCTCTTCGCTTCCTCTTCCATCCGAGATCGATCCATGGGGACAAAGATTTCAACGTCCCCGACGACCACGAAGGCGCTGTACAGTGGTTTTTCAAGATCCCGACCGAATTTGAATTCTTTGACCAGGGCGAGGGACTGAATGAAGGGTTGATTTTCTCGAAGCTTCCTCTCCACCGATTCATTCTTAGTCCGGAAGAGAACAGTAATCTGCTCCCCTGGCGGAAGGTTCATCTCTCCACGGATGTTTCGGAGGGCATTGGTGACTTCAATGATCAACTCCATCTCGCTCGCGACGGATTCATCCTCATATCGGTCATCTGGGTTTGGAAATTTGGCGATCATGACGGATGCGTTCTCTTCTCGCCGTGGAAGTTTTTGCCAGATCTCTTCGGTGATGAATGGCATAAAGGGGTGGAGCAATCTGAGGGCGGCGTCGAGGACCTCTAAGAGCGTCAGTTTGGTGAGGTCTCGCTTTTGTTCGTTCCCCCCTTTATAAAGGGAGAGTTTGCTTAACTCCAGATACCAGTCGCAGAATTCATGCCAGATGAATTGATAAAGAACATGGCAGGCTTCGTTGAATTTATATTCCTCCAGCGATCTACGGACCTCGCGGATGACCTGATTTAATCTTCCCCGGATCCAACGATCCGGAAGACTGAACGCCTCTGGGGAAACCTCTCCGGTCATTTTGTCCAGGTCGAATTCTTCGAGATTCATCAGGACGAAACGTGAGGCATTCCAGATCTTATTGGCAAAATGGCGGTAGCCCTCTGTCCTGGACTCGGAAAGTTTCAAGTCGCTCCCGGGCATGGTCAATGCCGTGAGCGTAAACCGAAGGGCGTCCGCACCATAGCGATCGATGAGATCAAGGGGATCCACGACGTTTCCACGGGTCTTCGAATACTTTTCTCCCCGCTCGTCTCTCACCAGGCCGTGGATATAGACATCTCTGAAGGGAACATCCCCCATGAACTTCAAACCCATCATCATCATCCTGGCCACCCAGAAGAAGAGGATGTCGAAACCCGTCACCAGAACAGAAGTGGGGTAAAACCGCTTCAGTAATTTTGTCTCCTTCGGCCATCCCATGGTGGAGAAAGGCCAGAGGGCCGAGCTGAACCAAGTATCTAAAACGTCTGTCTCCGGAGTTAAGCGATCCGAACCACATTTTGGACAAGAGGTCGGCGTCGTTTTGGCTACGATCACCTGCCCGCAATTCTCACAATACCAGGCCGGGATGCGATGGCCCCACCAGATCTGGCGGGAGATACACCAATCCCTAATATTTTCCATCCACTCGAAATAGGTCTTCTCCCAGACCTCGGGGATGATCCGGGTGCGACCGTCTCGAACGGCCTCGATAGCGGTCTTGGCCAAAGGCTTCGTCTTGACAAACCACTGGAGGGAAAGGTTCGGCTCAACGATGGTCTTACAACGATAGCAATGACCCACAACGTGGCGGTAGTCTTCGATCTTTATCAGGATTCCATCGCGCTCAAAATCTTCGATCATCTTTTCTCGACATTCAAAGCGATCCATGCCCTGATAAGGGCCTGCATTTTCATTCATTCGGCCGGCTTCGTCGATCACCTTGATCTGTTCAAGACCATGCTTCAATCCGATTTCGAAATCGTTGAAGTCATGGGCCGGGGTAATCTTCAGGCATCCCGTTCCAAACTCGATGTCCACATAGGAGTCGGCGATCACAGGAATTTCTCGATTGACGACCGGGAGGACGACCTTCTTTCCGACCACGGCCTGGTAACGTTCATCCTCCGGGTTCACCGCCACAGCCGTATCCCCGAGCATCGTTTCCGGCCGGGTGGTCGCCACGATGACGAACCGGTCGCTTTCTTTGAACGGGTATTTCAGATGATACAGCTTTCCCAAGACCTCTTGATGTTCCACCTCCAGGTCGGACAGGGCGGTCTGACATCGAGGACACCAATTGATGATATAATGGCTGCGGTAGATGAGGCCTTCTTGATAGAGCCGGACGAACACCTCCTTGACGGCTTCGGAGAGGCCTTCATCCATGGTAAAACGCTCACGGCTCCAATCACACGAGGCCCCCAGCTTCTTCAGCTGTCCGATGATCGTTCCTCCGGACTGTTCTTTCCACTTCCAAACCCTCTCAATAAATTTTTCCCTTCCCAGCGTGTGCCGGTCCAGCCCCTCCTCCAGAAGCTTTTTCTCCACAACGTTCTGGGTGGCAATGCCCGCATGGTCCGTGCCCGGCATCCAGAGGGCATTGTAGCCGTCCATCCTCTTGAATCGAATGAGAATGTCTTGAAGGGTGTTATTCAGTGCGTGTCCGATGTGAAGGACACCGGTGACGTTGGGCGGTGGGATGACAATCGAATAGGCTGTCCGCTCGGAGTCTTCATCGGCTCTGAAGTAGCCTTGTTCCTCCCAATAACGATACCATTTCTCCTCCACCTGGTGGGGATCGTAAGATTTGTCCAATACTTTTGAGGCCATTGAGGCACCCTTTGTCCTCCCGATCACACTCTGGAAAACGCCCATCTACTGCGTTATCCTCATCCTCGCCCCGTTAGATGAACGACTCGATTATAGAGAGAACGCCTGAAGATATCGGTTTTCAAATGGCTACCAAACCCTTCAGGCTTCTGTCTGACAGGGCAAGTCGTGCAGCGTACACCCAAGTACGCCTCACGCCTCAGGATTTCGAGAGCCTTCTATCTGGGCAATTTTGAGCAGTGTGGAAGTCTATTTCTCAGAACCTCTTATTCCTTTTCTCCCTTCTGAAGCCGCTTGATCTCTTCTTGGATTGCCTTCTCTGCCAAATCCGGAACAATCTCTTTCACCATCTTTTCGATCCGCTCAGCCGTGAGACCGATGATGTTCTGCGTCATCTCCGGAAGTATTTTGGTAATGAAGTCTCCGACCATCTCCTGAACCCCTTTGGCAAGAACCTCCTCCAGATGTTTATCGACGACCTCTGAAAGAGAGGTCACTTCTTCCGTCGGCCTATCCACCCTCTTTACCAAACTCGCTTCCTCCCCTTCAAACATTCCTCGCTCGAACTCTTCCAATCGATCCGTTTTGATCGTTTCGGCCCTGACCTCTTTCGGCCTCTCCTCTTCAGGCTTCATCTCTGCAGGCCTCATCTCTTCAGGCTTCACCTCTTCAGGCTTCCCGATCACGCTGATCTCGTCCTCTCCCAGTATCTCCTCCAAAAGTTCGTCCGGAAATTCTTCCTCGGGCAACTCTTTAAGTTCTTCTTCCTCCGCCGGTACCTCTATGGGGGCGGCCGCCTCAGGGATCTCCTTCTTCGGCTCTTCGAAAAATTCGCTAAAAGCCGGTCCGGCTGCCGTTCCGAGGCTGGGCTCCGAGAGAGGAGCAAGCTCTTGCTCGGACGGCGCAGCTTCCACTTCTCTCTGAAGGGCCGCTTCAAATTCTGAGAGGTCAAAACGTTTTTCGTCCGGCTCCTCTGTCTTAAAGGCCGTTTCATTAATATTCCATTTTTCTTCCGGCTCTTGCGTCTGGAAGGCCGTTTCGTTGATATTCCTCACCTCACCTTGAGCAGGCCATTCCTTCTCCAGAGAAGGTTTCAGCTGTTCCACTTTTTCGAGGATCTCTTCCAGTTCAATTTTCTCAAACAGCTCATCTTCGGGTGAACTTTCTTTTACGGACTTTTCGTTTCTCAACTGGAGGTCTGTTTCATCCATCTCTTTTTCGCGACGAAGGACCGATTCAGGTTTAGCCGGTTTTTCTTCGAATTCTAATTTTTCCCATGAGTCAAGAGACCCGATTTCGCCCAAGGGTTCCTCCTTCTGCGAGGCGACCAGGTCATCGATGCTCATCTTCGGTTCGGGTTCTTCCACCACATCCGTCAATTCGATGATTTCTTCCTCCCCCTCGCCCACCTCATCTAATACAAACTCGCTTTTTCCCGAAACCATCTCTTCTCTCTTTCCGACCTCCTCCATCAGGTGGTCCACCAGATTAAGAACCTCATCTTCGTTAAGAGGTATTGAGATCACTCCGTCTGCCCGGACACGCTGTCGATCCTTCTCTGAAAACTCTTCATAGACATTCGAAACGAGAATGAAGGGGATATCTTTAAAATCCGGTTCCTTCTTGATCGCCCCACAAAATTCCACCCCTCCCATTTCCCGAAGCCCTCCGGCCGAAGCGATGATCATATCCGGTTTAAAGAGCTTTGTCCGGAGAAGGGCGTCTTCCCCGCTTTCTGAAAAGATGAGGTGATAATCGGTCGTTTCAAAAATTTTTTGAAACTCTTTCTGATTGGCCTTATCCGAATCAGCAATCAGAATTTCCCTTGCCATCTTCGGTCTCCTTCCGGCGATCGGAGAGTTAATCTTTCTACAAGTTGGTTTCTTGTATCACAAGGGATACGGAATGTCAAGAAATCGCAGCCTTGGGTGCAATGCCTCGCTCTTTGGATGCATCCGCCGATAAGATTTTCGAAGGCATTTCTGCCGGTCGGTTAATGTTTTACGCGCTTCGGGGAAGAGATGATCCTTTTCTGCACAAAACGGTCGACAAGAGGACTCAGGTCAACATCAAAATCATAACTGACCCTCACCGTGGGTTTGTCAATTCTGATCTTCCTTCTTAAATCCGTCGGGGTGCCGATGACCACCGCATTGCAGGGGCAGCGCTCGATGGTCTCCTCAAGGTCCCTGATCTGCTCCTCCGAATAACCCATGGCGGGAAGAACATGGCCGATATGGGGATATTTTTCATAAACCTCCTTGAGAGAACGCACGGCGTAAGGCCTCGGATCAACCAATTCGGCTCCTAATTTCCTGGAAGCCAGGGCCCCTGCTCCGTCAGGCATTCCGCCGTGTGTGATGGTGGGCCCATCCTCGATGACCAATACCCTTCTGCCCTCGACCTCTGCCGGCCGGTCCAACTGTGTGATCGTGGCCGCTTCCAGAACGGTTGCTCCGCGATTCGCCAAAGAGATGTTCTGCCTAATCTTCTTCAGAGATGCTTCGGTTGCCTCATTCACTTTCGTAATGATGAGAAGATCCGCCCTCCTCAAATTTACCTCGCCCGGATAGTAAAGTTTTTCATGGCCCGGCCTCAGGGCGTCAAGCAGGACAATCTCCCAATCCGGTTTGATAAACGGAAAATCATTGTTCCCTCCATCCCAGACGATCACCCGCGACTCTTTTTCAGCAGCTCTCAATACCTGTTCGTAATCGATTCCCGCATAGACGATAATTCCTCTCTCTACCAGAGGTTCGAATTCTTCCCTCTCTTCGATGGTGCAGGTCTCCTCCTCCACGTCCTTGATACTGGAAAAACGGAGGACCGGTTTGAACCCGCAATATGCCATGGGATGCCGAATCACCGAAACCATGAGATCTCTCTCTTTCAAAAGACAGGCTAATTTCCGGGTGATCACCGACTTTCCGCAACCCGTTCTGACGGCACAAACAGAGATGACGGGCGCCCGGGCTTCGATCATCGTCTCCTTGGGACCGAGGAGGACAAAATCCTGTCCCTTGGAAAGAATCAGAGAGGCTTTATCCATCAACTCTTCATGCGAAACGTCGCTGTAGGAAAAAATGACCTGGTCGACAGGAAATTCTGAGAGCAATCCGGGAAGTTCCTCTTCCGTATAGATGGAAATCCCTTCGGGATAGCCGGGACCGGCAAGCTCCGGAGGATAGACCCGATCGGCGATGAACGGGATCTGCGCCGCAGTAAAGGCGACTACCCGATAAGAACGATTTCCTCTGAAATAGGTATTGAAATTATGAAAATCTCTTCCTCCGGCCCCAAGAAGAATGACCTGGACAGGGCCCTTTCGGGGGCGCCGGCTTTTCAGTTCTTTTCCAATACTTTTCTTTTTCATAGAACGACCCAGGGAAGTGGCAGGAAAAGTTTTTCGTAAAGATTGAACGCATATCGGTCCGTCATTCCCGCTAAAAAGTCACAGACCGATCGCTCCGGGGAGTCACTGAACGATTCCACCTTGGTAAGGGTTAAAAAATAATCCGGATGGTCGACCAGATAGAGATAGAGTTCCCTCAAAATTTTTATCGCCTTATGGAAATCGGAGTGAACCGCCTTGTTCTCGTAAACATGTTCCCAGAGAAATTCCCGAAGGTCCCACATTCCCGAGAGGACCTCTCTTGAAATGGAGAGGTTTGCCCCTCCGGACCGAAGGGTTTCCTGAACGATATCATTGACCATTGCATTAATTCGTTTGGAGTGGGTGTTGCCCAGATATTTCAGACAATGGCCGGGGAGGTCGTCCGGAGAAATGATCCCTCCGCGGACCGCATCGTCGATGTCATGATTGATGTAAGCGATGATGTCCGCAATGCGAACCACCTGCCCCTCGAGCGTTGAAGCCATGGCATCAGGATCCTCGCACAGGATCTCTCCTTTTCCCTTGGTGTGTTTCAAAATGCCGTCTCTCACCTCGAACGTGAGATTCAGTCCCTTCCCGTCCTTCTCCAGAAGATCGACCACCCTCAAGCTTTGGTCGGCATGATTAAACCCTCCGGGAACGATCTCGTTCAGGGTGTCCTCCCCGGCATGACCAAAAGGGGTATGGCCGAGATCGTGACCCAACGAGACCGCTTCCGTTAAATCTTCGTTGAGGCGGAGTGCCTTGGCAATGGTCCTTGCAATCTGAGAAACCTCGAGGGTGTGGGTTAATCGAGTTCGGTAGTGATCACCCATCGGAGTGAGAAAAACCTGGGTCTTATGTTTCAATCTCCTGAAGGCTTTGGAGTGGATGATTCGATCCCGATCGTGCTGGAAAGCCGGCCGCAGCGGGCATTCCTCTTCAACAAACCGGCGGCCCCTTGTGTTTGAACTCAACATCGCAAAAGGAGAGAGAAGCCCTTTCTCACGCTCTTCTAACTCCTCTCGAATCGTTTTTGTCAATTGACAGGCTCCCTTCGATCGAATATGCTTCTCGTAGCTAACGTATCATAAAAAAAGGGCTTTATCAAACCGACCGCAATATGGACTTGAAGCACGCAAGGGAACAAATCCATAGGGATTCCGTCCTCTCCAAACTGATGAGACTCGTGAAGGAGAAAGAGATCCCCCTTTTTCTAGTGGGAGGTTATCTAAGGGACCTCTTGCTTGGAACACGCTCAAAGGATTATGACTTCACCCTGCCCAAAGAGGTTTCGTCCTTCGTACCCGCCATCGAAGAAGCCCTCGGCTTTCGCTTCTTTAAGGTCGGCAAGGATGAGATGAATACCGCCACTTACCGGGTCATCAAGGAGGATATCTCCGTGGACCTCGCCTTCTGGCAGGGAGAAACGATTGAAGAAGATCTCGGAAAAAGGGACTTCACCGTCAACGCCATTGCCTTCTCCCTCCGGGACGAAACGTTTCATTGGATGGAAAGAAGTCTGGAGGATATCGGAAAAAAAATGATTCGTCCCGTCTCAGGTCATTCCATTGATCAGGACCCATTGAGGATGCTCCGGGCGATCCGTTACCTTTGCACTCTCGACGGCTTTGATATGGATAAGGAATTAAAAAAAGAGATCTCCTTGAAGAAGGAGCATATCAGGAAGGTAGCAGCGGAACGGATTAAAACGGAACTGGATCAAGTCCTCCTCTCCTCTCGACCACGCGTTGGAATGAATGATCTTCATGAATCGGGCTTGCTCTTCACCCTCATGCCCGAGTTTAAAGGGCTCGAAAGGCTCGGACAGGGGAACCATCATCATCTCAATGTCCTCCCTCACATCCTTCTCATGATCGAAAAGATTTCATGGGCCTGCAAGTGGACTGCCGGCAGAGGCACACCGGTCTCCCTCGCTCGAGACGATTGGCTCACACTGTACTATGCTGCCCTCTTTCACGATATTGGAAAGCAAGACACCTATTCGGAAGATGAAGAAGGAAAGGTTCATTTCTACTACCATGAATCCTATTCCTGCCAGAGGGCCGAAGGAATCATGGATCGCCTGAGATTCTCCAATCAACTGAAGAACAGGATTCTTAACCTCGTCCAGCATCACATGAGAATACTCAACCTATCCGGTCAGACGAAGGAGGGAGCGCTGAAGAGATTGGTCAACCAGATGGGTGAAGAAACTTCCCTTCTCGTCCTCCACACCCTTGCCGATAAAGAAGCAAGCCGTGGAATCCTGTCCATTCAGATCGACAACGTGGTAGAAAACCACTGTCTTCGAATCCTAGAGCTGTTTAAAGAAAAGGATATTGTCCATCCCCTTCCCCTCGTCACCGGCCACGATGTGATGGCCTTGGGATATTCCTCCGGACCGCGAGTGGGACAGATCCTCCACTTCATTCGTCAAAAACAGGTCGAGGGTGAAATCAAAACCAGAGAAGAGGCGTTGAGGATTTTGAAAGACAAATTCGGGGGGAAAGAACAGAGATAAGAAGGTTGAGCAAGGAAAAAGAAAACTCAACTGGAGCAAGTATCTTCCCCACGGATCAATCCCCTGACGCAGACATTCCCAGCTTCTTTCCCCTTCCATCCTCAACGACTTTAGCCGCGTCCTCACAAATGAGCATTATGTGAGTATCCACCGGGAAGAATTTTCTTCCTTGAGAGGGCCGGTAAATAATCTTGTTGATTATCGTGGCACATTTGGTATCATAAACGCAAGCAACCTTTTATCCAGGAGGTGGCCCATGGTAAAAAAACCATTGGTGATTTACGAAAAAAACATTAGGCCCCGTCTGAAGAAGATTATTATTGGATTGATCATCTTCTTTGCTCTCTTTACCCTAATCGGCTTTTTTGTTCTCCCTCCTATCCTGAAATCGATACTGACAAAACAACTCTCCCAGAACCTCCATCGGGAAGTGACGATTAACCAGATCAAGTTCAATCCGTATACCCTTTGCATAACCGCGAAGGGGCTAATGGTGAAAGACCGATCCGGTCCGGAAACGTTTGTATCCTGTGATGAGATATTCCTGAATCTCCAGAGCCTTTCTGTTATTCGGCTGGCTTTAATCCTTAAGGAGGTTCGTTTAACAAAGCCCTACATTCGTGTCACACGCAATCAAGACCAGTCTTATAATTTTTCTGACCTCATTGAAAAAAAAGAATCGAAACCGCCGGAGAAAGAAAAATCAAAACCCCTCAGGTTTTCCATTAATAACATCAGCATAGAAGATGGGAGCATCGATTTCTCGGATGAACCTGAAAAGATAAAGCATACGGTCAGAGAATTGAACATTGGCATCCCTTTTTTATCGAATTTCCCCTCCTATGTTCGAAGATCTGTCCACCCGCATTTTTCGGCCAAAATTAATGACACTCTTTACACTATCGAGGGGAAGACGGAGCCTTTCGCTGATTCCCGCGAAACCCATTTGGACATTGATATCAAAGATATTAATATCCCTTACTACCTGGCTTATGTACCCATGAAAATGAATTTCAAGATTGTCTCGGCATACCTGGATGCACAAATGAAGATTTTTTTTCTTGAAACCGAGGATAAGCAACCTTCCCTCCTCGTCTCAGGCGATATCTCCTTGAAGAAGGTAGCTGTCGATGATTCACAGAACAAGCCTCTCTTGAGGCTCCCTCTGCTCGCTATCTCCGTTGCCCCTTCAGGACCTCTCTCTAAAATAATCCACCTATCAAATATCTCTATTCAATCCCCCGAATTGGAAATAAGGCGGGACAATAAAGGGGAACTCAACGTCTCGTCCTTATTCCCGGAAGAAAAAGAACCCAAGCCCAAACCTGCCCCTCAAAAAACAGAGCCTTCCACTCCACTCTCTTTAGAAGTTGATGAGATCCAGCTCGGAGGAGGAAAATTCTCTTTCTCCGATATTTCCAGAAGCAAACCTTTCAAGACGGTTTTTGACCCGTTCGAGCTGAAGGTGGAGCATTTCAGCAATGGCAAAGATAAGAGAGCCGCTTACTCTCTGGCAACGAAGACCGAGGCCAAAGAGGATATTAAGCTCGAAGGCGAATTTTCTGTGGACCCCCTCTGGTCGGAAGGAAGTTTAGAACACAAGTCTCTCCCGCTGAAGAAATTCGCACCTTATTATCAGGATCAGATCCTGTTTGAAATCGAGGACGGCCGCATTGACCTCTCCACTCGATATAAGTATGCCAAGGGCGAGAAAGAACCCGAGATTTTGTTTTCGGGAGTCTCCATGTCTCTGAACGCCCTCCGCCTTAGAAAAACAGGGGAACATCGGGATTTCCTAAAAATCCCCAACCTGTACGTTAAAGAGACAGAGCTTGATGTTACTAAGAGAGAAGTGAAAGTTGGGATATTTTCCGCTCAAAAAGGCGAGTTGCTCATCAAAAGATTAAAAAACGGCGATATTGATCTTCTCAAACTGACACCCCCTCCCCCCAAAGAAACACCTAAACCCGTAAAAGCTGAGGATAAGCCGAAAGAACCTGAAAAGCCCTGGCTCATAATTCTGAAACGAGTGTCGATGGAAAACCATGCGATAAAGTTGGAGGATCAAACGAACGCAGAACCTGTTACTTTAGCCCTCCACAACATGAAGATAAGGGTGGAAAATATTTCCACAGCAAAAAAGAGCAAGGGAAAGCTTGCTCTTTCCCTCGTTCTGAATGAAAAAGGAACGATCTCATCTAACGGGACCTTTGGCATAGATCCCCTTGCTGCAAATCTCAAGATGGACTTAAAAGGGATTGAGATCGTGCCGTTACAGCCCTATTTTACCGATAGGGTGAACATCACGGTAACGGATGGAGCCCTTTCCACGACGGGCAACTTTTCACTAAACACCAACGATAAAAAGGAGTTTAAAATCACCTATAAGGGAGAGGCCTCCTTGAACAATTTCTCTTCCGTTGACAAATTGGAAGGAGCCGATTTTCTGAAATGGGAATCCCTTTCCTTCAGCGACATTAATGCCGGAAACGATCCCCTTCTGGTGAACATCAAAGGGGTGTCTCTTAGCAATTTCTATACTCGGGCCTACGTCGCACCCGACGGAACTGTTAATTTTCAGAACATCCTGCAGAAAGAGGAACCGAAAACAGGTGCTTCCTCAACTCCTCCTCCAAAGCAAGAAAAGAGTGCACCGGCTTCAAAAGAGAGAGAATCTTCCAACATAAAGATAGAGGCAATCACTCTTCAAGGCGGGAGGGTTGACTTCTCGGACAAATCGGTGAAACCAGAATTTTCATTAAAGTTGTCCGAGATAGGTGGAAGGGTGTCGGGACTTACCTCACAGGAGAATACCACAGGGGATGTAGAACTTCGCGCCATGCTTAATGATTATGCTCCCATCGAGATTACCGGCAAAGTCAATCCCTTGACGGAAAGCCTCTTTGTGGATCTCACGGCCAAGCTCAAGGATTTAGACCTCAGTCCTGCAACACCTTACTCTGGAAAGTATGTCGGTTATACCATTGAGAAGGGCAAGCTCTCTTTCGATCTGAAATATCTCATCAATAAGAGAAAGCTCGATTCCCAGAATCATATTGTTATCGACCAGTTCACCTTCGGTGACAAAGTGGAAAGTCCGAAGGCCACGAAGCTGCCCGTGAAGCTCGCCGTCGCGCTGCTCAAGGATCGGAGTGGAGTGATCAATTTAGATCTCCCCGTGGCAGGAAGCCTGGATGACCCCAAATTCAGTATCTGGGGAATCATTTTAAAAATACTCGTCAACCTGATCTCGAAAGCCGCGACCTCGCCTTTTTCACTCCTTGGAGCGGTGTTCGGGGGTGGAGAAGAGCTGAGTTACATTGAGTTTGATTACGGAAGGACAAACATCTCGGAGGCGAATGCAAAAAAACTCGAAACCATCGTAAAGGCTCTCCATGATAGACCTTCCCTCAAGATGGATATCGAAGGCCATGTGGATATGGAGAGAGACAGGGACGGTTTGAAGCAATATCTATTCGACAATAAGGTGAAGGCGCAGAAATTAAAGGAAATGGTGAAGAAAGGACAACCCACCATTCCGGTGGATGAGGTTAAAATTGAAAAACAAGAATACGAAAAATACCTGAAGATGGCTTACAAAGAAGAAAAATTCCCAAAGCCAAAAAACGTGATCGGCATGGCGAAAGACCTCCCTGCCCCAGAAATGGAAAAATTGATGCTCACCCATATTGAGATCAAGGAGAGTGATCTGAGGACGCTCGCCGCTCAACGATCCATGAAAGTAAAAGAGGCCATCTTAAAATCCAAGCAGGTTGAACCAGAGAGAGTATTTATTCTGGAACCCAAATCTCTTGCTCCGGAAAAGAAGGAAAAGGTCAAAGAGAGTCGCGTTGATTTTAAACTGAAATAAAAATCCCATTTCGAAAGGAGGGGGCAGCGATGTTCAAGGAATTTAAGGAATTTGCTATCAAAGGGAGTGTCATCGACATGGCAGTCGGAATCATTATTGGAGCGGCCTTCGGCACCATTGTGAACTCATTGGTTCAAGATGTCATCATGCCACCCATTGGTCTGCTTCTCGGGAATGTTGATTTCACAAATATCTTTGCTCTCCTGAAAGAAGGCAAGGTGGCAGGTCCCTATGCGTCTGTTGCTGTTGCGAAGGCTGCAGGAGCAGTGACCATCAACTTTGGAGTCTTTCTAAACACCATCATCAGCTTCATCTTAATTGCCTTTGCCGTATTCCTTCTTGTCAGGACTATTAATAGATTGAAGCGGGAAGAGGAAGCACCAGCCCCCGTACCGACAACCAAAGAGTGCACGTACTGTTTCTCGGCGATCCCGATCAAGGCAACGCGCTGTCCAAACTGCACCTCCGAGTTGAAGGGGAGTTGAATAAAGAGAGGGCTTACGATGATATCACGAATCACCGACTTCTTTAAAACCGGTATCTGGGAAATCCGTTTGAAGGATCTTCCATCTGTCCAAGCCCTGCTCATTAGATACCTGCGCATCATTCTTCTGGCGTTACGAGGATTCGTTAGAGATAATTGCCAAAAGACCGCTTCGGTTTTGACCTATTATTCTCTGCTCAACCTGGTTCCCGTTGTGGCCGTCGCCTTTGCGATGGCTAAAGGTTTCGGTCTTGAAAAACTCATCGAAAAACAGATCCTCCAAATGGCAGAGAAGGCAAATTGGCAGGCCGATATCACCAATCAGATCATTTCGTTTTCCCATAACCTTCTTAATCAGGCGAAGGGAGGTTTAATTGCTGGCGTCGGAATAGTATTGCTGCTCTGGACGGTCATATCCATCATGGGAAAAATCGAGGAGTCTCTTAACGAAATCTGGGAGATAAAGAAACCAAGGACATTGATAAGAAAATTTAGCGATTATATGGCAATGATGGTCCTCGGACCTGTTCTTCTTATCATTTCCAGCAGTGCGACCGTCCTTGTAGCGAGTCAGGTGAAGGTGATTGTCAATAAAATCGCTCTCCTCGGAATTTTCAGTAAGGTTATTTTTCTCCTGTTGAATCTATTACCTTATGCGTCGATTTGGGTTCTCTTAACGATGCTGTATCTGATCATGCCAAACTCCAAGATTCCGATCAGGTCAGCCATTTTGGGAGGTGTCGTTGCCGGGACGATTGTCCAAATTGTTCAATGGATATATATTAAATTCCAGATAGGGGTAGCAAGTTATGGGGCCATTTATGGGAGCTTCGCGGCCCTGCCTCTCTTCTTGGGTATGCTTCAAATGAGTTGGATGATCGTCCTTTTCGGTGCCGAAATCGCCCATGCCAGTGAGCACTATGAAACCTTCGGTTTTACCCCGAACTATTCCGGGATAAGCGTTTCGTCGAAAAGAATTCTCATGCTAAGGATCTTTCATCTTGTCACCAAGAAGTTTTCTCTTGGAGAAAAACCCTTGAGCGCCTCTCAGATCGCCCATGCCGTGGAGATCCCGGTTCGCCTTGTTCGACAGCTCCTTCATGAGTTAAGTGAGGTAGGTCTGGTGGTTGAAACGGCCAGGGGGATCAAGGGCGAAGTTGCCTTTCAACCAGGACGGACGATTGAAAACATTACAGTCAAATTCGCTCTGGATGAATATGAGAAGTATGGGATTACAAAGATTCCGGATTATCAGTCCGAAGAAGTGGAGAAACTTTACAAGCATCTGAAAGATATTTCGGAAACCGTCGAAAAATCTTCTGGGAACGTCCGTTTGAAAGAGATATGAGAAGCTCCTCAATACGTTGACAAGTGCTCCTGAAATCCCGTATAAAAAGATGAAATGGCAACAATTCTTGTCACCGGTGGGGCAGGCTACATCGGAAGTCACGTGGTGAAGGAACTTCTCCGCCAGGGCCACAAACCCATCGTCTTTGATAACCTTCAGACCGGCCATCGAGAAGCCATTGCGGACGCTCTTTTCATAGAGGGCGACCTATCCGATCAGGAAAAAAGGACGGAAATTTTCCAAGCCAATTCGATTGATGGGGTTATGCATTTTGCGGGCGATTGCCTGGTGGGGGAGTCGGTTCAGAATTCGGTAAAATACTTTAACAATAATGTGAAGAATGGCCTAAAACTTATTGAGATGATAGAGCAATTCAATGTGAGAAAATTTGTATTCTCCTCCTCTGCTGCGGTCTACGGTGAGCCCGGAGAAATCCCTATTTCTGAAGAACATCCCTGCGTTCCGACAAATCCTTATGGTGAGACGAAATGGATTCTTGAAAGAATCTTACAGGCCTTTTACGATGCAGGTAAGTTAAATTTCATCTCTCTGAGATATTTCAATGCAGCAGGAGCGGATCCGGAAGGCGACCTCGGGGAGGACCACTCTCCGGAAACTCATTTGATTCCGCTGGTCATCAAGTCAACGATGGATGGAAGTTCGGTTCCAATTTACGGTACCGATTATGATACCCCAGATGGAACTTGCATCCGGGACTATATTCACGTAACCGATCTTGCCCGGGCCCATATTTTAGCCCTCCAAAAATTGCAGCGTGAAGAAAAATCTGCAATCTACAATCTGGGGAACGGCAATGGGTATTCTGTGAGAGAAGTGGTCGGGACGGTAAAGAAAGTAACTGGCAGAAACGTTGTCTCCGTCGATTCACCAAGAAGGCCAGGAGATCCCGCCAGGTTAGTAGCCAGTTCGGAAAAAATTAGGAAACAGCTCGGCTGGAATCCCGAATATCCGGATCTGGAAACAATTGTGCAAACTGCCTGGGAGTGGCACAGTAAGCATCCAAAAGGATATAATGATAGGTAAGAAATGCGTCATTAGGTCAGGGAAACCATGTGCGGTATCTTTGGGATCTATAACCATATTGAAGCTTCCAATCTCGCCTATTTAGGTCTCTATGCCCTTCAGCATCGCGGCCAGGAGAGCGCCGGGATTGTCTCATCCGATAGCAGGCAACTCTATCATTATCGTCAGATGGGATTGGTTTCGGAGATCTTCACAAAAGATGTTTTGAAGAAGCTTCCGGGGAAAAGCGCTATCGGGCATGTCCGGTATTCAACGGCTGGTTCGAGCGAACTCAAGAATGCTCAGCCATTTGTTGTGGACTATTACAAAGGAGGCTTAGCGATTGCCCACAACGGCAATCTATCCAATGCCTCCCTTATTAAGAGCGATCTCGAATCCAAGGGATCGATCTTCCAATCGAACATGGATACTGAAGTGATCGTCCACCTCATTGCCCGCTTCAAAGAGAAGAGTCTTGTGGAGCGGGTGGTCCACGCCCTGAAACAGGTGGAAGGAGCCTACTCGTTGCTCTTCCTGACAGAGAAGGAGATGGTCGCGGCAAGGGATCCCTTCGGCTTCAGGCCATTGGTGCTTGGCCAACTCAAAGATGCACCCGTCATTGCGTCCGAAACTTGTGCCTTTGACCTCATCGGAGCCAAGTTTGTGAGGGAGATCGAACCAGGAGAAATTCTACTCATCGATGGAGAGGGCATTAAATCTTTCAAACCCTTTCCTCAGAAACCCCGGCATCAGTGTATCTTCGAATTCATCTACTTTGCGCGGCCTGACAGCTTCCTCTTCAATCGCAACGTCTACGAGGTCAGAAAATCGTTTGGAGTTCAACTCGCCAAGGAATCCCCTGTAGAGGTGGACATGGTGGTCCCTATTCCGGATTCCGGATTTCCTGCCACCTTGGGCTACGCTGCTGAATCCAAGATTCCTGTTGAGCTTGGCATGATCAGAAATCATTACATCGGAAGAACCTTCATTGAGCCTGAGCAGCGCATCCGCCATTTCGGGGTCAAAATCAAACTGAACCCGGTAAAGGAATTGCTAAAAGGCAAGAAGATTGTCACCGTGGACGATTCCATCGTCAGGGCGACGACCAGCCGGAAGATCAATAGGATGTTCCGTCATGCGGGGGCGAAAGAAATTCATGTGAGGATTAGTTCGCCTCCCATCACTCATCCATGTTTTTTCGGCATTGATACACCGAAACGATCGGAGTTGATTGCCTCGTCCCATGAGGTAAAGGAAATTCAGAAGTTTATCAACGCCACCTCTCTACATTATTTAAGTCTAGAAGGTATTAAAAAATGCATGAGGGGGGATTCTGAACAGTTCTGTTATGCATGCTTTACCGGAGATTATCCCATCCCCTTCCAGATGGACCTTTCGGATTAGGAGGGAAGGTTCGGAAGTTTGGGAAGATTATGAATTTAAAGAAGAACCCCGGCAAAACCCAAGATGACAGAAAACGGTTGAGGGCGTTGATTTGGACGGCTACGTGTCTCAATTTTTATCGCCTCAAATGCCTTTAAGTTCGAAAGTCAGGATTTGACTATACAGACATTGTCAAGCGTGATGGTGATTTCTTCCTGTAACTCTCAATTCCCAAAAGCCGAAAAATAGTGTATGTTACACCTGTAAATAAGCAGGAGGACAAATCAAAAATGCAGCCCTTGATTAAGAATAACAAGAAGGAGAAACTAACATGGATCGATATTGAGCCAATGATCGCCATAATCATCATTGGGTTGATGGTAGCTATGATTGGCCCTAATAATTTACGAAAGATAATGCTAATTCTTCCTTTTGCTCTCTCAATCATCGGCTTGGTTTTCCTGATTATCTCAAAGGTCTCGTTGTTTCGACAGGGAATTTGGTTTTCCTTCGGATCAAAATTCATGACGAGAGGATATTCCAGAATATACAAACTTTCCTATATCTTAATTGCAATTGGAGTCCTATGCCTCCTCTTTCTGGCTAACCGTATAACCTAAACAAAGAGTTCTTAATTTTCTTCCACCACACCGCTGATACAGATTTCATACATACTTTCATTTCGTAATCTTCAAGTTCTAACCATGATTCTGCGTGATGGTTAGTAGGTGAAAGCTGCAAGAAATATAATCTTTACAACGTCCGTCAACTCAAATGCTGGTCAGGACACTTTAAGGGTCGAGGAAGAATTTTCTTGACAAAAAAAATCTTTAGGAGTATAGGTAATACAGTTCTTTGAAAATGAATAGTCTTACGGGGCAGATCGCCTGGGGAAGAGACCGATCGGAAAAGTGGATCGGGCGCCAGCCAACGTATCACCGTGAAGACAAAGTTGCTGGGTGTATCTCAGGGGGAGTCGGGGGACTCTAACCCTTATTCGGTGAACACGTAGGGCTCAAAAGGATGGAACGAAATCCTTTTGGGCCTTTTTTTTTGATTTATGTGTTTACTGGCAGTGAACAATCTATGGAGGTGAAACATGATGCCAACGAAGTTAAAGATTTTGAGAATCATCGCGGGTAGGAAGCAGCTTGAAGTTGCCCGGAAGACACGGATTCCCGTAAGCACTCTCTCTCAAATTGAATGTGGGTGGAGAGTGCCGAATTCAAGCCAACTGAAGAAGTTGGTAAGGGAATTTCCGGAACTCGCTGGAGAGAGCGTGGAGATCCCCATCCGTTAAGACGCCGGATAGAGTTTGGGAGTGGGAGATGAGTAAGTCAAAGCCGCAGAGAGTGAATAACCTGAGTCCCGAGGAACTCCAGGAGATCCGGGAAAAGTTTGAACCCCTATGGGGGATGAAAGAGTACTCTCAATTCGTGGGGATCAAGCCTTCGACCGTTTTCAGTCAAATCTGTCGCGGAGTGGATATGCCCCCCTTCATCAAGATCGGGTCTATCACCAAATGGAGACCCGAAGCCGTGAGGGAATGGATCAGGAAAAAGGAAGAGGAAAGACGCAAGAAGAATTTCGAGGAGTAGAAACAGGGGAGGACCCTCCGGGATGAGGGCACGGGCGGCTTTCCCGGGCCGCTCTTCCTCCCCGATTTAGCGCGACGGGAGGCGCAGAGAATTGGCAAGGGGTGAACCAGAGAAGAATTACTTTAGACTTTCGCATAAGGTGTTTGAGAGCGAGTTTTTTCGGACTCTAAGGCCAGGTTCGAAGATCCTCTATATGACGCTTTGCCACTTACGGAATCGACTGGGAGATAAGAACGGGATTTTTTTTAGAACGGACAGAGACCTTGTAATTGATTCAGGACTTGCAATGAGCACGATTTCGGAATCCAAACAAGAGCTAATTCAGGCAGGCTTATTGAGATGGAAGAAAGGAGGTCCGAGGCGTGCTTGCCGCTATCAGATTAATGATTTTGAAGGATGAGTTATGTATCGAATTTCGGTGCGCTGTGTATCGAATTTCGGTGCATAAGTCCAGAGTTATGTATCGAATTTCGGTGCAGAATTAAGAATTATAAAAGCATTAAGAAAGAAGAGTAAGAGGCTAAGTAAGCGGCACATCGAAGATCGATGTGCCCTACCCTCTTCTAAGACCATGATCAAAATGTTCTTCTAAAGAGAGAACCAAAAGCGGAGAAGATCAGTTGAAAGGGAAAGAGATCCAGCAAGAAGATCGAGTCCGGGACCTGCTGAAGAACTTCTTTTCTATGGTGGAGAGGATGTGGAGCTTTGACCTGGTTAAAGATACCTTCGAAATATGGTGTATTGAAAGAGAGATGGAAGAGGAGTTTCAGAGGGAAGCCCTGAACGAAAGTGAGGACGATTTTTAAATGCAGGTTCAGGTATTCAATAATAATTTGGAGAAAGCGATTCGAGTACTAAGGGTCAAGATCGAGCGGGATGGGACTCTCAAAAGATTCAAGGATCGGAATGATGGATATATAAAACCATCGAGTCGGAAGCGTTCGAAACATCAGAAAGCCGTTAATCGCTTAAAGAGATTGAATATGAGGAAAAGCAGGGCACGATCATCCATCGCAGTAAGACCGTTGGAGATGAGATGAGGACTGAGGATTGTAGACGTGTACAAGATTTAGAAGCTTACAGGTTCTTCCTCAAAGGTGATCCATGTGGTGTCGGTGACCGCAGGATTCATGTATCGCAGAATCGAAAATTTCACTGTTCAATTCCTTAACTTAATTTTCGGGGTGAGAGCATGAGAAGATTCATTCTTAAATCCGAATTGGCTTACATGGAAGAAATTAGCAAGGCGCGAGTGAGTCAACTGATCGCGGAAAAGGTCATCATTCCTGAGGCAGATGGCCGGTTCGATCTGAAAAAAGTCAATCGACAGTTAGCCCCATGGAGACAGAAGCGGATGAAAAGAAGATGTGAGCATTTCGAGGCACCAGGTTTAGAAGGGATTGATTTTGAGGCTGCTTTAGCCTCTTTGACAAAGACAAAGGAAGAGTGAGGAGTCGCGGGCCGGTGAGCTCTCGTTCCGGTAGTGGATTGAAAACCCTTTTACCCCGACAGTGAGGAGACGGTGATCTTCAAAAGTTGGGCGAATGGAAAATCAAAGAGAGGAGGAGTACCATGAGCAGCGAGAATTTAGGAAGATTGGAAGCAGAGGCGAAGGCTAAGGCCAAGAGGATGGCCGATGAATTTCAGATGAAGGTTGACGGACTTAAAGAGAGAATTTCTGCCCTTGAAAGGGAGAAGACGACAGTCCGGGATGGAAAAGTCTCGTTGACCGAAGGAGTGGAGCGAATGAAACAGGACCTCAAGAGAGGTTTTGACCAATGGGTGAGGGGAAAATTTATTGAGCCAGTCCTGCGAACCTACGCATCGGGACACTATCGGCCGTTTGAAAATTATGAGCACATGAAGACCCACTTACTTCACAACACCGAATGGCTGTTTTTCATTTTCGGATGGGTAACACCGGGAATGGTGGATGAGGTCGCTGCGGGGCTGGAGTGGGACGGGCCAAGTTTAAGGGAGAGAGAAACAAAAATCGCAGATCTGGATAAGCAGATTAACCAACTCGTGAAGGAGATGGAGAGTCTACTAAAATAACCTCATAAGGGGAAGGAGAAAAGTCAGATGAGCAGACAGGTATGGAAAGAGGTTGAGGACATTACACGCCAAATGTACGCGAGTGGCATGAGTGACGTTGAGGTTCGGGGGGTGTTCAAGGAATTTGAAGCGAAGTTTGAAATGACGAAGGCTCTTCAACTGGCGGCAGATCGCGCATACAAAGAGGGAGGGAAGAAGGGTCTGGAGGATTGGATTGAGAAAGAAATGCTTGTTTTTTTACAGGCCCGGACAGGGTTAAAGATCGGCGTTCCACAACAAAAGAGCTTGGGGAAAGGGAATGTCGTTTATGATCGGGTCGCGGCGAGGGAGACGGTCAACGCATATCTGAAAAGCCATCCTGAACTCAGTTTCAAGGATGCGGCCTTAGCGGTCGGGAAGTCGAATCCTGAATTGTTTCGATAAAGGAGGCTCAGATGGTTAAGACAATTCTGAGTTGGCTGTTTGGGAGAAAGGCTCGAAAAGTTCCTCTTGTAGTTTATCCGGCGAGAAGAAGGGGAATGCTCTCCTGTGTTGAGATCCCGAAGGGTGACGAGGAGTACTTTTCCCCCTGGGGAAGTTTTGCCCCAGGGATGGAGTCAGGAGAAGGAGGTGTCTTTCCCTCCGGAGTGAACTTAGGCCGTGAGATAGGGCCGAAAGTTGAACGAGAAGATGGGGAAGACCTTCGAAGGAAATTAGTGGAGAGGGAAGATTTTGCGGAAGAGTGGGACAAAGGAGAATTTAAAAATCCATACGGATGAAATCCTCCTTTCTTTTCTCGGCCCGAAGAAGTAACCGCTCCCTCTTGGGATTTGGCACGCGGCCAAGATCGGGCATTTCCATCTGGATCCGGTCCGAGGCAATCGCCGGCCTCGGATCGGGTTTTTTCAAGTTCCCTTAGAGGAACTTCGATCATTACCGAAGCTGAAACACGACGGGTCTGATTTATGGCAAAAAGAGGATTAAAGAACTTTGGAAGCTTTCGCAGAAGAATCCCCGGAACCGGGTTGTTCTTGTAGTGATCGGGGAGTTTTTATTTTCAGCACAGAGAGAGATTGGGAACGAGAATATTTTTAAGACGTGGATACGGAAGCAGCTTCCTTTTGGGGTCGAGGAGGCTTAAAAGTTTTTGGCAGCCAGGGTGATCTGAACGAGATAGGAACATGATTTCGAAAAGAGAAGCGAAGGCAGTTTGCTCAACGTGCGGACGACTGATTTATGACAATGTGGATGCATCGAAGATCGTAATCTGTGGCTCATGTGTTCAGAAGCGGCTGGCCGCATTCAATCAAAAGAATTCTCCAGAGGAGCAGGAACGAGCCATAAAGGCCATTAAAGAAGCGGGGATAAAGAAGACTGCAAGATTGATTGGAGTCACCCCGAAGGCAGTAAGAAATTGGGTAAAGAAAAAGGATATCCCGAAGACGCAGCTTGAGTTCGCCTTGAAGATTGGGAATGCCTTATAGCGATCAAAAAACGGGCTTCTAAGCCGGTAGGGGGGACTACCCTATAGGGGAGATATGGATTGTCGAAAAAGTCCCCCTTTTTGCCTTGAAATCATTAAGGAATTTTTAGGGAAAATCGGGGTCTGAGACCTTTTGGAGATACAGAGAGAGAAGGTTAGATTTTCGGACACTGTTCTTTGACAACCGAATATTGATTTCCTTTTTTTGGGGATTTCACCTACAAAGACTGGGGATAGGCTCCCTAAATGACCTAAAGATTTGCGATTGAAATCAAGCATAGATTGCTCCTTTTAAGTAGGTTTTCTATGCTTGAAAATATACGCTACCATTAATGAGACAACAAGTGGGATTATGTAAAGAAATGCCAATATCAGTACAAAAGAAGCCGACCCGTCATCCCGGACAAATATTAAGGCAATTTTCATCAACATTCTGCTTGGAGTCGGAAATATCATCGTCATCCACCCAATACAATGAAGCACCAAGAACGATGCCGATAAAATTATTTTTAACCTCCAAGTACGAACCAATAAAACCATTATAACTACAACTATTAATGCAACCGCAATATTAAATCCCAAAAATACTTCTTCCCCGTGTGCGTTGGCATTGGTGGGTGCAAATAGTAATAATAATAATAGTAGAGTCTTGTTAATCAAACATCTTTGTTGTGAAGAAATCATAATTATCTTCGTGCACCGAACATTATTTTTTGCGATGAGCGTGAGTAGACACAAATCGAAATAACCCTATTAAACCTGAAATGATGATTACAGCGGTAAGAAATAATAAAGGGAAATAAATGATAAAAATAGGGTAATCCGGATTTCCACCTATAATGGCACTTATGACGAATGCAGGCAGTTCTATAGCTGAAATTATGTCCTTTGCTATTCTCGGCATTGCTCCTGCATACCAATCGTAATACTCGATCTTCATCCACATTCCCAGCACAAACATTGCTGAAAGAACAGATACTAATAAAAACGATTTGCCCTTAACAAATCTCTTCATGGCTTGCTCCGAATCGCTTCCGAGTCTACTAATTTTGAATGAAAACGTCAACAGGCATCATTGATTTCCGTTTGAAAGAGAGTACAGAAGGGCAAAACTCAACAATCGCTCTTTCAGGAAGTTATCCTCGTCCCCCCAAAAATTCCCCGATCAAAATCCTGAAATGACGCTTTCACCTACAAAGCATTAGGATAAATTTTCTGCTTGCTCTGAAAATTTCATTTTGAAATCGTGTTTAACGATTGAAATAAGGGTGCATTAGGGATTATCGCCAATACGGGGCTATCGCCCGCAGCCCTGATGAAATTTTTATGCGATTGATTTAAACCTATGCCACCGAATTATGGACCATAGCTTCAAGAACTCACTAACAAGCACCAGGAAAATAAGAGTACCGATGGCCGAAATCGCTTGAGGGTTACTAAAAAGGTATTTTAATGGCCAGCTTATAAAAAATATGGATGGTGGAAGAAGAGTCAATAGTCTAAACGGAGTCTGGATATAGCTTAGAATTGCCCCGACCTTCTGGAGTTTTATTAAATACGTTCCTGAGAATACCAGGGAAACATATAAAACTAACGAAAAAACAGTTATGAGAACAAATGACGGTTCTCCAATTGATTTGCTGGTTTTAATTGATCTTATTATATCGTAGTAAAAAGGAATCTCGGCATGAAAGATTCTCCATCCGACAAACCATCCTATTGAGCAAATATCGCAACTTCCCCAAATGATCATTATTTGTTTTAGACTTAGCATGGCACTCGGATTAAAAGGCCGAAGCACAACCGCATTGTTTATTTGCGTTAGTAATATACTTCTTTTTCAAAAAATAGGGAAGCGAATGTTACAGGAAGAAGTCACCAGGCGATGGAGGAGTCATAAAAACAAATATTCAAATCGAGCTTGACAGTGTCCTCCCAAGATATACGATGTGCAGTGGCGAAGAGTTGGAGAAAGGGGTTTATGACATAAGTGATAAACCTCAAGGAGGAAGGAGGTGGACTTTGAGTCACGCTGCAGTCAAAAGGCGTTACGTCCAGCAGAGGCTAAGAAATTTTGACGTTGGATTCATTGAAGAAATTAGCGAATGATTTTGGTATAGCGTTTGCCTTTCTGACCTATGGGCTAAAACAATTTAATTGGCCTTTAGGCCGGAAAGGGGAAAGAAGATGGATAAGAAAAAATTTAAGGAGGCGTGTGGGATGCTGTATGATTATTTTGACACTCCGAATAAGTGCCTCGATGTTAGGAACTCTCTTGTAACTGTCTTAGAGGAGTCCCTCGAGGAGGAGTGGAATCGCATTGGAGATGTTATTGAAAAGGCCGGGATTGATGATGAGACGATTATGCACTATCACCTGGGAAACCAGATGGCCTTTGCCCTGGGTTATGTAGTCGGCAGACTCGTGGACCCCGGCGAGAAGAGAATCTTGGATGCTGAGAAAGTCGTTGAAAAGGTGATCAGGGAGAAGGAATTGCTTCTGTATCTTCCGAGGAAACAAAAGCGGCATAAGGGAACCTGTTGAGGAGGTCTGGAGAAAGGAAGTCGTGATATAAGTGACTACTTGAAAGGAGGATAGAAGGATGGGAGTCTTTAAGCGTGGAGATAACTGGTACATCTCTTTTTGGTTTAAAGGAAAGAGGATCAAGGAGTCCATTGGGCCTTCCCGGAAGGTAGCCGAAGCGGTCATCGCCAAGAGGAAGGCCGAGATCGCAGAGAATAAATATCTTGATAAGAGGAAGGAGTTACCACCGATAAAATTTCACGATTTCGCTGTTGAGTTTTTGAAATGGACGAAGGTCAACCATAAACCGGGATCGATAAAAAGAGAGCTCTCGAACATGAGGACTCTGGAGAAGAGCTTCGGGGATAAGAACATCCATGAGATCACGGCAGAGAGCATCGAGGACTATAAGGTCAAGAGAATCGGAGAGGTCAAGGCATCGAGTGTCAACCGAGAAATCGCTATGCTCAAGAGTATGCTCAATAAGGCGGTGGAGTGGGGGAAATTGGAGAAAGCACCGAAGGGAATAAAACTGTTGAAAGGAGTCAAAGGCCGCCTCCGGTACCTCATGCCCGATGAGGTTCAAACGCTCATATCGAATTGCTCGGGACATCTTAGACCGATCGTGATCGTGGCGATTCATACGGGGATGAGAAAGGGAGAATTCTTGAATCTTCAATGGAGCCAGGTCGATCTTGAAAAGGGGATCATCACCCTTTCGGATACGAAGAATGATCAGAGAAGATATGTCCCCCTGGATGAGACGGTCAAGGCAACTCTTTCGGAGATAGGGAGAAAAGGGGATTATGTCTTCCGGGGAAAGAAGGATGGAAAGCCCCTGGGGTGGATCGAACTCTCCTTCCACAATGCCCTCAAAAAATCGGGGATCGAGGATTTCAAGATCCACGATATGAGGCACACCTTTGCGTCCAATCTGGTAATGGCGGGGATCGATTTGATGACCGTGAAGGAATTGCTCGGGCATAAGTCGATTGAGATGACGATGAGGTATGCACACCTTGCTCCGGAACACAAGATGAGGGCGGTCAATATTCTGGATCAGGTTCTAAGTAGGTCACCGGATGAGAGAGAGAAAAAGGTCGTGAATCTCTCTGGGAGAAGGGAAGGAAAGGAACGTGTCTCAAAAGTGGCACCAGGGCAGGAGTTGATTTTTCAAGATATTGAAATTCAAAAGGAAAAAATGGTACTCTAATCTCATTGCAGATGGATTTGGAATAAGAAATTATCTCATTTGGTCACCCTTTATTATGGTTTCCGATATTCCCAACCCCTTTGAGTTAAGCAATCCTTTATAGAATTATTGACGCAACTTTTTGCAACGACATACCCTGGCCACACCTCATCGGCACATTTTTGGAACGCTAGGCTCCTACATTCCTTGTAGTCATTGTCAAATTCGGATTCTCCGCTACCAGGTTTAACCCACTTTCCTCCGCTTGAGCACGAGACCAAAAAAATTAAAGACCCAATAAGAATAACCCCCAGCTTACCTAATAACGATTTCATTTGGTTACCCCCTTTTTTAATAGCCCCATATTCCAAAAAGTTGGCCCAAAAAGCCTATCACTAAAAGTCTAAGCCCCAATTTATATTTAACTGGATCAGGAGGAACTTCTTGAATTCCATCTTTAGGGGTCTGGGCTTTTATCATTAAGTACACGCCGACAAATGATACACAAAGCCCAATGCTTAGAAATAATTTATTCGTAATAATTGTCATTTCTATTTTCCCCTCCCTTCAAACCTTTCCCAATACTCATTAATGGCACGCCTTAAAGTTTCATTTCCTGTACCTTTTGTCAAGCATTTCTTTGGCCTCTCTCGTTTCCAAACTTTCTTCCACGAGGAGCCAATTTGGCAGATTATGCTTGATTGCAATTAGTAATCGATGAAAGGTGTCTCTTCTTGGGTTAGAGGATAGAGAAAGCAGAGCAGGCCTTGCCTGACTTTAAATATCAATATTTCTCTGTTTACCTCAGCCCGGCTTTGTGCAAGGCGTTGATGAGCTTATCTGTTTCCGATTGATCCTTATATTGAGATCTTTTTGCCCAAGAATCCAGTGAAAACTTCGGATTTAATCTGAGGACTTCGCCGGCTTCAACGCGAGCCTCCTTCTCACGGCCTATCTGACTGTAAGTAGCGGCCAGACCAAGATGCGCAAAGATGTTGTCAGGCGCCCGCTGAAGTGCCTTTTTGTATTCCGAAACCGCTTCCTCAAACCGCCCCGTCACCCGGTACGTGTTGCCGAGGTGGTAGAAGTTACTGGTGTCACCACCTACGGGGTTGAGTCGGATTGCTTTTTGCAACACTGGAATGGCTTCTTCCGGCCGGCCTCCATAGATCAGACTCATGCCATAACTCACATAGGCAATCCACGCTCCGGGAGCCAGGGCCACAGCCCGTTCCCCTTCAGCAATCGACTTGTCATACTCCCTTTTCTTAGAATAGAGAAGACTCAATACGCTGTGCGCAATAGACATGGAATCATCCATGGCAAGGGCTTTTTGTGTCAACTCTATACCTTTTTCAATGGTCTCCCGAGGGGACTTCCCAAGGTCCAGCCAATACTCCCTTTCGCTAACGAACCCCATGAGGACATAAGCCATTGGAACATCCGGACACATCTCAATTGTCTCCTCTGCGATCCGCCGAGCCACCATGGTGTCCTCGATACTATGACGGTTATGGTATTTAAACCCTTCCATTATCTTCAAATAGCAATCGAGTCCTTGCTTCCCTCTGTAATATTTTTCACCCCTAAAATCCATTTCCCCTTCCGTTAACTTCAGTTGGATGGCCACCAAGATCTTCATGGTAATCTCATCCTGGAGGGCAAATAGGTCTTTCAGATCACGCTCGTACCGCTCTGCCCAAAGGTGATGTCCTGTGAGAGCGTCGATTAACTGCACGGTGATCCGAACACGGTCGCCAGACCTCTGAAAGCCTCCTTCCAGCACATAGCGAACACCCAATTCTTCGCTTACCTGCTCGACCTTTACCGGCTTTCCCTTGTAAGTGAAGGTGGAGTTTCGGGCGATCACAAACAGCCTTGGAATCTTGGTAAGAGCAGTGATGATTTCCTCGGTCATCCCGTCGCAGAGGAATTCCTGTTTTGGATCCCCACTCATGTTAACAAACGGCAGCACGGCAATAGAGGGCTCTTCCGGTAGTGGAAATGCCATCCTCTCAATAGAGGCAACATCGCCCGGATGAGGTTTTAAGTAGGTTTTCCAGATTGCTAATATGATCGCTACCAGAACGACCACGATTGCGGCAAAGGCAACCCAGCGATACCTCGAAATCCAGGAGATTTTTCGTTCTGGGGGTGGAGGAATCTGAACTACGGGAGGTTCGGGAATAGCAGGCTCAGCAGGTTCTTCCACGGGCTGAGCTTCTTTCTGCCTACCATCTTTCAAACTGGAAATGAATTGATCCCAAGCATCAGCGTTTTGAGAATCCCCGAAGATGATCGAAGTTTCATCCAAAGCGATCCCTATCTTATCTATGGCGAACTTCAGCCTCACATTTTCTTCGCTTCCCATGTACTCAAAGAGATTCGCCCATTCATCCTTCTCCACATCGGTAAATGAATAGATTTTACCGATTGCACCCTCCTCCATTTCCTTCCTCTTCCCTACTACTTTGAAAAGAGGGGCTTCTTCCAAATTCGGAAGGGCGTCCTTCCACTTCCTGTAAATTCTGTGCAGCAGATTCTCTTTGTCGGATGATCCGGCTGACTCCCCGATAGATTCATTCAACAGGATGAGTTGGTCAAGCTGCTCCTGGAGAGGGATGGATTTGATTTTCCCCAATTTTTTCATCTCGTTAACGACCAGGGCTATCACGGAGAGATAAAACCTTCGGGAAGGCGAGTCGAAATAAAAGGTTAATTGATTCCGCCTCTTAGGATGAAGATAGAGCTTGAATTCATTAAGGTCAATCTGGATGGAAGGTATTGAACTTTTAACCATTTAATCCCTTCCCGCCATAATTGTAACTTGGCGTTATTTCAAAGGATTAGGGATAACAAAAATAATCTCACGGTTCGGGACGGTGCACACCGTTAGATATATACAACAAAGCTAATAATTGCAAGAAAATTTTCTCGACTAATCTTTCATGACAGGGAGCGGAGAGTGGTCTTTTTCCGAATAAAATAGCCGAATTCTCGAAAGCTCAAATTTCATCCATTCTTAAAAATGGGGGGATTAAGCTCATGAAAGCCAGAATTTTCATCCTAATCAGCTTTATTTTTGTAATGACCAATTGCTCATTATCACCCAAAAATCCACATCCCGAACTAAGCAGGAGTTTTGATTGGAGGACGGCAGAACCGGGAGAATATCCATTTTGCAGAAATTATGATGAGGAGTTTTTCGTAAAGATACAAATGGAAGGGCCTTAAAGCGGACGAACTTCCATCATGGAGGTTTTCATGGATACTTACATTATTCGGATTCACCGGCGTCAGGAGAGCGATCCTCACACGGTTGCGGGAACTGTGGAGGAGCCAGGAATCCCGAAGAAAAGAAAGGCTTTTTCCAATCTCGATCAGCTCTGGGATATCCTGAAACTGAAGAAAAAAGTGCCGAAACGGAAAAGACTAAAACGAAAGGAGGTGAGTATCGATAAACATCCAACAATAATCATAGAGGCTAAGGCGGTTGAGGAGGGAGCTTCTCGATCAAAACCCATTAACCTATTGGAGAAAAAGAGAGAAAAATAGAAAGGAGAAGTTACTATGAAAGGAAATATTAAAAGACTGGCTGTATTTGTGATTGTAGTCGCAATAGCGATGCTTATGGTAGTGGGCATGGCATCGGCCAATGACCATGGAGGGAAGAAGACCATCCATGGGAAATATGCCATTACCGGTTCAGGCTCATGTTTTATAGCGGTCAATGGGTTCAACGCTTCCCTTCAACCTAATGATGGACCAAATGGGCAGTGGTTGTGGGGTCCTCTGACATATGATGAGGGATTTATCACATTCTACAAGGACGGCACTGGATCGGTGACGGACATTTTCCACGCGTTCGATAGTTGGAGCCCATTTTTCGTTAATCTTGGTTTTCCACCCGATGCAGGAGCAGCAAATGAAACTTGGGACTTTACTTATACTATGAAGGACAACGTCAACATCACGATCAACTATGTTAAAGGATCGTTTGAGTTAGATTTTACGTCCGGACCGAACGTAGGGACACCGCTCGGCGTGTCGTACATAATTCTACCGCCCGTAAAAGGGGTAATATCTCCAGATGGGAAGATTCTCTATGTCTCGTGGGGAGCTCCAGCGATAATGCAATTCACAAATGATAAAGAGAATAATGATCTAAACGGAACGCAGGCCATCTGTAGTGTAGTCATCCAGGGAATTCGGATCGGCCCTTAGAATATTTTTGGAGGTCTAATAGAGGTACAGAGTTAAGTTTCTCGGTGCAAATAAGTCCCAGAAGCTTGGGCCCATGTTACGTTCTAGTTGATCAAACGGGGCAAGGGGGCCGAAAGGCTCCCCCTGCTCTTGCTCCCGTGGTAGGAATGAAGATTTCTAACATTAATAGTTAATTCTATTCTTGGCCGGAAGTGTTTAGTAGTAGGTGAAACCCCCAAAAAAGAACATCTCCCACACCCAAGGGAAAGGAGGGAACGGCTCGATCCAAGCCGCTCCACAAATGCCAAATCGGTCTTCGTTCTAACAATTCGAACCACTCCTTCGACGGAGAAAACCTTTGAATGGAGGTAACTTACCATGCGCTTCGTTTAAAAAATTTCTTGAAGTTCCGCAACCTATAAGCGAGAGGACTTATAGATTGCCACGGCTGCGCCTCGCAATGACTTTGTTAGATTGCCGCGCCCCATCTAGTCGTCCGCAATGACGAAGAGGATTACGACACAATTTTTACGGGGGAAGTTTTGAGAAAATTGCCCAAGTCAACTAACAAATAGAAAGGTCGGCTTTTCTATGAGGGTTTGGCTTTGGCTTTCTTCTTCGTTTTACTCACAGTCATTTTTTTTAGTTCAGCCACGCCTGCTATCAATTTTTCCCATTCGGACCTGATCTGTTCTCTCTCCTTTTCAACCTTCAAAATCTTACGATACAGGGAGAGGACCCTCAAAAACATTTTTGCTTTCTCGTCATCCTGCTGCTTTCCATCACAATAATCCCTGAGATATTTTTCCGCCGTCGCCACCAATGGTTTAAATAGCTCTGAGTCCTTCTTCTTCATCTTCTCCATCCTTTGAACGTTTTGATTTCCTTGTTTAAGAAGTCTACCAAGAAATTCAAGGAGATGCAATAATTAATAGGACTTGTTTGCCCCAACTGAGTGAGTGTAAAACAAATTTTAAGAGGCGGCGGCAATGCAATGAACTGGGAATGAAAAGGAACAGTTACTTTGCGTAGCTGATTAAAGTCCCCCTGCCCCTATCCCTCTCCCCGCTGGGGAGAGGGATAGGGGCAGGGGGATACCGCTGGATGTAATAAGGCTAATGTGTTCGTATTATTTTGCCTGATCCAGAAGGGCCTTCAACTTTGGAATCCGTTCATTTCTCTTCTTGGCAACTAACGTGAAATTTCTCGGAACGTCTGCCATCAGATGTTTCGATTGTTCGGCCGCGACCTGATAGAACTTCAGAATTTTCTCTTCCATGGCCATAGCCTCTTTCAAAACATTGGAGTAACTTGCGTCTTTTGAGGGAGCGGCCTTAATCTTATAATCGTCGGGGTTAAGATCAAAGGCAAAGCAGCCTTCAATGGCATCGGTGATCACCCCGTAGTAGGCCCGCTCAATCTGGGTGACATATTTGGCATTCTCCTTGGCAAAGTTGAGAAAGAGATCTTTGTCCTTTTCAAACCTCTTTGACAACTCCTGGTAGAACTTCGCAGATTCATTCTCCAGCTCTCTTGAAAGGCTGATCGCCCCGGAACATGTGCTAATTCCCATTGGTTTACCTCCTCCGAACAAACCCTGAAACTGGGTTTGAAAATCTGTTTTGGGTTAGGGCTACGAAGCCCGTTTGGTCAAGGGTCGAAGGGTTAAGTCACAACCCGTAGAGCCGACTGACGTAACCGCGCTACGAAACTGGCTTCTTAACCTTAACCTCAACCTTTGCCTTTTTTAGAACCATCTCTGGATGATGACTTTGCTCTCCGTAAAGAAACGGACGGCCTCCTGACCCTGGGTATGCAAAACCCCGAAGAACGAGTCTTTCATCCCGCTGAATGGAAAGAAGGCCACAGGAGCCACAATTCCGATATTAACGCCAACATTACCGCTCGCCACGTTGTATTGGAATTCCCTGGCGCTCTTGCCATTCTGGGTAAAGATCGCATGACCATTCCCAAAAGGGCTGTCATTACAGATCTGGATGGCTTCCTCCAGAGTTTTTGCCCTGAAGACACTCATCACCGGACCAAAAATCTCTTCACTCCCGATCCTCATCTTCGGGGTCACATTTTCAAAAATCGTCGGCCCCACAAAGCAGGTATCCGGGAGACCGCCCTCCACCTTGGGCTTCCTTCCATCCAGCCTCAGTTTGGCCCCTTCCTTGAGTCCAACTTCGATATAACCCATAATCTTGTCCCGCTTCTCTTTGTCGCGCACAGGACCCATCTGAATGGATTCATCCAGTCCGTAACCCACTTTAATTCTGGAGGACATCGCCATCACTTCATCCATAAAACTGTTGTAGAACTTATTATCATCACCAACCACCAGCAGATTAGCCCCTGCCAGACAACGCTGACCCGCATTCCCGAAGAAGGATGTCATCAAAGCAGGCACCGTCGCCTTCACGTTGCAATCCGGCATGACGACCATAAAGTTCTTCGCACCGCACTGGGCGATCACTCTTTTGCCTGTCTCACCACATTTTTTATAAATGACATCACGCCCCGTGGGGGTGGATCCAACAAAGGTAATCCCAACGATATCCTTGTGCTCCAACATCCCATCCACCACCGTCCTGCCACCATTGACCACGTTCCATACTCCGGGCGGAAACCCAGCCTCCTCGGCCAACTCAGCAAGTCTCATCTGACTAAAAGGCACCTCGCTCGAAGGCTTGATCACAATGGTGTTTCCCGTAGCCACGGCATAAGGAGCTGACCAGAGAGGGATCATAAACGGGAAATTGAAAGGGCCGATAATTCCGAACACTCCTAACGGAGAGGGAATCAGCCACTCATCAATACCCGAGGCAATATCTTCCGAATAGTAGCCCTGCATCATAGTGGGAATCCCGCAGGAGACCTCTACGTTTTCAATGCCCCGCCTCGTTTCACCCCTCGATTCGTCAATGCACTTCCCGTGCTCCATGGTCTGGATTCTGCTCACTTCCTCAAAATTCTCTTCGAGCAAATCCTTCAATCTGAAGAGAATCCTCGTCCTGGCAAGAGGGGTCGTCCTTCTCCAGTCCGGGAAGGCTGCCTTCGCCGCGTCCACCGCAGCATTGATCTCCTCTTTCGTGGAGATTGGGCATTTCCCCATCACCTTACCTGTGGCTGGATTGACGACATCCACAATCTTTCCTTTTGAATCGACCCATTCCCCATTGATGTAGTTCTTTACCTCTTTCACTCCCTTGATCGGTTCCTCTAAAATCGCCATCTTAATGAATCCTCCTTCCTTTTGATTTGTGATCCAATTTTTATCTCAAAGTCCGAGATAAGCTTTGCGAACATTACTATTCGCCAGCAGTTCGTTTCCAGAACCCGAAAGGGCAATCCTGCCTAATTCCATCACAAAGCCCCTGTGAGCAAGGGTTAAAGCGTGCTGAGTATTTTGTTCGACAAGAAAAACGGTAACCCCCAGTCGATTAATCTCTGTGATCACGCGAAAGACATCCTCCACCAAAATTGGGGCGAGTCCCAGCGAAGGTTCGTCCAACATGAGCAGTTTTGGCCCGGCCATCATGCCCCGGCCAATCGCCACCATTTGCTGCTCTCCCCCGGATAATGTCCCCGCAATCTGCTTCTGACGCTCCCTCAGCACGGGGAAGACGCTAAAAACCCGCTCCAGTCTTTGGGGACGTTCGGATTGGGGGACGGTGAAGGCACCCATCAAAAGGTTGTCGATCACAGTCATCTCAGGAAAAAGTTTTCGCCCTTCAGGAACATGAACGACGCCGTATCTTACAATGTCCGGTGGGGATGCGTCTTCAATATGCTTGCCATCGTGAGTAATGGAGCCGGACTGTTTTCGGAGGAGCCCGGAAACCGTTTTCAATAAAGTTGTCTTACCGGCACCATTGGCCCCAACCAGGGCGACGATCTCCCCATCGGGAACTTCGAGCGTCACATCCCACAGGGCCTGAACTTTTCCGTAAGCAACCTGAAGTTTCTCAACAGCCAGCATAGAATTAGCTTTTCTTCGCTCCCAAGTACGCTGCGATCACATTGGGATTCTGTACAATTTCTCCTGGAGAGGCGTCTGCAATCTTTTCACCTTGATTGATGACCACGACTCGGTTCGAACTGTTCATGATGGCCTTCAGCACATGTTCGACCCAGATGATCGTGACTCCTCCCTTACAAATATCGCGGACCAGTCCCGAAGCTTGCTCAATTTCCGTCGCGTTGAGCCCGCCCATTGGTTCATCCAATAAAAGCAGCTTAGGTTGGGTCGCCAGGGCCCTTGCGATCTCCAACCTCTTTTGCTCGCTCAGCGTGAGATCAACGGCTAAGGCAGAAATTTTTGATCCGAGACCCATCCTTTCAAGAACCTGGCGGGCTTGGGATTCTGCTTCCCCTCTCGACGGAAATCTCAGAAAAGCAGCAAGAGTCACATTCTCTAGTACAGTCAGCTTCTTGAAGGGCTTCACAATCTGAAAAGTACGGGCAATGCCTTTTCGCGTTACTGCATACGGCTTCATCCCAGCGATGCTCTCTCCGTCCAAGAGGATCTGACCTCTTGTGGGGTGAATGAATCCCGCGATCAGATTAAAGGCCGTCGTCTTCCCTGCCCCGTTGGGTCCGATCAGGCCAAGAATCTCTCCTGGTTGGACGTCGAAAGAAAGATCATGAACCGCCCGTAAACCACCAAAATATTTTGTGAGTCCTTTAACCGTCAACAAAGTCATCTCTCATTTCCATTAATGCCGAGCGACAAACCAGAGGCGCAATTTTCCCCAAATTCCCTCGGGCAGGTAGCGAATGACGATCATCATCATGAGACCGTAAAAGATCAGGTGGCCCACCAAAAAAATCTGCCGGAATGTCTCGCCAAAAGTCACCAAAACAATGGCTCCGATCAGCGGACCCGCCACCGTTGTCAATCCACCCACCACCGCGATGAAAACCATTTCAACAGAAAGGGCAATCGAGAAAACAGCATCTGGGTCAATATAGCGAAAATACATGGCATAAAAGCCGCCAGCGACACCGGCGAAAAACGCAGAAAGTGACAAAGCCGCGACCCTCGTTTGAACGGTATTGATCCCTATCGCCTCAGCACTATCAATGTCCTCCCGTATGGCCAGCGAATAGGCTCCCAACCGGGTTCGGGACATAATATAAGTTGCAACGATAGCGGCCAGCGCGATGACAGCGATGATGTAATAAAAAGGTATCTTGTTTTCCCAATCAATCGACCTCCCCCCGAAGGTCACATCCGGGAGCGTGGTAATGAGCAACCCCACCGGGCCATTCGTAAACGATTCCCAGTTGAGTGCAACCAGCCGGATGATCTCTGCCACGGCAAGGGTGGAGAGGGCAAAATAAGGACCACGCAGTCTGAAACAGATAAAGCCAATCGGCAAGGCGATGAGTGCTGCCACCAGTCCCCCGATAGGGATTCCATACCACGGAGAAATCCCCAGCTTGAGGAATAGGATCATGGTCGTATAGGCGCCGGCTCCAAGAAATGTCGAATGGCCAAAGGAGACCTGGCCGGTGAACCCGCCAAGCAGGTTCCAGGATGCTCCCAAAACCGTCCACATCAGCACCATGATCATCAAATGGATGAAAAATGGAGAAGACACGATCCATGGGGCTGCGAAAAGAAGGACGACGGCAAGAGCGATGACGATCTTTCTCATGATTTACCAACCCCAAATAGTCCGGAAGGCCTAAAGAGTAAGACAAGTAAGAACATGATGAGTCCAATAGCGTCCTTGTATGCTACTGAAACATAGACGGCGCCGAGGGATTCGGCCACCCCCAATAATAAGCCTCCTGCAATCGCTCCCGGAACAGAGCCCAGGCCGCCCAGAACCACGATCACAAAACATTTAGCAACCAAAATTTCACCCACTGTGGGATAGAGATAAAGAGAAGGCGCCAGGAGCACACCCGCACCGCAAGCCAATGCTGTTCCGAGAGCAAAGGTGATGATCGCCGTCCTGTCCACATTCACACCCATTAGTGCCGCAGCTTCTGGTTCCTGGCTTGTTGCCCGGATGGCCCTTCCGGTGTCCGTGCGGACGAGGAACCAATAAAGGGCAACCGTGATCAATATCGCCATTCCAAAGGCAATGGCGAGTGGGATGGGAACAGATATCCCGAAGGGACGAAGCGGCATGATCGCATATTTTAGTTTAATGGTCCGGTAGTCGCCGGTCGCAATGAGAAGAACTAAGTTGGCGATGAAGAGAGAGAGTCCGGCTGTGTAAAGCAGCGTGTTCAATTCTCCCGCTGGCACAATATTCTTGAGCAAAAATCGGTATATGAAAGCACCTATAAAAAAGGCTATGGGAATCCACAAGATAATGGATATAAATGGGTCGATTTTCAAGAAAGTAATGGATAGGAAGGCTCCGTACATCCCGAACATGACCATATCTCCATGGGCCATGTTGATGATACGCATCACCCCAAAGATGACGGTCAGGCCTACGCCGATCATCGCGTAGAGCGAGCCCGTAAGAAGGCCACTTACGATGCTTTGAACAAAGGTCTCCATAACGCTCGACGATATCCTGCGCACGCCCTCTATTTAAGGAGGGCATGCGCAGTGAGTTAAGATTAACGTTTCACTGTGGGGTCAGGGAAAACAACGTCTATCTCTGCAACTGCCTTTGGATAGACATTGAGAAGTTTTCCACCTCGCCACTGGGCAAGAACCGAATGCTCAGGCGAATAGATATTCTGATTTGTATACTGATCTCCTAGCGGGCCTTTATAGTTGCCAAACTTCACCTTTCCGAAAACGGTCGTCATGTCGGTTTTAAGCAGGGCCTGACGAATAGCCTCACGGTCTTCTTCGAGCTTTCCGGTCAGTTTTGCTCTGTTTAAAGCATCCGCAAGGATATAGATGACCGCATATCCTTCCACCTCATGTTCTTTGGGATAGAAGTTATATTTTTCAAAAAACTTCTTGTAGAACGCCTTGGTTGCCGGGTCGTTGGGATTTCCTGACCATGCAGCCGACGAGAAAAGATTCTCACTTAACGGCCCCAGTTCAGTGGCTATATCAGCAACTCCAAATCCTCCGCCGAATCCGACGAAGGCGCGAGGTGCCACTCCCATCTCCTTGGCGTGGCGGGTGAGGAGGATGGCATCCGTCGTAGAAACTGCCACCATGAGCAGAAAATCAGGATTCTGTGCCTTCACCTTTGTCATCAGAGGTTTGAAATCGAGCGTATTCACAGGATAGGCTTCATCATTGACGATGGGCACGTTCTTTGATTTCAGGAAGACCATGGCTGAGTTGGCGATTGTTTTTCCGAACACGGTATTGTCATATACGACCGAAGCAGATTTCGGCATCGCCCCTGGCACTTCACTGATGAATTTATTGAAGGCCTGGGGATAGATCGATCCGGTTGGGTTATTTCGAAACACCCATTCAAACCCCTTTGCTGTGATGATGTCTGCAGAAGGGTGATCCACAACATAAGGGGTCTTAAGTCGTTGTGCCACGGAAGCGATTTCGACAGCCTGACCCGAAGCTCGCCCTCCGGTAAGAGCCAAGACTTTGTACTGGGTAATCAGTTTTTCAGTGACCGTGGCAGCCAGAGGATTCTTTGCCTGATGGTCCTCAATGATGACTTCAAGCTTCTTTCCTTTGACGCCCCCTTTCGCATTGATTTCTTCCAGAGCCAAGGTATAGGCTTTTTGGAACTTGCTTCCGAAGGGCGCATCCGGCCCGGTCATCGGCTGAGGAGCACCAATCTTGAGCGTATCCTGGCCGAACGATGGAATTGCGAGTATACTTAAAAACAAAACAGCCATACCAAATACAAAAGATTTACGCATAATATCCTCCTTCTTTGATAGATAAAATTGATTGATTGTAGCTTCTTAAAACCAACCCCCACCTCTTGTCTTGCGCCTATCTCCCTCCTTTCTCCAAAAATTCATACCCTTCTAGAAAAAATTGGAATCGATTCTTTTTTCCTGCCAATGAGATCAAATTTTTCTCGTTCGATAGCCCTCTCTTTATGGGCAGCAAGAAGATCCTTCTCCACCTCTCGAATGTGTCTCACCATTTCTTCATGTACTTTCTCAATATTTTTTTGTAATAGCGCGTTATAGATGCGTTTGTGGGCTCTTAAAACTTTGCCTGAAAACTCTTTGCCGGGTTTCAAAATTTCCTTCGTGTCAATGAGTAGGTTCTCGACGAAATCAAGAATAAACATGAGGATGGGATTTCCTGTGATACTTGCAATGATTCGATGAAATTCAATTTCAATCTTCCGTGACCCGAAGCCGGCGTTACTCTTCACCGCCTTCTCTGATTCCTTTATTAATTCCTCCAATCGGTGGAGGTCTTCTTTGGTGATAGAAAGAGTCGCTTTCTCTGCGATGTATGGCTCGAGAAGAAGACGCACTTCGGAAAGATCCTTCAAAGAAAGATTCTTGAAAAGGAGGAAATTTGTGAAGGAATCCCTGGCCTTGGTCATGTCCACTTCGGTGACAAAAGCACCCCCGGAAACTCCCTTCCGGATTTCCAGAAATCCTAATACCTCTAAGGAACGAAGCGCCTCCCGAAGGGTGACCTTGCTGACTTTAAACCTTTCGGTCAATTCCTTTTCGGATGGAAGTTTATCACCAGGCTTCAATCGCCCGTCGAAGATGGCGTTGCGGATCTGCTCAGTGATGTGTTGAGAAACTTTATTCGGCTTAACAGAATCAAACATTGAGGATCTTTCAAGTGGATTTGGTCGTGCCCCTTGCTTATAGGATAAAGGAAAACTTTTGTCAAGAAAATTCTGCTAAATATTATAATATTTATAAATTTTCACCTTTTTGAGATCGGTTCGACATCCACCTCCCCTCCGAATGTCTCCTGAACCGCCTTTTGGAGTTGTTGAACGTCCTCCATTTTTTCGACTTCGACAACCAATTCTTTCTCATCCAAGACTTTTAATTTTCCATACCGACTCACCACCTCAATAACCTTCTTTGGGTCAACAGTGATCCACCCCTTCATCCGCTGCACTAATTCCTCTCCATTAAAGGCCCGCTCGATCTGGGTGCCAACGCTTCTTTTCTTTGCCTCCCATCCGATGATGGCCGGCTGTACCACCATCGGAGTAACCGGATCATGCATGGCTGCGCATCGGAACCATATCTTCGCTCGGATCATTCTTAATCCCTCCTTCTCCGCCTAAATTAATAGCCCGGGTAGTCAATGTCAAGTCTGATGTTCGCGAAATTATCTTGACTCTGAACAATACCGAGTGCTATATTCGAGCCACCCTATTTGGGAAACCCATGAAAGGAGGATTTCTATGCGGAACGTGAAGCTGATCTCGAGTCTATTTTGCTTGGCGCTGTTCCTGATTGCGAGCACCACCATAGCCCAGCAGATGCCAAATCCTTACGGGCCGAATATCAACCTGGCGATGGCAAAAAGGGTCGCCTCAGCAGCAGCGGAGGAAGCGGCTAAACTGAAGATTAACGTCGTGATCGCCGTCGTGGACACAGGCGGCCGCCTTGTCTACCTCGAGCGGTTTGACGTCGTCCAGTGGGGCAGCATCAAAGTCGCGTTGCACAAGGCCAAGTGCTCCGTCCAATACAAACGGCCCACGAAAGCACTTGAAGATGTCATCGCGAAAGGAAATACGACTTACTTAACTCTGGATGGCATCAGCGCCATTGAGGGCGGAGTGCCGATTATTCAGGACGGGAAGATCATTGGCGCCATCGGTGTATCGGGCGGATCTTCGGCTCAGGACGGCGAGGTTGCCAGAGCCGGCGCCGCCATGGTGAAGTAAGGATGCTTCAACCAAACTGATTTAGGAAGGCTGCTACAGACAAGAAAAGAAAAGAGAGGCAGGTCACAGAGGACCTGCCTCTCTTTTCTTGATGTTGCGCCCTCATTGCAATCCAAGACCTGACCTTGACAGCTTGAAGATAGATAAGCTACGTTTCTTAAGACTACTTTGTTTCTAAATAAAGAAAAGGAGCAGATGATGGAGTTGCTCAAAGCAATGAAGGAAAGAAAGAGCCAGAGGGCCTTTAAGCCCGATCCGGTCTCTAAGGAGAGAATTGAAGAGATTCTAAGGTTGGCCATTCATGCTCCGTCTGCAATCAACCTCCAGCCATGGGAATTCGTTGTGGTGACCGGTGAGGAGAAGGAGAGGCTGAGCCGGAGGCTGATCAAGGCCTATAAGGAGAAACAGATCGCTTGCAGTCCCGGAAATGTCAAACCCTTGCCCAAGACATATGCAAAGAGAGGAGCGAAGACTCTCGAATTGATGAACCCTTTTTTTGAGGAGATGAGCGTTGATGTCAATCAATATATCAACGAGGGAAGCTGCAATTTTTATGGTGCTCCTGTTGCCATTCTCCTCTGCCTGGACGATTCCTTCCCCAATGCACGCCTGGTGGATATTGGAATAGCCCTGGGCTATCTGGTCCTGGCTGCCCATGAATTCGGATTGGCCACATGCCCCATTGGCTTGATCTTAGCCTATGAGGACGAGATCAAGGACCTGCTAAATATTCCGGAGAATAAAAAAGTGGCGATTGGCGTGGCTTTAGGATATCCGGACCCAGGGGTTCCGATCAATCGATTTAAATCGCAGAGAGATGATTTCAATAAATTTGTACGTTGGATCGAATAAGTCTCAGTAATTAATTTACCGGTTGACTCTGTAATTTAATGACCTGGAAAATAAGGCCTTTGTCTAAAGGCAACGGGAAAGATGCCCGTTCCGTCATTCGGTTACGTTAATCGTCTTAAAACAGTACCGTTCCCCCTTAACGCTAAACGATACGGGCCTCGTAGCCCTAACCGTGACCTATTGGCCATTTTCATGGTTCGCGTCTGCCTGTCGGTAGGCAAGGACGCCCAGGTAGCCATAACAAAATAAGACCAAT
>Ga0335070_10000101_pt1 | contig 97123 bp, 80 predicted proteins | sample Lox_Sample_13_FD_206722 | JGI IMG/M metagenome (GOLD analysis project Ga0335070, IMG submission 206722) | Soil microbial communities from Loxahatchee National Wildlife Refuge, Florida, United States - Lox_Sample_1.3 | ecosystem: Environmental > Terrestrial > Soil > Wetlands | place: USA... | reverse complement strand
AATGAATCCTACGGTCGCTTTGCCTGGATCTATGACCTGGATGGGAATAAGATTGAGCTCTGGCAGCCGGGGTCCGCAAAGCCCTAAGGGCCTTCCACCGCACTTACTCAATCGGTTTTCTGTCGCTCCGGTCCCGTAGTCGTAAAATGGCCGGAAATGCTATGCCGCGATGCGCCCGGCGACTTTCGACGAGGCGACCGCCGGTGGTGCTTCATTGAAGAACATAAATGTGGGAGAGCCCTCGCTGTGGCTCACGCGGATGCTATCGCCGCGCTGAATCTGTCCCGAAGCGATGAGGCTGGATAGTGGGTAGACGATCAGGCGCTCGATTGCGCGCTTCAAATGTCGCGCCCCATATCTGGAATCGGTACCCTCGGCCAGCAAAAACTCACGGGCGCCATCTGTGACATTCAACCCGAAAGTCTTATCTGCTGCGGCGTTCTGGATACGTGCTTGCACCACCTCCAGCTCGATGTCAACAATTCTGCACAACTCTGCCCGGCCCAGAGGCCGAAAGACCACGATTTTGTCCAATCGGTTGATAAACTCGGGAGTGAACTTTCGGCGCGCCGCTGTGACACCAACACGCGACATCTGTGCACCGCGTTTCTCGTTGAGAGCCGAGTTCTCTGGCACAGGTGCCTGGAAGCCCAACCGCGGCTCACACATCGAACTCATTTCGGCAGCGCCAAGATTGCTCGTCAGGAACACCATAGACGAAGAAAAATCCACCTTACGGTTGTCCCCCAGCGTCAAAATTCCTTTGTCCAGGATGCCCAGCAGAAGATTCCACAAGGCGTCTGATGCTTTTTCGATTTCATCGAACAGCACGAGACTGAGCCTTGTCTGCTCGGTGTGATGTTGGTTCAGTGCCTCCTGAGACAAGAGCGCGTGGGTTTCCCGGTGCCCAAGGTACCCGGGAGGTGAACCGAGGAGTTTGGCGATTTCATGGCTGTGTTGAAACTCGGCGCAGTCGATCTTGATTACGCCGCGGGGATTGTTCAGCAGCGCCTGAGCCGTCGCCTCTACGATGCGAGTCTTGCCTGATCCCGTCGGCCCGAGGAACAGAAAATTCCCGATCGGGCGGCCTCCCGGCGATAACCCAGCCACGTGAATCTGGTAAGTTCGGACGATCTCGCGAATTGCTTCCTCTTGTCCAACGACGAAGCGGCGGAGTTTGTTCTCCAAATCCTGCGCCGACTTTGCCGTTCGGGTGGGGTCGAGTAATTTTAGCCTTGCCATTTTACCTCCCGCTTCTCTCGGATTGTCATCTTGACAACCTGCATCGTGAGAAACACGTCGGGGTCCAAATGCACGGTACGGGATGCCGTTCAACTTGAAGCACTTACAAATCTCTCAGTGAAATCTGCCCGAAGGGGATGGTCAGTTGATTGGGCACTTGCCGTGCGCCGCGCGGCGTCGGCGGCTTTCGGGGACTTGGCTGCAGACCGTTTCGATGAGCCGCATGAGTCGTCGACAAATGGAGAGATGAGGACTGTATTGCCGGGTAAGAGCTGGCGCACGGCAGCCGCGAGAAAGTGCAGGATTGCCTCGCTGAACTCTCTCGCGGTTGCAATGTCGATACTCGAGGGCCCGAGTTAGAACCTCCAGCCGAATCCGATCGTGGGCTCCGCGCGATGCGTCACGCGATCGAGTCCCTTCAAACTGGCAAGGTCGTAAGTCGGCGAATTATATACAAATCCGCGATACTCAGCGCGTACGAAGAGGTGGTTGGTCAAGTTGATGTCAGCTCCACCGCCGTAGACGAATGCGGCGCGCGTCTGGGTGCTGGCTCCTGAGAAGTTCTTCGGATCGAAGATCAGAGCACCGGCGCCACCGAGAACGAACGGCGACCACCGCTTCATCGGCATCCGGAAAACGTAAGCCGCGGAGATCTCATGCGAGTTGTTGTCCACACCGAACGTGTTGTACTTTTCGGTATTCGTTGTCCACGCGTAGTTCGCCTCGACACCGTTGTGACGGTTGAACCAGAAGCGATACGTTCCGAGAACGCCACCACTGTTGGTTGCGTCCTGTTTAATCCGGTCTTGCGTTGTCTGCTTCACGAAGCTACCCAGCGCCTGAACCGTGACATCACTCTTATAAGCAGTGTAGTCTTCCTGCGCGAATGTAGCGGCCGACATCAATACGGCGCCAAATGCGAGCGTTATGAATTTTCTTTTAAGCATTGCTTTCCTTCTCCTTTTCAGCGAGTCGTATAAACTCTGATTTGGAGAAAACACGTCGACCACCAAACCAGAAGAGCGCCAGCGCTTTTCAGTTCAAAGGACTTACGAGACTGTTGGACGCGCTACGCCGCGTTGTCGGCAGTCAGGTGACGCGGCACGTGACGAAGTGCAAGCATGCAGCCTCCGATCAGGAACTTCCTCCGCTTAATTCCGGCCGAGACTGACCACTCACGCGCGAGACGCGCCGGATCTCGGCATGTGCCGATACGATTAAGCGACCTCGTCACATTGAGGCGACCATAAAAACACTTGTGTGGACAATCTTGTCGAGCTGTTCCGGCGGGTAGGATCGCAGGCGATATCGTTGCGCGCAACCCCCGGCTCGACGATGCCAGCATTCGGCCCTTGCCACGTCGGATGCCGACGTTTTCGGCACTGCGACAAGCTCGATCCAATAAAGTCGATCGAATAAAGGAATGGAAACTGCGGTGCACTGGAGGGTTTGTGTTTCGAGTAGATAAAGAACTCGGCGAACAGCGAACCCGCCTCACAATTTCCGGAGAAATCTCGTCCGCATGCACTGAGCTCGTGGAGACCTGTTGCGAGCAGGCGATAAGAGACGGCAAAGCAGTACATCTCGTGCTCGATGTTACGGCCATTGATGAAAGTGGACGCGCATTTCTGCGGCGCCTCGCCGCAAGAGGCGTTCGGATGTCCGCAAAGGGCATATATCATTCTTATCTTGTGGATACGATCCGTCGAGCGGTGAGCCGCGATTTCGTTGAGGAGCCCAACGAGAACGGCTAATACCGCCGCCTATCCTTGACCTCGAATCGATGTGATTTTGGGCAAACGGCCAATGCCAGTCGCGGACACGGTCGAGGCTTTGGAGATCTACACCGACTAAGATCTGCCGACCAGAATCACGCGATTCGCGATTTGGAACCTAGCGTGCCTCTGACTAGATGAAGGCCGAGCGTGAGAATAAGGCAGCTCAGCCGTGTGTCGTATGTCAACAGAACGGACAAATACACTGACGACAGGCCTCGAGCGAATCGGCAGGGGCGCCGCGTTCGGCCTCCGCGTGATACGAGACGCGTTCCACGCACCCTTCGAGCTTGCCTACGTAATCCAGGAACTCGCGGACCAAGGATGGCAATCGTTGCCCCTCATCGTTTCGTCCGGTCTGGCGCTGGGCATGGTGATGACATTGCACACGCGTACCGAGCTAATCAAGTTTGGCGCGAGCGCCTGGATCCCTGAAGTCCAATGCCTCTCGTTCTTTATCGAGATCGGACCTCTCGTGGCAGCGCTACTGATTGCCGGTAGGGTCGGTGCGGGAATGGGAGCGTCGCTGGCGGAGATGCGAGCGACAGAGCAGATCGACGCGATTGAGGCGCTGTCCGTTGACTCGTTCAAGTTGCTGGTTGTTCCACGTGTCGTCGCGTGCGTCATCGCTCTGCCATTGTTGACCACGTTCATGGATTTTTGCGGAGTGATCAGCGGCTTCCTCTCAGAGCATTTCTTGTCGCACATTTCTCTCCAGCTATACGTATCCCGGGCATTTCGTGGTCTGGAGTGGTCCAATTTTGTTCCGCCGACCTTGAAAACCGCAGTTTTCGGGTTCATCATCGCGACCGTCTCATGTTTCTTTGGCTACACGACGAACGAAGGGGCGGAAGGTGTTCGAAGAGCCGCCACAAATAGCGTCGTCATGTCATCGCTGCTAATCATCGTGGCTGATGTGCTCCTGGTGAAGATCATCTTTTTCATGTTCCCGGAAAGTGCCCTATGAGTATCTGGAAAGACAGTGCCGTCGCGCTCGATCACGTCTCAAAATCATTTGGTGAAAGGCAGGTGCTTCGGGACGTTAACCTGTCCGTCGCACCGCGGGAGACGATCTGCATTGTCGGCAAGAGCGGAACCGGTAAGAGCGTGACGTTGAAGCTCATTATCGCCCTGATTAAGCCGGATGCCGGACACATTTGGATTGACGGGGAGGATATCACCCAACTCGAAGGCAAAGAGCTTTCGTGCGTGCGCCGGAAGATGGGATTCCTGTTCCAGAACGCTGCGCTGTTTGATTTTCTAACGCTCTACGACAATTTGGCCTTGCCGCTCCGCCGGCTCACGCACAAATCGGACCAGGAGATCGACGAAATCATCGATCGCGTACTTCATCAAGTCGGTCTTGGCGGCGATCGGGGAAAGATGCCCCTCGAACTTTCAGGCGGCATGAAGAAACGAGCCGGCCTGGCGCGGGCGCTGGTCTTGGAACCGCAAATCCTCTTGGTCGATGAACCGAGTAGCGGGCTTGACCGCATCACCGCCTCAGAGATCGACGACCTCCTTATCGAGCAGAAACGGCGGACGACGATGATCATCGTGACCCACGACGTTCATGGCGCCAGGCGAATTGGCGACCGATTTGCTGTTTTCGACCAGGGAAGGTTAGCGGCGCTCGGAAAGCCTCAGGATCTTGAAGAGAATGAGAGCGAGACAGTACGGAAATTGGTGACGGAGGGATAGCATGAGGAGTCGTTACGTCGGTGTCGGGATATTTGTCGTCGTGGGCAGCCTGTTGTTCGCGGCGGCGGTGTTTTTGATCGGGAATCAGCATAATTTCTTTTCCACACACATCGAACTATTCACTGAAGTCAAGAACCTGAATGGCCTCGCGAAAGGGGCCACCATCCGGGTCGCAGGCTTCGACGCGGGCGAAGTCGTGGGAATCAGCGTTCCCGAATCACCTTCCGCGGGCTTCCGACTCACTCTTCGGATTACGGATCAGGTGCGCGGTCTTATCAGGACGGATTCCGTAGCAACAATCGAGACCGAGGGAGTTGTGGGCGATAAGGTTCTGCTTATCGGTTCGGGTAGCCCAACCGCCCCGGAAGCGGCTCCCCACACTACGCTGCCGAGCAAAGAGAGCAGCGATATCGCGGACCTGGTTCAGAAGAGCGCGGCGCTGGTCACGAATGCCAGTGACACCATAAAAGTGGTAGCGGACCGGCTCACGACTACTCTCGAGGCGGTAACCACAACTGTCAACAACGCAGACGATCTTGTAGTCGGATTGAAGCAGGGACGGGGCGCAGTTGGAATGTTGCTTCGCGATGAGAAAACCGCGGCTGATATACGGGCAGCGATTGCCAACGCGCGCGATGCCACGTCTTCGCTGAATCACGCGTCAGCGCAAGCTGATGCACTCGTCTCCGATTTTCGATCGCGCAACCTCGGAGCGAAGGTGGACGGCATGGTGGGAAAAGCGGATGCTGTTATCTCAGACTTCCAGTCGCGGAACTTCGGCGCGAAGATCGATCAAACGATGGAGAGCGTGCATAACGCCGCGCACAATATCGACGTCACTACTCAGCAGTTGCAGGGGACGATCGGCAAAGCTCTCGCGCCGGATGCCGACGGGCGGGATGCCGGTGACAACATTCGAGAGACGCTCTCAAACGTGAATGAAGCTACCGGCAACATGGCTGAAGATACAGAGGCTCTCAAACATGGGTTCCTTTTCCGAGGTTTCTTTAAACGACGTGGTTACTATTCGATGGCGCGCATAGCTCCGGACAAATATCGCCAAGATAAGGTATTTGCGAATCCGAAAAATACTCGCGTGTGGCTCGACGCTGCTGAGCTGTTCGAGCCAAAGCAGGGGGACAAAGAAGTTCTATCTCAAGCGGGTAAAGCACGGATCGATGCGGCGATTGTTGAGCTTGGTGAGCGTGTTCTCAGCCGTGCGATCGTTATTGAGGGTTACGCTGTCTCTGAAGCATCCGGTGACGCTCTCCCGCTGTCCCGTAGCCGTGCGAGTCTCGTCCGGAACTACCTGCATGCCCGTTTTCAACTGGAAGATCAGAACATTGGAACGGTGCCATTACGCGGAATTCCTCCCCCGTCAACCCACAAGAATAGCTGGAATGGGATTTGTATCGTGCTGTTGTCGCAGGCGTCTTAGGACGCCTGTCCCGTTTACTGTTTAGGAAATCGATGCGAGTATGACACATGATGGAACGGTTATCGCGGCTCTTGCAGCTCTAGGTGGATCCCTCGTCGGCGGTTTCTCATCCGTGGCGGCGACGTTCATAGGCCAGCGCTTGCAAGCTCGATGGACCCAGTTGGGAGCCGAGTTAGAGGAGCGGGAGAGACTTTACGGCCTTTTCGTGGAGGAAGCTGTACATCTATTCGTCGATGCGATTCAGAGATCGAGGATCGACCCCGCCAAGATCATGCGGCTGTATTCAAAGGTGGCACGCATCCGGTTAATGTCGACGGACCAGGTCCTTCACGCGGCCGAAGAAGTCGGCAAGCGGCTGTTTGAGGCTTATGAACGGCCGCCGGACGATCCCGCCGAGGTTCTCGCGCGATATGCCAACGGCGAAGACAATCTTGATCCCCTGCGAGAGTTCACCGAGGCTTGCCGGCAAGAGCGGGCCAAGGACCTGCAGCGGGTGTGAGGATGCCTTTCGCCACACGCGACCTCCAGTCGTTCCACGAACCGGCTGCTGATGCGAGTTGAGGACAGTGGCAGTTGCTGAAGGCATCTGCTGGATATTGGCAGTTGTGTGAACCTTCCTCGGGAAGTGGTAGGAATCCGGAGTAGGCAGAAATAGCCCTTTTTAAAAGAAAGCGATTTGACCATCATGGAAGTCAGAATGCTCATAACTTGGCAGAAGGTTTGAAATGATCCGATTAAAAAACATGTGCTACGAAATTGTTTCATCAAAAGTATTATTCCGAGTACTGCGGTGTCTGGTACCAGCGTCGTGCTTTGCCGCGAGTCTTGTTGCTCAGGATCTCGACCAAGTGAGAACAGTATCTTCACGCTCGGCGCTGCACGCCAGGGCCGTCTTAGGTGTCGAAGGTGTCGCGAACAACTCCATGGGAGAACTCTCGATTCAGGACAATGACTTCGTATTTTCGCGGCGCGAAGGTCCTACCGTGCGGATGCCGCTGAGTGCAATTCAGGGTGCCTTTGTGAGTCAGGAGGACAAGCAAGTGGGCGGGACGTCGATGGCGCTGGGCCGGGCCGCTACACCGTTCGGTGGCGGGCGAGTGATCGGCCTGTTCGCTCACAAGAAGTACGACTTTGTGACGTTGGAGTACTTCGACTCCAATGGAGGTTTTCACGGAACGATCTTCCAACTGAACAAAGGCCAAGGGCAGGTTCTTGTAGACGAACTCGGCGCCAAGGGCGTGCATGTTAGCGCGATGGAAATCGCTACCGGGAAGCAAAGACTGGAGACCAACAATGCAAAGTAGAAGAACTTCATTGACCGCGCTTGCGATCGGTATCGCAATCGCGCAATCTGTTTTACCTGTTCCCGCACTCGCAGGAAGCAATCACGGACGTGCGCCCGAGTGGAGAGTCGAAGTCAACCAAATCGACGCCGGTGGGTCAAATATCGCGCCCGAATTCAAGGTTGCTATCTACGAGAACCTTGTGACTGAACTAACCAAGGCAAATCAATTTTCAAAAGTGCTGCGCAGCGGGGATAGCAGCGCCAACGGCGTTTCGAACCTCCTCATTCTGAAGACAACGATCGAGTCATATACTCCGGGCAGCGAAACGAAGCGCGCCGTCACTACTGTTACCGGAGCTACGAAGTTGAAGGTTCGAAGCCAGCTATGCGCAAGGGATGGACAAGTAGTTCTTGAGCGCGCCGTCGACGGCAATGTCCGCTTCTTCGGAGGAAACCTTCGAGCAACGCACAACCTCGCTCGTAGTGTGGCGAAGGCCCTTAAGGAGGGAACTCTACCCGAGGCCGAGCCTTCGAACCAAGCGCAGTAAGCATCGGATCTTCAGGCGATTCTTGTGCTCGACTCCCGGTTCCAGCAGCCAGAAGCCTTGCATGGATAACCTGAGGACCCTCTCCCAGTTCGCCCGCCGGCCCGTCTTTGCGTACATGCTGTCGAAGTTACCTGACCCCGCAGTTCGCCCACACACTTGCGGACTTCCAAGGAAAAATAGCTGAACATTCCGGATTGCTGGTGATCGCCGCCGCGAATAGAACAATCATCACCCGAAATGTTCCCGCTGGGAAAAGTGCTACGGCAAGGGGTTACTGCTTGTCAAAGACCCCAACGCTGGTGACCTTCTTGCCCTTGCGTTTCGCGGTGTATCTAACCGTCATACTGCGGCCGTCGGGCGCCAGAACAACAGTCTCTTCACTGACCACCTTCCCATCTTTCTTCGCCTTCCCGGTAATCGTGCGGCTGTCCAGGCGGCGGTAGGCGACCGAGTCTGCGAACGGCGTTCCCGTCACCGGATAATACCTTCCGTCAAATTTTGCGTCCACGACGATTTGAAGTGATTTGCCGTCCTCATTGACGACATCCTCGCGGATGTGAATACTCTGGCCCTGAACTTCGATCCGGCCGGTCTGGGTACGAGGGAGGGGTGGTGGCAGGCTAGACTTCGTCAGGTTTAGTTTCCAACTGCCTGTGAGAGGGTCCTCCGCGCCATCCACTCCCAGCGCAAGAGAGATCATCGCTGTACCAACCACGTGAATCGCACAACTTTAAAGCCCCAAACGAAACGTGGGAGATCTGTGGTGAGAGCAGCACTCACATATCTGTTCCATGACCGGTTCCCGAGCACTCGAGGCCGAGTCAGCGACAGCCGGGAGCAGTTCGGTTAAGAATCCAAAGAGGAACTGCACAGGTCAAGTATAGCTACCTCGGCCCACTATTTTTCCACAAGCTGTCTAGAGTTCTTTCATTCGAGCAGTTTTGCTTCTGGCAACTTAACTCCGAGTCGTTCTGCAACGACTTCAGGCTTTTCCGGGGACTTAGAGACGGGGAGCCCTTTTTCCCGCCACGCGTTGAGACCGCCCTCCAGAACCCATACGTTGTCGATACCGATCCTGTTCAATTCCACCGCTGCGCGTGCGCATACCGTGTCGCGTCCGGAAGAGGAATAAAGGATGACCTGGAAACCATCCGGCACGGTAATATGTGGTGAGCTCCGCAAACGAGAGGGATCTACCCTGAAGGCGCCTGGAATCGCCTCCGGGCTATCACCCTCGGTTTCCAGTTCGAAGTCGAGCAGGTCGAGCACGGCTATCTTGCTTTTGGATTTCAGTTTGCGAGCGAGCATCAGGGGGCTGATGCGTCGCACGCGGAGGCGACGGATCATTTGCATAAGAGCCAATCCACGCCAGCCGGCATAGAGAGCGATCGGAGCCCCAATCGCGATGGCCAGCGCGGCCCCGAAATGCTGGGCCCAACCCATCGCAAGATCCAGTTGGTTCGAGAAAATATAGCCCAGTCCTACATAGGACGCTGACCAGAGAAAGCTACCTACCGCATCGAGGACAAGGAAACCCGCGAGCGGCACTCCTTCCGCGCCGACGAGCGGCGGCATGACTCCATCCACTCCCGGAAGAAATTTTGCCAGACACAATACCGGGAGACCGTATCGGCGAAACTTTTCGTGTGCATTCTCGGAGCATTTTCGAGGGTCCGCAGCGAAGCGGCATAAAAGCCGCATTGCCTGAGAACCCCACCGGCGCCCGAACCAAAACCATATCCAATCCGCGATGAGGCAACCGAAGACAGCCAGAATCACTATGATGCTCGCATGCATTCCCCCATGGGCAGAAATCGCACCTGCGGCCATTAGAAAGACAACTGACGGGACGGGCAGGCAAATCTGATTTGCAAATACCGCAAGCGTTACTCCCGTATAGGTCAGCTGCCAAGAAGTGGTCATGAGTGGTTCACCTGATGCCCGCGCAGGCCCGGAGTGCATAGATCTGACCCGCTTGCACCCCGGGCAGCGCATGCGTCAACGGTTGAATAGCATTTCTGATGCCGCGCGTAATTGCGCCAGCGTTCCACAAAAATCCACGGCGTTTTGAAATAACCTGCCAAGCCGCGCCGGGAGATTGCTGCCGAGCTTCGGCAGAAGACTAGGCATCTGCTGAAGACCGCTGCGCCGGATCTGACTCGCCGCGATCGGAAAGCGGCGGAAGTCCCATAGCATCCAATAACATCTGCCTTGTCGATCGAATGGTCAAGTGAATGCCAGTTCGAGCATGACGCACGAATGCAGCCCGGTATCGGCATTCTCGAATGAATCGTTATGAAAACACGTAGACGCTTGACACGCGAGGAGAGTAAAGAGGTCACGCGCATGCGCCTGATCGAAGCGGCCGAACGGTTATTTATACGTAAGGGCTACGACGATGCCTCGGTGGAGGAGATCAGCGAAACCGCCGGATATTCCCGGGGCGCCTTCTACTCCAATTTCGATGACAAAGAACAGGTATTTCTCGCAGTCATCGACCGCCGCAGGCCCAAAGCCATTGATGACATCTTCCAACACTCACTCGACGGCGCGGAGCGAATCGCCGCGGTTCGAACGTGGTTCTCCAATCAGTGGAGGCTCAAGGATTTCACCGCTCTACGAATCGAATTCAGCCGCAAGGCGACGAGAGATCGGGCTGTAAGGAGGCACCTTGCCGAATTCCGCCGCCGGGAACTTGAAACGTACGCCGGTTGTTTGAGCCGTTGTCTTTGTCTTCAATCGCGCTACGATGGCGGGACGGACGGAGTCCCCGCGGATCGCCCGGAGATCGTAGCGCTTGCGCTGCTGGCCGTTACGCATGGCCTAGGGAGTCTCGCCATCGAGACCGAACCTGAATGGGAAAACACATACACGGAGGCAGCCAAGCTGGTGTTCGATCGAGTGACTGCCCCCCAAATTTCTACCGAGGGTAAATCTCAATGCTGAAGAACTATGTTTTCGCTCTCATCACGCTAGCTTCTATTTCGATGCTCACCTCGTGCCGGCAAGAAGTCCGAGCGAATTCCGAGCAGACGACCGTGCCTGTTCAGGTGCGAACTCCAGCCGTTGTGGAGCGGGCCGAATCGGTAAGCGCCAGTGGCTCGGTCGAAGGGTCGGAGACGGCCGATGTGGCTTTTCTGGTGGGTGGCAAGGTGGCCAGGGTACTGGTCGAAGAAGGTCAGCACGTAACGAAAGGACAGCTGCTTGCGGAAATCGAACCGACCGATTACCGGAATGCGTTCAACGCGGCGACGGGGCAGAAGGATGCAGCGAAAGCCGTCGCTCAGAAAGCTGATGCCGGTCTCCGGAAGCAAGAACTAGAACAGGCCCGCATCGACTTCGAACGCGCCGAAGACGAATACAAGCGCATGAAGTTCCTGGTGGAGCGAAAGAGTTTACCTCCGAACGACTTTCGAAGATACGAGGCGGCATACAAGGATGCTAAGGAGCGGTATGAAATGGCGCTGGAAGGGACCCGGAAGGAAGATCGCGCGACCGCCAAAGCGCAGGCACACGCGGCAGAGGCCCAGGCAAGTGAAGAACGAAAACGGCTGGAAGACACGCGGCTCCTCGCCCCGATTTCCGGGAACATATCGATGCGTAAGGTCGATCCCGGCCAGACCGTCGCGGCGGGAACGGCGGTCTTCTCCATCGTCGACCTGAATCCAGCCAAGGTTCGCGTTGGAGTTCCGGAAGCGGAAATCGCGAAAGTGAAGCTCGGCGCCAAGGCGACGATCACGCTCCCCTCGCTTGCAGGGCGCCAGTTTGAAGGGAGAGTCGGAATCATCGGCGTTGCGGCGGAGGCAGCATCGCGGACTTACACGGTCAAGATCATCGTTCCCAACCCAGGCCCGGTGCTGCTTGCCGGAATGGTGGCCGAAGCACAGATTTTCGGACGTGAAACCGTTCACGCCCTGACAATTCCCGGCGAGGCGATTGTTCACGATCCGCAAGGTGCGCCCACCGTCTTTGTCTATTTCCCGGATCGTAAAGGCGTATATGCGCGCAAGATCGAAGTCGGACCGCCGATCGGAACGGAAGTCGAAATCCGCTCGGGCTTGCGCGGCGACGAGCAGGTTGTCGTTGCCGGGCAGCAGAAGCTCCGTGAGGGGATGCTCGTCGAAATCGCCGGAGGTGCCCAATGAATCCGGTACGCGCCTCGCTGGGTTTTCCACAGGTAACAGTTGCTCTGACCATCATGCTGGTCGCATGCGGCGGGTACGCTCTGCTCCACATGCCGCGCCGGGAGGACCCCAAAATCCATGTGCGCATGGGCGTTGTCGCCGCATTCTACCCTGGAGCATCAGCCGCGGAAGTTGAAAATCAGGTGACGCAAAAAGTCGAGCAGCGGCTCTTCAAAATCGAAGGCGTACGGCGGGGAAAGACATACTCGACGAGCATGAATGGATCGATGTTCATCAATGTCGAGGTGGAAGATGGCATCCAGGATACCGAGAAGTTCTGGTCCAAGCTGCGTCTCGATATGGCGGAACTCAAGGCGACCGAGCTGCCGGACGGCGTGATGGGCCCGGTGGTGGATTACGACTTCGGCGATACGGTTGCGGTTCTTATCGCTATCCATGGGGACCGGTACAACTACCGTGAACTAAAGGATTATTCCGAGCGGATCGAGGCGGCCATCCGCCGGATTCGCGCAGTGTCGAAGGTCAAACGGATCGACGAGCAGAAGGAAGAGATCGAAGTGATCGGCTCCCTCGACCGCCTCTCGCAGTACTCCGTGACACCGGAGCAGGTCATGAAGGCGCTGCAGGGCCGCAACATGGTCCATTATGCCGGCGCTGTGCCAACCGAGCGCGGCAAACCGCCCATCCAGTCGACCGGCGCGTTTCAAACTGAGGAGCAGATCCGGCATGTCATGGTCGATGTCACGCGCTCAGGACAGCCGGTTTACCTTGGCGACCTTGCCGAAGTCCAGCGAATGTACAAGGATCCGACACAATACGCCCGATCACGTGGGGAGCGCGCGATCCTGCTTTCCGTCGAGATGCAGGAGGGAAACAACATTGTTGACTTCGGCCATGAGCTTCACGCTTCTCTGGATAGCTTGCGCCCACTCCTTCCGCCCGATCTGAAGCTCGACATGGTTGCGGACCAGCCCAAGGTGGTCGCCCAGCGGGTGAAAGACTTTATTCGCGAGTTCGGCACCGCCATCGCTTCCGTGATTCTCGTTACGGTGCTGCTGCTTCCCTTTCGCGTGGCCCTGGTTTCCGCGGTGGCCATTCCGGTTACCATTTCCGCGACCTTCGGTTTGCTGAACGCCTTCGGCATCGAACTGCATCAGGTCTCCATTGCCGCGCTCATTGTCGTGCTCGGCATGGTGGTCGACGACGCCATCGTGATCGCGGACAACTACATCGAGTTGCTCGATCATGGCGTGGATCGTGAAACCGCGGCATGGCGCAGCGCCACCGAGCTTGCGATCCCTGTGCTTACCGCGACACTGACGATCATCTGTTCTTTTCTGCCGTTCCTGATGCTTTCGGGCACGACGGGCGAGTTCATTCGCGCGTTACCGCTGACCGTGGCGATCGCGCTGTCGACATCCTTTTTAGTAGCGATGTTGCTGACCCCAATGCTGTGCCACTTTTTCATTCACAAGGGCCTGAACAGCGGGGAAGATCACGGAGGGAAGAAACGCCGTTCGCCGCTTGAGTTAATGCAACTGGTGTACAACCGCGTGATCGTGATCGCAATGCGATGGAAGCCAGTTGCGCTTGCCGCGGGCGTCCTCGCGATCATCGCGGGGGCGCTCGTGCTCAAGCACATTCCACAGCGTTTCTTCCCGTTCGCCGAGCGCGATCAGTTCGTGGTTGACGTCTGGCTTCCGGAAGGATGGAAAGTCGAGGCAACAGACGCCGTGGTGCGCCGTATTGAAGCAGTGCTTCAGCGCGAGAAGGAGGTCGTCAATTACACATCCTTTATTGGATCGAGCGCTCCTCGGTTCTACTACAACGTGAATCCACAGTTGCCGGATAAGAATTACGCCCAGTTGCTTGTCGCGACCACGTCGCCGGAAGCTACGCCGCGATTGGTCACGGAACTGCGCCCGAAACTTGCGCAGGCCGCTCCCGAAGCGCGTGTTTTCCTCCGCGAACTTCAGCAAGGGCCGGTCCAGGAAGCGGCGATTGAAATTCGCCTCACGGGGGAGGACGACAAGGTCTTGCGCTACTGGGGTAACCAGGTGAGTACCCTGCTTCAGCGCACTCCTGGTGCCCTGGATGTGCATAGCGACTGGCGCGAGGATGCCTATCGCCTTAAGGTGAACGTACGCGAAGAAGTCGCCAACCGCTTGGGTTTCACCAATGCAAATATCGGCCAGGAGCTTGCCGGAGGCTTTGAAGGCGAGTCCGTCACGACCTACTGGGAAGGAGATCGCGACGTGACCGTCGCGGTGCGGCTTGAGCCAACTCTCCGCCGGACATTTCAGAACGTTTCCGATACTTATCTGATTTCTCCCGTGACCGGCGCGCGCGTGCCTCTAGACAGCATCGCGACCGTTTCCGCGGTGTGGGACCCGGGCCGGATCGTGCGGCGTAACGGCGTGCGCACGTTGACGATCCGCTCCTGGTCGGAGGGTGGGATCCTGCCAAGTCAGGTGCTGGAGCGCGTCAAAGCGACGACGGATGCGTTGCCGCTTCCTCCCGGCTATCGCCTGTGGTATGGCGGCGAATACGAAAACCAGAACGACACGTTTCCGGAAATGGTGAATGCGTTGGCGGTGAGTTGCATAGCGATTTTCCTGATCTTGATGTTCCAGTTCCGTTCGGTGATCGAGCCCCTGGTCGTCATGGCCGCAATTCCGCTCGGATTGCTGGGCGCGTCGCTCGGATTTCTCGTGACGAAGAATCCGTTTGGCTTCACCGGCTTTTTGGGGATCGTCAGTTTAGGCGGCGTCGTGGTACGGAACGCCATCATTTTGGTGGACTACATCCGGGAACGAATGAAGGAAGGCGTGGAGATCGAAGAAGCGGCGGTTGAAGCCGGAGAGCGCAGGCTTCGTCCGATTTTTCTAACGACCATGGCGGCGGCGGTCGGCGTCACGCCCATGATTCTTTCTGGTTCGAGCATGTGGTCGCCGCTCGGTAGCGCGATCGCGTTCGGACTAGTCGGTTCCATGTTTTTCACGCTGATCGTGATTCCGGTGCTCTATGTTGTGATCCATAAGCGACACTCTAAGCCCGATTTCAAACCCAATTTCAAGCCTGGTCCTGTCGCGGCAACGGTGCTGGTCGCGCTGGCCTGCGGCGCTGTCGCGTACGCGCAGCCTCGTACATTGACTCTGGATGAAGCAGTATCGTTGGCCACGCAGAACAACTCCACGGTGAAGATTGCCGGGGACAAAGTCAAGGCGATGGATGCGCGGGTTCACGGGGCGCGGGCAAGTTACTTTCCGGCTTTGTCGAACGATTCAACCGCGGTGCATATCGCCGATCAGCAAAGCATCGATATCCCCCAAGGCGCCCTAGGTGTGTATTCCGGAATCGGGCCCATACCGAGCACCGGAGTATCGCTCGCACAGGGCAAGCCCAATTTCGGCCTGAGCACGACTACGCTCTCACAGCCGATCACCCAATATTTCAAAAACCGCGCAGGTGTGGACGCGAGCCGCGCGGATGCAGCCGGCGCCCGCGCGGATGAGCGACGCGCTGGAAACGAAGTTGCCTACAAGGTGAAAGAGGTGTTCTACGGCATTCTCGCCACAAAGCGACGCCGTGACGCGGTCGATGCCCAGATCCGCGCCGCCGAATTGCGGATCACGGAAACACGAAACGCCGTTGAGAGCGGCGTGGCGCTCGAAGTTAAGGCTGCCGAAGTGCGCTCGCGGATCGCACAGGCGCGGCATGTGCTCGGCCAATTGGACGATGCAGTCGCGGATATGACGCAAGACCTGGCGGATCTATGCGGGTTGCCGGTGGATACAGGGTTGGAACTTGCACAACCGCTCGGCTCTCATTCAGACCCTTCGCCGGACACTGACGCGGCCGTGGAGGCGGCCCTCGCGCACAATCCTGAAATCGAGGCCGCGGCCAAGCAAGTCGAAAAGGCGCGCGCCGGGTTGCGAGCGGCACGCGCCGAATACATACCCGAGGTCGGAGCGTTTGTCCAGCACATTTATCAGGATGGGGCGCCCTTTCTCTCACGCAACAACGGCGCCGTTGGCCTGCATATGACGTGGACCATATTTGAGTTCGGCAAACGCCGCGGGCAGGTTGCGGAACGATCGGCGGAGATGGCGCAGGCCGAGGAAAACCTCACGCGTGTGCGCAATCGGGTGCGGATCGATGTGGAGAAGGCAGTTCGGAAGCTGAATCGGGCCGAAACGGGCGTTCTTTCTGCACAAGAGCTGCTCACAGCGACGACCGAAGCACGCCGTGTGTCGAGCGATCAGGCGGACTCGGGCACGGCGAATCGCTCCGTGTTCATGGACTCGGAGGCCTCGATGTTTAGCGCACAGGCCGATCTGCTGCGGGCGGAATACGACCGCAGTGTCGCGGCGGCGGACCTGGCGCGGCTGACCGGAAACCGATAACGCGAGTAAGGGTGATTACATGCAACGATTTCTAATTGTTCTCTGTCTGACGGCATGTGTGCGAGCGGCAGACGAGAAGACTAAGCTGGCTGAGTTCAGCGGCGCACTCGAGCGGTTGGCAGCTACGGTCGCTCCGGCTGTCGTGCAGGTTCAGGTTTCGGGTTGGTGCGCTTCGCGTTCAGCCGACAGTGAAGATGCCGCGATCTTGAGATCCTGCCGGGTGGTCGGCTCGGGCGTCATCGTCGATCCCTCGGGATACATCATCACGAATGAGCACGTGGTACGGAATGCACGGAGCATCCGCGTGATGCTGACGCCGAAATCGGACCACTCAGGAGATGCGCTGGCGCCCGCGGGAAAACAGCAAGCGCTGGATTCCATTATTCTGGGCGCAAATCGCGAACCGGTGGGTAAACGGCAAGTCCTCGATGCCGCGGTGGTGGGCGCTAATCGCGATACAGATATTGCGCTGCTGAAGATCGAGGCCTCCGGGCTGCCGGCAATCCCGCTCCAGCCGGCAGCCAGGGGCCCTCGCCAGGGACAGGTTGTGCTGGCTGTCGGCAGCCCCGAGGGTCTCGACAATACGATGACGATCGGAATTGTCAGCGCTGTCGGCCGTCAGCCGCATCCGGATTATTCAATGTTATATATCCAAACTGACGCCGCCATTAATCCCGGAAACAGCGGCGGTCCACTGCTGGACGTTGAAGGTGAACTGATCGGAATCAATACGTTCATTGTCAGCGATAGCGGGCACAATCAAGGTCTCGGGTTCGCGGTACCGGCCGCAGTCGTTCGCTACGTCTACGAACAACTGCGGACTCGCGGATCCGTGCGACAAAGCCTCGTCGGAGTTCACGTACAGACTGTCACACCCGCGCTCGCGCAGGGTCTCGGCCTGAGCCGAGGATATGGAGTCATGATCTCGGATGTTCTGCCCGGCAGCCCGGCCGAAGAAGCTGGACTCCGGCCGCGGGACATCATTACGGCAGTCGACGGCGCTTCACTTTCCGCACTACCTTACTACGCCGCCATGATGTACCTGCACGATCCTGCAGTTCCGGTGGCGGTAACGGCATTGCGCGGCGACCAGACGCTTCAGTTCCAGGTGCCGGCAGTTTCCGTGAATGATCAGGATTATAGAGATATTTCAATTGACCCGATCGAGAGTCTCATTCCCGAGTTTGGCATATTCGGAAAAACTGTAAATTCAGCGCTCACACTTCGGAGCGGCCTGCGGTCAAAGACCGGTATCTACGTTTTCGCGACAACCGCCGGAACTGGAGATTCCGGCACGGGACTAGCGCCCGGCGATGTGATCACGTCTTTGAACGGTACGGCGGTCGCCAGCATGCAGGACCTTCGCGGGGCGATTCAGGGACTAACGGGCAGCAAGCCCGCAGTCGTGCAGATCGAGCGGAACGGCTGTTTTCTCTATCTCGAACGGGAAGTGGAGAAACGGGGCCTTTTGAAAGCTGAGCCGAGCCGGGGCGGGAATTGAACCGATAGCGCCGCCAATCCCCGATTGGGCAAATGATGTGGCAAGGGCCGAACCGCGGGCGATCGTCTGGCGAATAACCTCCTTTTAGATCAAAGAATACTCCCTGGGCATCGCCGTGCATTTGTCAGGGCGTGCCCAACAAGGACAGAACGCATGAAACAAACATTGTGCTCATCGCCGCTCGCCCACGCTGGGTTCTCTCGGGAGGGAGCCTCGAAAGCAATTTGAATGGAGATCAAGATGAAAAACATTTCTTTGACAGCACTACTTTTATTCGGCGGCGCCGCGTTTGCCCAGGAAGTGCAATTCGACTACGACCGGTCAGCAAACTTTAACGCCTACAAGACGTACCAGTGGGTGAATTACAAGCGAGTAGAGGTCGGCGACCAGCTCCTGGATCAGGACATCAAGCGCGCCGTGGACGAGCAACTCGCCGGGAAAGGTCTGCGGCGGGTGGAAAGCGGCGGCGACCTGTATGTAGGTTATCAGGCAGGCATCTCACAGGAGAAGGAGTTTGATGGCTTCGGCTGGGGTGGCCGGGGCTGGTCGGGCGGCTGGGGCGACATTCAAGTTACCTCTTCTACCATCGACATCGGGAAATTGGTGGTCGGGCTATTCGACCCAGCTACAAAGCAACTCGTATGGCGCGGCTCCGCGTCAAAGACGCTCGACATCAAGAAGGATCCCGACAAGAACTACCGCACCCTCGAGAAGGCCGTGGCCAAACTGTTCAAGAATTATCCTCCAGGCCCGGCGAAACGTTAAGGGGCGAAGCGTTAGTGCCGCTTTCAGCATGGTGGAACGAAGCGGACGCACGTTTGTTGGTCCACATGCCTGCGTACAGACAGATGACGAAGGAACATTGACATGTCTGAAAATCTTCGCTCGTTAATTCAGGAGCATCACGCTTTCTACGAGGTGTTGCCATATTACATCGTGGTCGACGACGCGAATGGAAGGCTCTCGCTCGCGACTCGGATGGTTCAAGCTGGCTTCGATATTGACATCTATGGCGAGCGCCTCAAAAAAGAGCTGGCCATGCCGGGTCAAGATCCCGATTACACGCTTGGCTATTCCGAGTTGAAAAAGATTACTGAAGAACATTCGCGTCATGCAACGGATTCCTGCTCATTAGAGGTTGTGGAGTTCCCTTCAACGGCCTTTTTCGATCTTCGACGTCAACTAAAGCCGGAAGCTTTGCTCCGCATCAGAATTTCACATTGCCGGGGTCTCAATGAACCGGCGGGACTACCCGAACAACGTGCGCTCGAGGAACTGGGAAAAGTACTCGAGAGCATGGGTGTCGTACGGCGATGACAAGCGAAAACCTTACAAGAAACACCGCTGGTGCGGATCTCCTTACGATCAGTCCTGAACTGTGGAGCGGATGGACGGCTTTATCGACCGCAACCTCGATCCAGTTAAAGCCAAGCTCAGCAAGGAAGATGGCGACGGAGAAGCTTGCCCTGAAGGAATTCGCGACTTCAACAGCGACGCCAATCGCTTTTCAAGAAGACGCGCTGTCGCAAGTCGCCGAAAAAAGTGGAATAAGTGCTGCCAAGTGCTCGACTTCTGACTCTTCGGCAATTGCCTTCGGCACTTTGTCTTCGGCAATTGCCAAACTATCCATCGATGCTTGTAAGTAATTGAAATCAAGTACCTACGTTTTGGCAAGTGTGTTGCCCCATCGCAATGGGACACCATATGATTGCGCCGATGGCAGCCTCATCTACCGATATCTATGAGGCGGTTATCGCCCTATCGCGTTCTCTCGCGGGGCGTACCGACCTGAGAAGCCTGCTCGCGGGCGTGGCCGACTCTCTTCGGCGAATTGTCGACTTTGATCATATTGGGCTGACCCTCCACGATCCCAACGGTAATGCGATGCAGGGATACATCCTGAGTGAGCCTGGAAATCCGGCCATCACGGACCTTAGGCTCCCTGTTGATCAGGATCCGGCCGGGTGGGTCTGGCTCAACCAGCAGCCGCTCGTGATCTCACCTCTCGACACCGAGACTCGCTGGACCGAATTCGTGCGACGCGCCCGCGCGTTCGAGATCAGCACCCTAGCGCTGGTCCCACTCACTGCTGGTGATAACCGGCTCGGGGCGTTCGGCTTCAGCTCGGTGGCGCCTTATGAGCCTAGTCCGGCAGAACTGACCTTCCTGGAACGAGTCGCGAACGAGTTCGCGGTCGCAGTCGATGCCTTCCTCGCGAAGCAGAGAGCCGTCCAAGAGCGGGATCGGCTGCGAACGCTGTTCGATATCACGAATGCGCTTGTATCAAAGCTATCTCCCGACGAATTATTTCCTGCAATATCCAACCAGCTTTCCAAGGTCGTCGGTCACGATCACGCCCTGCTGACGTTGTGCAAGGAAGAGGCCGGAACCCTAGATGTATATGCGTTGCACTCCACGGATCCGAAGCTTCTAGAGTCAGCCAAGGGGCCGTTCAATCCCGTGGGCATGCCCGCCGAGGAGGTGCTCGCTACCGGCAAGCCGGTAGTAGCCTATGATACCGATATTGACCGCTATCGGAACCCGAATTTTCGGCGGTTTGTAGAACTAGGACTTAAATCGATTTGCTCGGTTCCTTTGATCTCACGAGACCGCATCCGGGGAACGCTGGCACTCTCTCGACTGGCGAATAATAATGCGTGGTCTCCCGAGGATGTAGAGTTCCTTGCGCAAGTCGCAAACCAGATTGCAATCGCTGTGGAGAATTCGCTCTCTTACCGCGAACTCTCGGAGATGAAAGAGCGGCTGGCTACCGAGAAGCTCTACCTGGAAGATGAGATCCGAATCGACCATAACATCGGGAATATGGTCGGTGGAAGTGCGGCTTTTCAATCCGTTCTAAAGAGCGTTCAGATTGTTGCGCCGACCGACTCGACGGTCCTCATTCTCGGCGAAACAGGGACGGGAAAGGAACTCGTCGCCCGGGCCATCCACGAATTGAGCGGCCGCGGCAAGGGCACCTTTGTCAAAGTAAACTGCGCGGCGATCCCGGCTAGCCTGCTCGAAAGTGAGCTGTTTGGGCACGAGAAAGGCTCATTCACCGGAGCGGTGGCGCAAAAGCTCGGACGGTTTGAGCTGGCGCATAATGGGACTCTCTTCCTCGACGAGATCGGTGAAATGCCGCTCGAACTTCAGCCGAAGCTGCTCCGCGCCATCCAGGACCAGGAGTTCGAGCGTGTCGGTGGCACTCGCACGATCCGGACGAACGCGAGGTTGGTCGCAGCAACTAACCGGGACCTCAAGGCAATGGCCGATGAGAGCAAATTCCGGAGCGACCTCTACTATCGGCTGCACGTCTTCCCGCTGGACGTTCCTCCCTTGCGCGAGCGCCGTGAGGATATCCCCCTGCTTGTTCGCTACTTCGTGCAAAAGCATGCCCAACGCATGGGCCGGGCAATTGAAACTATCCCGAGTCAGGCGTTGGAGGCGCTCACGAACTACGATTGGCCAGGCAACATTCGCGAACTCCAGAATGTGATTGAGCGATCGGTGATCTTGACCAATGGGCGTGAACTCCGCGTCGCCATGCCGGAGTTTAACGGCAAGTCGCCCGGAGGGGCGCCTCATGGCCCGGCTTCAAACCTCTCGGGCGCTAGCGAACGAGCGCGCATCCTGCAGGCGTTGAAAGAAGCAAACGGACAGGTTGGCGGCGAGAACGGAGCAGCCGCCCGGCTTGGCATGAAGCGTACGACGCTGCAATCACGCATGCGCAAATACAACATCGCTCGCCAGTTTCAATGAACCGACGCCGGCGGCCCGACAGCGCCTTGAGAACTCGGCATATTGAATTCGGAACCCTTATAAGACTCTGCGTCACGGTCAGGTCACCGCCGCCGACCGCAGCTTCAGCTAGCAGTACTCGCGCTTAATGTTGAGTTTTTTCATTCGCGCCTGAAGAGTTGTTCGCGGCAGCCCTAGGCGCGCCGCAGCGCCCCGAGTTCCTCCAACCTTTCCACCTGATTCGACCAAGGCTCGCAGAACTTGTTCCCGCTCCGTTGCCTCAATTGCCTCATCGAGTGAGCTTGATTGAATGACACCAGTTTGAGTCGATTGCGGAATCGCTACATGCAGTACGTGGCCTGAGGTGAGAATCACAGAGCGTTCGATAATATGCTGCAATTCCCGGATGTTGCCCGGCCAATCGTATTTCGTTAGAGCCTCGATGGTAGCGGTTGGAATCTCCTCGATCTCGTGGTTCAGTCGCTTAGCGTACTTCTGTGCGAAGTACCGGATGAGCAGTGGAATGTCACGTTGGCGCTCTCTCAAGGGCGGTACGGTCAACGGAAACACGTGCAGCCGATAATACAGGTCGCTGCGAAATTTACGTTCGTCGACCATCTCCTTCAGATTCCTGTTCGTGGCGGCCACCAGCCGGATGTCGACGTGGATAGTGCGATTCCCACCCAACCGTTCGAACTCCTGCTCCTGGATAGCCCTGAGCAGCTTGGATTGCAATTCCAACGGGATTTCGCCGATCTCATCGAGGAACAGAGTGCCCTTGTGCGCTAACTCGAACCGGCCCAATTTTTGGGCGAACGCGCCCGTAAACGAGCCTTTCTCATGGCCGAATAACTCGCTTTCCAGCAAAGTAGCCGGAATCGCGGCGCAATTGACTTTGATAAACGGGTGGGTGCTTCGTCCACTAAGGTCGTGGATCGCCCGAGCGATTAACTCCTTGCCCGTGCCCGTTTCGCCGTGCACTAGTACTGTCGCATCCGTCGGGGCAACGAGGCGGATATTCCTAAGGACTTCTTTAAATGCCGCGGATTCGCCGATCATCCCGCAGACGTTCTGATCGAATCGGATCTCATCCTCGGAACTGAGCCTTTCAGTCGCGACGTCTTCCCTTATCTCAGGCAGGTTACCGTCCGTGCCGTCCCCGGACGGGTCAGTGCCAACGCTTGGGATGAACGGAAGGGGCTGTCCGCGGAAAGCCCAGAGGCCTGCGTGATTAGTTTCCCTGGCAATTACCGCGCCCGCCGCTGGACGCATAGTTCCCATGCCTGTCGCTGTCATGACTTTGCTCCCTTCCTTTGCAAAACATTCAACCCGTCGTCTGGTTCTATGTTTCTTGCTCCAATTGTCGTTTGATTCCGCCCTGGGGACAAACCTCTAACGGGGAACTGTGGGCTGATTAGATCGTGGAAGCTGCGTCTCCCCTTTTGAGGGGTATCGGATTACTCTAAAGGTCCGACAGATCGATCTGCTTCCGACCAAAGAGGCGTGCATCGATAGACCAGACGCCGGGTCCGATCATGGCAAGGCTGAGGCCCAGACCCGCGAGCCCGACTTGCGGCCAAGGATATCCCGGATGGGAAAACGCAATCCAGGCCTCAACTGCGGCCGCCATAATTCCTGCGAAGGGTGTGAACAAGCCCACGACAAGCATGGCCCCGAATGCCGCGGCGAGGACGGGCGGTACCATCTGCGCAGTATCAAAAGCGGACCGCGCCGACACGAAGCCGTCATGGAGCAGGTCAATCCCGGCTAGCAGCCGGAGCAGCAGAAGGCCTGCGCCAGGCCAACCGTCGGCGAAACTGGAAAACAGCCGTTGCACATTCCCCCTGATAGTGTAAAAGACTCGCAAAGGGAATGAAACAATCGAAACTGGCATTCGCCCATCCCACTTTAGTGGGACTCACAGTTCGAGGATTCCCCGTTTCAGCCCAATCGTCACCGCATGGGTGCGGTCGTTGGCCTGCAGCTTGGCCAGTATGTTCGTCACGTGCCGTTTAACGGTATCCTCGCCGATGGAGAGTTGAGCCGCGATCTCTTTGTTGGCGTTTCCGCTTGCAATCAGGCGCAGTACTTGGATTTCTCGCTCGGTCAGATCCTCTTCGCCGGTATGCTCCGCCAAATTTGCAGCGACCTCGCCCGAAATTCGCTTCTGCCCGGCGTGTACCGCGCGGATCGTATCGAGTAATTCCGTGCTGATATTCCCTTTCAGCAAGTAGCCGCGCGCACCCGCATTCAATGCGCGGGCGACTTGTACGTCGCCCATATAGGTTGTCAGCACGATGACTCGCGCATTCGGAAACTCTCCGCGGATAGCGATGATGGCCTCGACTCCGCTCATCCCGGGCATCTGCAAGTCCATGATCGTAATGTCGGGCCGATGCGTTCGAAACTCCTTCAGGGCTTCGCTGCCCGTCGAAGCTTCGGCTACCAGTTGCATGTCGGATTCTGCGCTAATAAGCAGGCGGACGCCTTTGCGCAGGAGCGAGTGGTCATCCACTGCAAGAATACGAATCGGTCTCGGATCTCGAGTCACGTTCAGGTCCATCGGCTAATGTCGACCACCGGTGCGGGTCGGACTCACCTCGTTCCGATGATCTACGGTAACTTTATTATCGTATTTATGCAGGTTCGCGCGAGGAGCCGACATCACTCTTCCCTATTGGGCGCGACCAACCCCAAACGACGGACTAGCTTGGCCCACCGGCCACCACTCTTCGAAAACCTCGCATACGCAATGCGGGCGGGAACGGTCAACTGCGCTTCGGTGCCGGCGCCGGATTCACTCCAGATCCTGAAGCGCCCACCGATGCGTTTGGCACGTTCCCGCATCCCGGGGAGACCCCAATGCGCCTCCCGCGTGCCTTGCTTCAGAACGCTCGCGTCGATCCCCTTGCCGTCATCGCGAACCCGCAGCCGCAACATGCTGTTGTCGTACCGGATCTCCACCTCGATGCGAGAAGCGCGGGCGTGCCGGAAAGCGTTGCGCAGCATCTCGCGGCCAATCCGGTACACCTCGTCCTGAACGAGCGGTACCAGCGGCTGCCGCGATCCTTCAATCACAACGCGGAATGCGGGCGCGCTTCCGTCTGCTTCAGGCGAGGCGGCCAGCTCTTGCCCTGCCAAAGTGAGCAACGCGTCCAGGTCGTGATCGATCGCTGGATTAGCCCGCAGATTCTGAATTGCATTCCTGCCCTCAACAATCGCGTCAGTGACCTCCTTGAGGCCATCATCGAGCACTTCCGCCGCGCGATCGGCTCGCCCGGGAAGCAGATTGCGCGCTGCTTGGAAGACGGGAATCAGCCCCTGAAAGCTCTGCAAGAGCGTATCGTGCAACTCGCGAGCCACGCGCAGGCGCTCATCCACTTGCCCCTCGATATGCGCCGTGACTTCCCGCGCGAGTTGATGCACGCGCAAGCGGTATAACACCCACATCGCGAGCAAGAAAGCCGCGACCAGCGCGGCGCGAAACCAGTTGGTCTGGTAATACGCGCTGTCGATGGAGAATTGCACCGTATCGCCAGCCTCATTCCATACACCGTCGCTACTGCAGGCGATGACACGGAAGGTGTAGCTGCCGGGCCGGAGGTCGGTGTAGTAGGCCTGCCGACGGGTTCCCGGCTGCTGCCAATCCGATTCCCGGCCTTCCAGCCGATAGCGAAAGTAGACCTTTTGAGGAGCTCCGAGACTGAGCGCTGTGTAGTCGATTTCGAGATCGCGCGTCAGGGCAGGCAGGCGCATACTCTCCTTCAGCGAGTATGTCTTGTGGTCGGCGGTCACCGATTCGATGTGAACCGGCGGCGGCACGCCCTTTTCCCCGAGGCGGGCTGGATCCACCTCTCCGACGGAAAACCCGCTCGCGAACCAAATGCGTCCGTCATTTGACAACGCCACGGGTGAAAATGGCGCTCGTCCGGTACGGACACCGTCGAAGACGTCCAGAACTTTCGGATTCACATTCGTCGCCGGATCCTGCAACCAGCTGCGGAGCTCGGAATCGCTGATTCTTGCCAATCCGCATGCCATGTAAATCCAGAACCCTCCTTGCCGGTCCCCCGTGAACCCCATCGCGTCGTCGCAAGGCAAGCCGTTTCGCGAAGAAAGGATGCGGGGCTTCCCGTCTATGATTCCAATCAGCCCGGATGGCGAAGACGCCAGCACGGTGCCGTTCTGATCCACCGAAATCTGGGTGGGGTATCGCTGCACCGTGGTGGGAATCTTCACCAGGTCGAGCTTCCCATCGACGAAACGGGCGAGGTTGCCATCCACTAAGCCGAGCCAGATTCCGCCGCGAGGATCCGGCGCGATGGAGCGCGCGGCAGGCACTTGCGATGTTGAGAACGCTTCCTGCACACGCCCGTTCTGAATGCGGATGAGGCGTTTCGCGCTGACTGACGTGGTGAGCCAGATGTTGTCCGCAATGTCTTCCGCGATCGCGGAGACTAAACCCGTGTTGCTGCCATCCGGCATTCGTATCGGGTTGAATTTTCCGTTCTCGAAGGTGTACAGACCGTCATCGAGGCCGATCCAGAGACGTCCTCGATGGTCCTCCAGAAGAGCGGCAACCAGTCGTCCGGGCAGCCCCTCTCCGAACCGTAGCGACCTGACTTTGCCGTCGTGAATCGAATCCAGAGACATGTAGCCCGAGAGGAGGACATCGCCGTTTCTCAGCGCAACGACGCCGTCCACTTCGGTGCTCGCCAGGCCTTCCGCCTTTGAATATCGGGCCGCCTTCAGGTCTCGCAGGCAATCCAGTCCGTCGCTGGTTCCGATCCACAGGTTGCCCTCGCGATCCTCATAGACTGCAATGACGGTGTCGCCGGAAAGGCCGTCGCTTTTTCCAAAATGATCGACACGATCGCCGGTAATCCTGTAGAGACCGTCACGCGTTCCCACCCACACGGAATCCTCGCGGTCCACGTAGACGCAATTGGCATTGACACGGCTGCCATCGAATCCGGAGATACGGACGGGTTCCAGCGAATCATGGACCAGACGTTGCAGCCCCAAGCCTTCGCCCGGGCCCGTCATCGCCACCCATACCGTGCCGTCTTTACTGAGGGCGATGTTGTGAATACCCGATTGTCCTCCATTCGACTGAAGCTCTTTGGTGGTGTAGGTCTTGAATGAATTGGACATCCAATGCGTCAGGGTGACGTCTCCTGCAAACCACAAGCTTCCGTCCCGATCGGGATGGATGAAGCCCAGATTTGCCGGCGGCGGCAATCCGTCCTGGGGCCCCAAACATCGCACGGTCGAATCCTTGATGCGGCATACTTTTTCTTCTTGGGAGCTAGGAGAGCTGTCCGCCCACAGCACGCCCTCGCTATCTTCCATCTCCTGGGTCACGCGAGGAACGTCGAAATTGACTGTCCGTCCGTCGGGGAGAATATGCGTCAGCACGCTATCGCGTCCAATCCAGAGACTCCCATCCTTGGTGGAGAACGGGGCATACGTCCTATCCTGCCTCCCGTCCGGAGCGCGCCAGGGTGTTAGACGAACGCCATCGAACCGGAATAAACCAGTACGCGTGGAAATCCATAGATACCCGTCTCCCGTTTGCGCAAGGCCGAACTGTTGCGCCGGACCGGGAAGAAAGCCGTCCTGAATGCGCCACGCGTTGTGGCCGTACTGCGACAACTTGCGATTCGGGTCTAGCGCAAAGCCCTGACGCGCGGCAATCGCCAGAACCAGGAGCGCGCACCTCCGCATCATGTTCCCCTATTGCCTTCGCGAGGCTGTGTTATACGCCGCAGCTTTGGATCTCATATTATCGCGATTCATCAAGTTCGGGCGTTTTTTCCTTTGGTGCAGAACCCCACTGGCCACCGCTCCCGAAGACCTTTGCATAAGCCATGCGGGCGGGGACGGTCAACTCAGCTTCGGTGCCGGCGCCGGATTCACTCCAGATCCTGAAGCGCCCACCGATGCGTTTGGCACGTTCCCGCATCCCGGGGATACCCCAATGCGCCTCCCGCGTGCCTTGCTTCAGAACGCTCGAGTCAATCCCCTTGCCGTCATCGCGAACCCGCAGCCGCAACATGCTGTCTTCGTACCGGATTTCCACCTCGATCCGGCTCGCGTGCGCGTGCTGGAAGGCGTTGCGCAGCATCTCGCGCCCGATCCGGTAGACCTCGTCCTGAACGAGCGGAGCGAGCGGCTGCCGCAATCCTTCAACCACCACGCGGAATGTGGGCGCGCTTCCGACTACCTCGGGCGAGCCTGCCAGTTCCTGCCCCGCCGCAGTGAGCAAAGCATCCAGGTCGCGATCGATCCCGGGATTACCCCGCAAGTTCTGAATTGCATTCCTGCCCTCGACGATCGCGTCCGCCGCCTCCTTGAGACCATCGTCGAGCACTTCCGCAGCGCGATCGGCTCGCCCGGGAAGCAGATTGCGCGCCGCTTGGAAGACGGGAATCAGCCCCTGAAAGCTCTGCAAGAGCGTATCGTGCAACTCGCGAGCCACGCGCATGCGCTCATCCACTTGTCCTTCGACGTGTGCGTTGAATTCTCGCGCGAGCTGATGCAGGCGCAAGCGGTACGCCGCCCACAAGGCAAGCAAGAATGCCGCGACCACGGACGCGCGAAACCAATCCGTCTGGTAAAACGCCGGGTCAAGGGAAAACTCCATCGTATCGCCGGTCTCGTTCCACACGCCGCTATTGTTGGAGGCGATGACGCGAAATCGATAGCTGCGCGGCGGGAGGTTCGTATAGAACGCCTGGCGGCGATTGCCGGCGTCCTGCCAGTCACGATCGTAACCTTCGAGCTTATATTTGAACCGGTTCTTCTCCGGCGCTACGAAGCTGAGAGCGGTGTAGTCGATCTGCAGATCGCGCGTTAGTGCGGGTAGATGGGGGTTCGAGACGACGTTGCGGTCGGCGACGATTTGCTGGATATGCACCGGCGGCGAGAGTTTGTTGAAAGCAAGATGATGGGGATCGACCACTTGGACGCCTTCTCCCGTCACGAACCACAGCTTTCCATCCGTGGACTTCGCGACGGGAGGACCGTATTCGCCGTTCGGAAGCGAGCGGAGCCTGACACCGTCCGCCGCATCCCAAACGGTGGTTTCGATCCTGCGCTTTGGGTCGGCGATCCACGCGTCCAGTTCGGTCCGCTTGATGCGAACCAGGCCGCAACCCGTGTACAACCAGAACGCACCATCGTCGTCCTCCACCGTCCAATGAACCTTGTCGCAGGGCAAACCACACCCGGTTGTGAGTGTAGCCATGCGGCCGTCTTTGATCCGGGTGAGACCTCCATCCTGGGTTGCCGCCCACAACGCCCCATCCCTATCGAGCTGAAGATCGGTGACAGGGCCCCTGCCCACTCCATCAGCGGCTGTATACGACCCGCGAACCTGGCCATCCTTGAGATAAAGCACGCCCCCGTCGATCCAGAACGAAAGCCAAACTCCTCCTTGGTCAGAAAGTACAACCTTGGCTTGTTGGCGACGTCCCAGCGCCGACCAGGGGAAATGTTCGACCAAATGTCCCTCCAGCATGCGCGAAAGACCCCGATTCCCTGAAAGCCAGAGGTTGCCTGTCTTGTCCCCCGTGATGGAATACACTTCTTCGCCGGGTACGCTAGCTGTGGCAACAAACCTGCCGTCCTTGAAATAAGCAAGTCCGCGACGCGTGGACACCCAGATTCGCCCGCGATCATCCTGAAACAGAGACTGCGGCGTATCATCAGGCAGGCCATTTGCCTTCCGGTAGATTGTGGTTTGTCCATCCTTCCACCTGGTCAAACCATCGTGAGCGCCAACCCAGATGCTCCCATCTGTGGCTGCGAGCACGGATTGAGTCGCGTCGCTGGACAAACCTTGTTTTACAGAAACAGTAGAGATGGGTAGCTCTCGAAACCGGTCGAGTCCTCCGGTGCTCGCCGACCAGACATTGCCTTCACGGTCCTCGAAGAGACTCAGGATGACGTCGCCTGAGAGACCATCTGATCGCCTAAACAGATCCGCGCGGCCGTGATGTATATGGATAAGCCCCCGCTCTACGGTTCCGATCCAGAGACCTCCATCGCGGTCCCGCAGCAGTTTATTCGAATTGACATCGCGGTCCTGGAGCAGCCCGCTCGGATTGATTGCGCTTCGAATCGGATACGATTCGACCTTGTCGCCGGCGAACTGCAAGAGCCCTGCGCCATGCATCGCGGTTAACAGCCGTCCATCGTCGCCCTTACTCAGACCAACGAGCTCGGTCGGTGTCGGATATCGCCTCGGAGGACCCGGCTTCATTCGCCAAAGTCCGGACTGTGCAGCGGCCCAGAGATCGCCTGAAAGGTCTTCATACAAGGCCCAGACGGCTCTGCCGAACGCGCCGTCCTCGCCGTAGCACTGCGCCCCGTTGCTTCGAATTGCGCAGAGCCGGCCGGTAGGAGTCTCCAGAGACCCGGCCCACACCGTTCCCTCACGATCCTCGAACAGCGATGCAATAAACTGTCGACCAAGCTCTGGGCGCGTGACTAGCTTGCCATCGCTCCACGTTGCAAGGCCGGCGAAGGTGCCCATCCAGAGAGTGCCATCGCGCGTGACGAGCAGGCTGTTGATATTTCTGTCAGGGAGCTGTTGGCCCGCAGGCGGTCGCCAGGGGACACTACGAACGCCATCGAAACGAAACAAGCCGAATTCCGTGCCGAGCCAAAGATACCCATCGGGCGTCTGGGCCATCGCGTAGATGTTGCCCAGCGAGAACCCGTCCCGCACGGCCCACGCGGTGTGCCCGTACTGACTGACGTCGAGCGAAGGATTTAGCGCGAAAACAGGTGGAGACCAAAGCAAAGCGGCGAGGCTGCCAAGCGTGATGCGCGCTAGTGCCGGCTTCCACTGCGAAATCGCTCGTTTCATGCGGGCCTTCGCCATGATCCAGTATCTCCCGTGGTCGCTATTATCTACCGTATGGCCGCCACAGGAGCGTTCTGAACTGAGAGTCCATTATGTCATTCCTGCCTCGGAGTTGGCCGTCACTAGTAGCAACCAATATTCCAAAACGGATTTGGTGATCGAAGTGCTTCACAGGGTATGTACTCCGGAAGCGGAGTTCGCGTAACGATCGGCAAATAATAAAGAAGAGACGCAAGGCAGTACGCGAACTCCGCATCGGAACATCCGACGGCGAATCGATGCGCTGCGGATCGAAATTGCGCGCGATTTGACTGGAGCGGTGTGAGCGGTATCGAACACGCCTTTCGGACCGCAAAGTCGATCCTGGCTGGCCGCCCAATTATCGTCGGGCTGTCGGCAGTTGCCGAGGCAGATGCCGACGGCCGTACCTTAGCCGAAAGAATTTTGTGAACATCGGTCCTGGTGCCTCCCGCGAAGTCGGATTGGCGGCAGCGGTTCAGTGATTTTCCTCCGACGCCGGGTTCCGCTCTTTAGCGGCCCGCGAGATGAATAAGAATTCAAAGCGGCACTCTTCAATGGCGATGGCGGGGCAACCATGCTGCGGCCATGAACTTTGATGTAAGCCGAAATGAAGGGGCCCATCAGCCAAGGCCATACGGTGCGCGGCTAAGTCCGGCCAGGTCGGGCGCCTCGAACGCGCCTGATTGGCCTCGCGCGCGCGAGAATCACATATACATCTATTCTTAGAAAGCCGCGGAAAAGCTACAGAGCCGACAAACTACTCTTAGAAACAATCACTTAGCTTGTATAGCAATCCGAGGCCACAAAGGCACGCCGTCGGCAACGCAAAACGCCCGTCGACGATCTCTGGTCTGCGCGGAGACTTACCGCGAAGGGGAACAGAAAACGGTTTTGAACGCGCATCTCCAACCTTAGCGGCTCCGAGCGCGGTCCATGGGCAGTGTAGGTTTTTATTCAGGCACCATTACCACCACACAAAACAGATGCGACAACTCAACCGCTGAATAATTCCCGCGCTCCTGAATCTGACGATTCTCTCCTCCTCAACGTGTCACGCCTCCGGTTACGGCAACGCGAACGCGATGTAGGCACTGCCACTTGGGTCGCTCGGACGCGCCTTGCCTCCGGTCGCATGGACGACGACAAACTCCCGCCCGCCGACTTCATAAATCGCCGGAGTCGCATTTCCCGACATGGGCAGCGTCGTTTCCCACAGCAGCTTACCCGTCGCCTTATCGAACGCCCGGAATTTCCGGTCGAAGTTGGTTGCGGCGATGAAGACCAGTCCGCCCGCAGTGACCACCGGTCCGCCGTAGTTCTCAGTCCCGGTATCCCTCATCCCCTGAGCGGCCAACTCCGGATACTCGCCAAACGGAATCTTCCACGCATATTCTCCCGTGTTCAAATTGATCGCATTCAAGGTTCCCCAAGGCGGGGCGACAGCGGGATAGCCGTCCGGATCGGTGAACTTGTGGTAGCCCGTGAAGCGGAACGTCGGGACGTTCGCGGAAGACGAAGCCGATTCCAATTCTTTGCTCTCGGGATTCATCACGTACTGCACGATCGCCCGCATGTCTGGTCCCGCAAAATTAGGGAAGCTCGGCATGCGCCCAGCACCCTGACGAATAATCGACGTAATCTGCTCTGCGGTCTTTGTGGAGGAAACGCGCGTCAGGGCTGGGATTTGAGGTGGCGCGCCTGCCATGGTCTCGCCATGACAACTTCCGCAATTGCGCAAATAGAGTTGTTTGGGAGAGCCCCCACCCTGATTCCGCGCAAGGCTCGACGTCCAAGGGATGTCGTTGGCGTTGACGTAGAGCAGTCCCGTCTCGGGATCGAACGCTGAGCCTCCCCATTCCGCTCCACCATCGAAGCCAGGAAAGATCACCGTTTCCCGGCCAACCGTGAAGGGGACGAACTGGCCGTTGCTGACGAAATTCCGGAATTGCTCGATGGCCCAGGCGTGAGCCTCTGGCGTCCGCTTCGTCAGTATGTCCTCGGTGAGCGATTGACGCGCGAATGGTGCCGGCTTGGTCGGCAAGGGCTGAGTCTTTGAGCTGACCTCACCTTGCACGTTGCTCGAAGCGTACTCGCGCTCCGCGATGGGAAACAGAGGCTTGCCGGTCACACGATCAAACAAATACACCCAACCTTGCTTCGTCGTCTGCGCGACCGCGTCCACTTGTTTCCCTCCGTTCGACACTGTGACCAGCGACGGAGGCGAAGGAAAGTCGCGGTCCCATATGTCATGGTGGACGGCCTGGAAATGCCAGATCCGTTTCCCGGTCGCGGCATCGAGAGCGAGCAGCGTATTCGCAAACAGGTCGTCTCCGGCCCGGTCGAACCCATAGAAGTCGGACGCCGCTGAACCGGTCGGAACGTAGACGATGCCGCGCCGCAGATCCAGGGCCATGCCGGCCCAGTTATTCGCGGCGCCCGAGTAGGTCCAGGCGTCCTTCGGCCACGTATCGTGTCCGTATTCACCGGGATGCGGGATCGTGTGGAACGACCATTTCAACTGGCCCGTTCGGACATCGTAGGCGCGGATGTCGCCTGGCGGCGCGGGCAGAGATTCCGGATTTCGTCCGCCCACGATAAGGAGGTCCTTGTAGATGACGCCCGGCGTCGTCAGCACCCATGACTGCCGGGATGGCTCGCGACCGAGGTTCTCACGCAAATCGATGCGGCCATTCTTGCCAAAGACGTTGACTGGCTGGCCGGTTGCCGCATCAAGAGCGTAGACAAAACTACGGACAGCCGCGAAGATCCGGCGGTCGTTTCCGTTGGCCCAATAGCTGACACCACGATTGGGCCCACGACCTTCCATCCCGGAGTCGAATCGCCAGCGCAGCTTACCCGTGGCCGCATCGAGCGCTACCACTTTATGCTTCGGCGTGATCCCATAAACAACACCATCGACAACCACCGGTTGGGTCTGCGTGTCCCCCCTGCCCTCGGCTGCATCCCAAAGCCAGGCAACTTGAAGGCGGGCGACATTCGAGCGGTCAATCTGTCTTAACGTTGAATAGCGGATGCCCGCCGCTGAGCCTCCGTAAGCGGGCCAATCCGCCGCACTGAGCAGTGTGACCGTTGCCAACGGAACAATTACAATCCAGGCTCTCATAGAGAACTACATTCTATGCAAATCGCAAGACAGGTGCGGCACTTTCAAACGCAAAGCGAGCACGGCTGTGTCTGTTTTGTTTGTCACCTTCCACTACTTTCAGCGGAACCCCGGCTCTACACCAAACTCGAACTTTTGAAAAGCTGTACGAGTGCGCCGTCATTCAGGACTTGCGCGCTTCTTATAATAGGCTCTGCGCTTGGCCGCATTAGGAGCTATAGTTTGAGCGGGAGGCAGCATGCGGCTCGCTTGCAAACTGGCAGTGCTCGCCTTGTTACCCGCACCATGGATGCCCAGAGTTTCAGCGGCGAAAGTGGTCGCCGTCACAGTGAGCGGAGTAGTCCACCCCATCACTGTGGAGATACTGTCTCACGCCTCCGAACTCGCCTGCACCCAGAATGCGGATCTTATCCTGATTCGCTTGAACACGCCCGGGGGACTACTCGATGCTACCCGCCGCTTAGTCGAGCAGATCGATGCCTCATCGGTTCCGGTCGTGACATTCGTTACCCCTAGTGGCGGTCACGCGGCCTCTGCTGGATTCTTTCTACTTGAAGCCGGGGACGTCGCTGCAATGGCCTTTGGCACGAATACCGGCGCCGCTTCCCCAGTCCTCGTTGGAGCTGAAATGGATCCGGTAATGCGGAAGAAGGTGGAAAATGACGCAGCTGCGTCACTTCGGAGCCAAGCCACCAAACGCGGTCGGAATGCTTCCGTGGCGGAACAAGCCGTGTTTGAGGCCAAGTCTTTCAGCGACCAGGAAGCGATGAATGCTCACCTAATTGACCTCGCTGTTCACGATGAAGCCGAGTTGTTGCGTAAATTGCACGATCGTGTAATTACTCGCTTCGACGGCAGCCACCAGACTCTTCAGTTGGATCACCCCGAGATCATCGAGTATTCGTTAACGATCCGCGAGCGCCTAATGTCCGCGCTAAACGATCCGAACGTTGCCTTCGTAATCCTCATCCTCGGCGGGCTCTGTATTTATGTGGAATTCTCCGCGCCAGGTTTGATCGTTCCAGGTATCTTAGGTGCTATCCTCGCCTTACTTGGGCTCTCAGCCATGTCTGTTCTACCCATCAACTGGATGGCAGCAGGGCTGGTGGTCGTGGGCCTCACCTGTTTTGTGTTGGAGGCGAAATTCATTTCGCACGGCATTCTCGGCACTGGAGGCGTCATAGCGTTGATCCTCGGCGCGCTGTTTCTGATCGATGGTCCACCGGAGATGCGGATTCGAGCCGGCACCGCGCTTAGCGTGGCGCTGCCCTTCGGGGTGATCACCTGTTTTCTGGTTGCTCTAGTGGTTCGCGCTCGCGCCAACAAAGTAGTCAGTGGCCCTTCGGGTTTGATCGACCAAACCGGTGTATCTGTCACAGACCTATCCCCCGCGGGCAAGATCCGGATCGGCGGCGAATACTGGAGCGCTGTGAGCACGCACGCGGCACCCCGCGGCACCACCGTTCGTGTCTTAGAAATGAACGACCTGTCCTTGAAAGTGACCCCAATTCAAGAAGCCTCCACCAAGGAGTAACACCATGGAAAACCTGCTGACTTTCCCATTGATAGTGGCCCTCATCCTCGTCCTTTATCTATTGAGTTCTGTCAAGATACTGGCTGAGTATGAGCGCGGGGTTATCTTCCGTCTCGGCCGCGTCCTTCCGGAACCCAAGGGGCCTGGCCTTATCTTCGTTTTCAGGCCCATCGACCGCATGGTGCGGATCTCCCTTCGTCTAGAAAGCCTTGAGGTCCCTCCTCAGGATGTAGTCACCAAGGATAATGTCACCGTCAAAGTCAATGCGGTGATCTTCTTTCGTGTCATGGATCCAAAGCGCGCGGTACTCGAGGTGACAGACTTCCTCCGAACCACCTCGTTGCTCGCCCAGACGACACTCCGCAGTGTACTGGGCGAGGTCGAACTCGACGAGTTGCTCGGCCAACGCGAAAAGCTAAACCTCCGACTCCAGGGAACGCTCGACCAAGACACGGGACCCTGGGGTATCAAGGTGGCCAAAGTCGAAGTGAAGCAGGTTGATCTTCCGGAACAGATGATTCGCGCCATTGCCCGGCAGGCCGAAGCAGAACGCGAACGCCGTGCCAAAATCATACACGCCGAGGGCGAAATGCAGGCGGCCCAGAAACTGGCTGGTGCAGCGGAACTCATGCAAAAACAACCGGCAGCGATCCAATTGCGCTACCTACAAACACTGGTTGAAATTGGCGCTGAAAACAACACAACGGTTGTCTTCCCGCTGCCGATCGACATCTTCACGGCGCTTACCGGGTACCTCGAGAGAAGTGCAAAGTCCATGCCGGGTTGAGCCGAATGACCCGGCCTTACTTGAAGGAGACAGGGCGATGTCGTCCGCCACGGTTCGTCATAAAGTGGCTTCCGGTTACGCCGTCACTCAGGAGCTATCCATCAGGGTAAGTTTAAAATGGGCATATGAAGAGTGAGTTACTTCTGCCTTTGGCGTTTTTGGTACTTTCGGCCCCCGCGCCGGCTCAGCCGCAACCTCAGTCCGCACCACTAGCGTCAGCAGAGCGAACCCCGACTCTGGAGAGGGCACGTGCAGCCCGCATCGATCAACTGCTCCAGCGCTACGTCGATGAGAACCGAATTGCGGGAGCTGTTGCGCTTGTGCTGCGCGACGGCAAGCCTGTGTACGAGCGCGCTGTCGGTTGGGCTGATAAGGAAGCCGGTCGACGCATGAACCCGTCTACGATCTTTCGCATTGCATCACAGACGAAGGCTATAACGAGCACCGCCGTGCTCGCACTCGTCGAAGAAGGCAAAATCGGGCTGAACGAGCCGGTTGGCCATTTCATCCCGACCTTCGATAAGACCACTGTTGCGGTGAAGAACGATTCCGGCATCACCATCGTTCCCGCGCGGCGTCCCATTACCATTCAGGATCTACTCACTCACACCGCTGGCATTTCCTACGGAACCGAGAGGCATGTAGCCTCACTCTATGAGGCCAAGGGCCTGGGTCCTGCCGCGGGGAACGGCTGGTACACAGCGGATAAAGATGAGCCGATCTGCGCGACCATGGAACGACTTGGCTCGCTTCCGTTCGTCGCGCAGCCTGGAGAGGCTTTCGTATACGGCTACAACACGGACATCCTGGGCTGCGTAGTCGAAAAGGCTTCTGGAATGTCGCTTGAGGAATTCGTGCGAACGCGTATCACCGGGCCGCTCGGCCTGAAAGACACGCGCTTCTTTATTCCGGCGGCGGAACGTGACCGGCTCGCCGCTGTGTATTCCAGCAATAGCGACGGTAAGTTCGTTCGCGCTCCGGAAGGGTCAAAAGGCCAAGGTTCCTATGTGGATGGTCCGCGTAAGAGCTTCGCGGGTGGCGCCGGTCTCACTTCCACGGCTCACGACTACGCGCGTTTTCTCGAAATGATCCGCAATGGTGGCGTGCTTGACGACGTTCGTATTCTCGGGCCGCGCGCCGTAGCGCTTATGACCACCAATCAATCCGGTACGCTTCACTCGACCACCGGATTGGGATTCGGCCTTGGATTTCAAACCGTGGACCGCTACGGCGCCAGCGGCATGGCGGGGGTGGGCGCTTTCGGTTGGGGCGGAGCCTACGGAACAACCTACCAGGTGGATGTCCAGAGCCGATCCATTCTGGTGCTGATGATCCAGCTCATGCCGAACGCAACCGACATTCAACAGAAGTTCAACACATTGGTTTATCAAGCGCTGGTGAATTAGCTTAATCAGTCAAAAGTAAGAGTGGAAATCTTGGTTCGAGTCCCGTTCGGCTGGGAACAAGCGCTTGGCTATTTTCAGCGTGCCCAAAAACTGAAACAATTCAGCCACACAGATTTAGCGCACTACCCCTTCAAAAGCACGGATAGCGGCGTCATCTGGAAGCAGTTGATTGTGACGACGGGTGATTTGTCGTCTGCCGAAGACAATCGCCATCGTGGTCGCGGGATGGGGACTTTCCGTTACTGGATTTCCAGATTATCCAACTGAGAATCCCTCGTCTGCCGGGCGTGCCGTATCGCGACTTGACACCGTCCCCCGGGTGATGGAAACACTCGCCAGGTATCAACCCGAGTGTCGATGCGGCACGCCGGTGGGCGTGCGCCACGAAAGAATTCAACATTTATAGTGACGTACTCCGCTAGCGCTGCGGCGCTCCGGCACGTCCCATGATCGGCCAGACGTCGACGACCTGCTCTCCGCGCGTTACGTAGTAGCGATCGTAGACATTCGTGCTCATGTCGAGATTAGAGGGATAAAGCTCCACCCGTTCGCCGAGCTTGAAGGCGCGATCTGTGTCGTTCCAGACCAGGATTCCGTACTCCGCGCCCTGATTCTCCACCTTGACCTCGGGCCGCCCTTTTACCTGATCGGTCGGCTTGAGCAACGCCTTGTTCCCGGCATCGATGGTGCAATGGTTGGCATGCCTCTGGCTGATGACGGTGGTCATCACGGTGAGTGCCATCCCGAAATCGCTGTATTCGTGCGGATCGTCCTTGCCGCCGATCGTGCGGTAACCCGTATCCATGAACACGAAGGAGCCGGCTTGCAGTTCGGTGAGGCCCTTGATCTCAGAGTCGATGTTGTAGGTTCCAGTGCTGCCGCCGGTCACGATCTCCATCGGCAGTCCGGCGGCCCTGGCGGAGGCCACGGTTTCGAGCATGCCCGCCGTATCCTCACGAGACTTCTGTAGTCGCTCCGTCCAGCCGTGCGTGTGCGCGGCCGTGCCGGAGTAACCCATCATGCCGACCAGTTTCAGATTCTTGGAACGGTCGACTTGTTTGGCGAGATCGAGCGCAGGCCCGCCTTTCTCGATTCCATGGCGAGTCAGCCCGGCGTAGATATCGACCACGGTTCTGAGTTTCAAGTTTTCGGCGGAAGCGGCAGTTTGCAGCCATTCCGCGGCGATTGGATCGTCGACCACGGTGCCGAACGTCGGGTCCCGCTTGGCCAGAGCGATGACGCGGCCGATGTTGTTCCTGCTGGTGGGCTGACGAGTCAGCAGGATATTGTGGATTCCAGCGCTCGACATCAGTTCGCATTCGGCGACGGTGGCGCAGGTGACGCCGATGCTGCCGAGCGCGATCTGGCGGCGCGCGATTTCCGTGCTCTTGTGAACCTTGACGTGGCCGCGCAGATGAATGCCGGTAGTGCGGCAATGATTGGCCATCTTTCGCAGATTGGTGTCGAGAATTTCCTGGTCGACCAGCATGCAGGGCGTCGGCAGGTCCTCTTTATGGAGGTCTTTCAAATCGTGCCGCGCGATCTTCGCTTCGACTCCCGCGAAACCCGTGTCAGCGAACACTGCTGATCCGCCAGCCATCAGCGCCGCTGAAGTCCTTAATAAGGTCCGTCGTGTGAGCATAGCTCTCCTACTTCGTGCGTAAGCCCGCTCCCGGGTATACGCCGTTCACAAAGTTCCCATTTCGCAGGACGAAGACGCCCGCGACCATCACGTTCTCGATGCCTTCCGAATACTGCGCCGCATTCTCAAAAGTCGCCTTATCGATCACTTTATCCGGATTGAACACTACGATATCAGCATCCGCGCCGACTTTGATGCGGCCCTTGTTCTTCATCGCCGGAACCGAGGCTTCGAGCCGCTGGGCGGGCATGATCGTCATTTTACGGATCGCGTCCATCAGCGGGAGAGCCTTCTGTTCGCGAACGTAAACTCCCAACACCCGGGAGAACGTTCCGGCGCTTCTCGGGTGGCCCTTGCCATTGGCCATGCGACCGTCGCTTGCGATCATAACGATGGGATTCGCCACCGCCAGTCGAACGGTTTCCTCCGACATTCCGTGGCTGATCACCGATCCGCCAATCTTGCGATACTTGGCGAACGTTTCGGCGGTCAGGCGTTCTCCCGTTGCGGTCCATTGGAGCTGATCGTAGCGAAGGCCTGTCCTCTTCTCCCATCCTTCGTCAAATAAAGCCGATTCGATGCGCGTGGCCGACGCTGTGTACGGATACATTTCGGTCGAGACGTCAACGCCGTGTTTTTGCGCCCCCTCGATGATCTTCAAACAAGTCGCGGTTTGCTTTCCGCCGGAACTGGTGATGTGCACGATGTGCAGCGACACGCCCGTGGCCGCGGCGTCGGCGACGACTTCCTGGACCGAAGGGATCGCGCCATCTTCCGTCAGGCCCGTATTGCCTCGCATGTGGACGAACACCGGAACATGGCGGTCCGAACCAAGCTGGAACAAGCGCAGAATTTCCTCGCGCGTGGTAGGCGGCACGTACGCGATGCCGAATCCGATGCCCAGTGCGCCATCGTCGAGCCCCTGGCGGACCGCGTTGACGATCGAGAGCTTCTGCTCGTCGGTCGCCATGTCGTGCGCAGCGTGGTCGCGCGGCAAAAAATCTCCCGTGTCGTGCAGCACGGCCATTTTGGCTGGCACATGTCCGGAACTCGCGCCAAAGTTTATGAGAGCTTTTCCTTCTCGGGCCTGATACCAGGGCGCGACTGGGGAGACGCCGATTTCCAGCTCAAGCGCAGTGGTGACTCCGTCGTGCGCCTTGAAATGGTAGTTCTCGTCGTCCTGGCCGTGCGAATGGAGGTCGATGAAGCCGGGCGCGACCACCATCCCGCGGACATCGACCACGGTCCGGCCCTGCAAAGGCGTCGCCGAGATGGCTTCGATCCGCCGACCTCGGATTCCGATGTAGCGAACGGCGTCCAGCCCGGATTCCGGGTCCATCACACGGCCGTTGGCAAGCACGGTGTCGTAGGTTTGCCCCAGGAGCGAAAACGAAAAGAGCAGGCCGGCGCAGATTCGTTGGTTCATTTCTAAATAGTGTAGTCAATAACTCGCCGCCAACCTACAACATAGAGGCTCAACTCTCTTTATCCGTTCGTCGCCGCCTAGGACACTGATTAGCGGGAAGTCAGCGCAAGGGCGACGGGAAAACAGGCTTGATGCAAATTAAAAATTACGAAACGAACCCAAGCGCGGTCCGTGCGGCAGCGAGAAAGCACTAGGGCTTGCAACATTTACGTATTCAATGGAGAGAATAAATGACAAAAAGAACCCGAGACGAACCAACGACGCTCAGAATCGAGGCAAGCTGAAGGCGATCATCGTTTGTCCGGCCGCCACCGCTATATACTGACGCCCGTTCAACGAGTAGCTGATCGGCGGGGCGATGATCGTCCCTCCGGTCTGAAACCGCCATTTTGCTTTCCCCGTTTGAGCATCGAGGGCGATTAGGTATCCCTCAGCGTCGCCCACAAACACCAAGCCTCCGGCGGTCGCCAGGACCCCTCCTGTGGGACTGCTGACGGTTTCGAAATACCAGGCCAGCTTGCCGGTTTTCGGATCGATGGCGTCGATGCGCCCGTTTCCCGGCTCATCGCGGCCGATGGTGCTGGCCTGATACCATTGCCCCTCTTTGAACTCCTGCTTCGTTTTATAGAACAGCATGCACCTTTCAGTGGACGTGAAATAGTAGAGGCCTGTTATCGGGCTGTAGGCTGTGGCCTGCCAGTTGTGGCCTCCTCCCATGCCCGGGCAGGTGCGCCTTCCTTCCTCTGTCGGATCCTGACCGGCGATGAGAACCGGGCGGCCTTGGGGATCGATACTCTCGGCCCAGGTGACTCGCGTGTAGGCTTTCGATAGCAGAACTCTCCCGTTGGTCCGGTCAAGAGCGTAGAAAAAGCCGTTGCGGTTGGCCTGAATCACGGCCTTCACCGGGCGTCCATCGATGACCAGATCGGTCAGCACCGGATCGCCGATGGCGTCCCAGTCATGCAAATCGTGCGGGGTGAACTGGAAATGCCACTTGATCATACCTGTGTCGGCGTCGATCGCAAGCAGGCTGCATGTGTAGAGGTTGTCGCCGCGCCGGTCATCGCCGTTCATATCAGGACCCGGGTTGCCTGTGCCCCAATAAATTAGGTTGAGCGAAGGATCGTACGTTCCGGTGATCCATGTCGAGCCTCCGCCGCGTTTCCAGGAGTCGGCCGACCAACTCGGACCTCCCTCGGCGATGGTGGAGACGCGCCAGGCGCGCTTGCCGGTATCGGCATCGTAGGCGTCGATGAAACCGCGCGTGCCGTACTCCGCGCCGGCCATCCCGGTGACCACCAGGTTCTTCACCACCAGCGGTGCGGACGTGGCGGAATAGCCTTTCTTGTAATCTTCCAGCGTCGATTCCCAAAGCGCGCCGCCGGACTTTGCGTCCAGCGCAACCAGCGTGCCCTCCAGATTGACCTTGAAAAGAGTATTTCCGCGGCGGGCGAATCCGCGGTTCACTTGTCCGCAGCAGAGATTCACGTTCGCGGGCAAAGCCTTCTTATAAGACCAGATCGGCCGGCCACTGACGGCGTCCAGAGCCCACGCAGTGTTCGAGGGTCCGGTGACGTACATCATGCCATCGAAAACCAGCGGTGTGGTTTCGTTCTTGCCGGGCACATTGGTCTGATACATCCATTGAGGTGTGAGCCGCGCAACCGTCTTCGTGTTGATCTGGTCGAGCTCGCTATAGCGCCATCCGAGATCGTTCTTGCCGTAGCTGGTCCAGTCTTGCGCGAGAGCTAGCGTGCCGGCAAGCATAAGCAGACACTTCATCGCGCACCTCGCAGGCTGCTCAGATAAGCCACCAGATCGTTCACTTCGGTTTCGTTCAACAGTTTGCCGTAAGTGGAAGGCATCAAGGATCGAGGCTCGCGTGTCATGGAAGTCACATCCTCGCGTAAAAAGGAATAATACTCGCCGGAAAGATCGACGAACTGGGCGGAGAAATTATCGAAGTTTCTCTCAATGCCGACGATTTTCTTACCGTCGCGCGTGACAACCGTGACGGTCGCGTAGCCGGTTGTCACGTCGGCATCAGGTCTGAGCAGGGAAGCGGTTAGATACGCGATGCTGCGTTGGCGGCCGACGCGCGTCAGATCCGGACCGAGGCTGCTTCCTTTGGTTCCGACGCGATGGCATTGTCCGCATCCGCCTTTATTCCAGAAGATTTTCTCGCCGGCTCCAGCATCGCCCTTGATCGCGGTTTGGGCATGGCCGACCGACCTTATATATGCGACGAGCTGCTGGATTTCGCCATCCGTCACGCGCGGGGCGTATGCGGCCATCTCGGTGCCCGGCACGCCTTTCGAAATCACGCGGACCAGATCAGCGTCCTGGTCGCCCGCGTCGTAGGTGCCAAGCGTTAAATCGGGTCCACGGCCGCCATCGGCGTGGATGCCGTGGCAGGGAGAGCACAGGATGCGAAACGTCCAGCGCCCGGCTTCGGCGGCGCTCGCATTTGCAGGCGTCGCCTGCTGGGCGGAACACAACGTCGCGAAGAACAAGACGGTTGCTAGGCGCACGTTAGCGAGTATAACTCCAGTTAAACTGAGATGGCGTCAAAAAGGAACGATCGCGATCTGTTTTTCGCTGATGGTCACTTCGACGAGCCGGCCATGTGGACATATGACCGGATTATCGGAAGCTGAAGTTCGCGATTCGCGACGCGCAGCGAAACGAAGAGTCAAGGCGCGATGTAGACTCCCGATCCGAGGCCAACAATGGACGGGGTCAAGGAACTCGTGACGGCAAGGGCGAACAGGCTGGTTGGGAATGAGGCGGGAGGGCTTCCGAGCTGGATGTTGAATTGAGTCACTCCGGAGGGGAACCCCGGAGCGGCGCCCGCATACGCGACCGAGGCCGTGGCCGAAAACGCGCCCCCGAAGGGCACCGGCGGGATGAAATTACAATCCACCTCACAGCCCCCCAGGCACGCGTCGTTGTTGGCGACGCTCTGGACTTGCCCGTCGGCCAGAGGGAAATTCGACTGCCACCCCGTAACCCAAAACGTGATGATGGACCCGCCGTGTGCGGGGTTCGCCAGGGAGTTGACGGTACCGTCCTGATTCAGCACCGTCGTACTCGTGACCGGCGCCGCCGGAAGCACCCAGACCGGATAATTAGGGCTGGCCGTTGTCCCGTCCATCACCTGGACGGTCGCCGCCCCATTGCTCGACAGCTCCTTCGGTGCAACTGCGTTGATCTGGTTGGCCGACACATAGAGCAGCGGAATACTCACGCCATTAATGGCAACCTGGACGCCGCCGAGCGTCGTCGGATAGAAGCCGTTCACGGGCGCAGCGGTCGCAGCCAAGGCCGGGCCGATGCTGGGGCCGTAGATGGCAATTACTTCCCCCGGCGAAATCTGCGCCGTGAGGCTCCCCCCAAACGCATTCTGGAAACCAAAAATCTCCATAGTCGCGGGCGTGCCAGGGGAGACGGCGGAGACGAAGCCGCCCGATCCGCCCACATGGACCACGCCAGACGGGTCCACAGCAACGGCCTGCCCAACTGTACCGGTCGGGTATAACGCCGAGTAAGCCAGCGTCGAGCCTGCCGCACTCACTCCGAACAGAAACTCAGGACCGGTGGACCATCCGCTGATGTTTGGAACCGTGCAATTGCTCGCGACAGTGCCGGTTAGCCACACGGTTCCGCCGGCGTCGGCAGCAATCGACTGAGGTATTGCACCACAGCCGCCCGGCATATAGGTCGCCCATACAAATGCCGAGCCGGCCGGATTCAACTCCGCGAGAAAACCATCCGAGACTCCTTCGAGGGTGGGCTGAAGGGAGCCTGGAGTTGTCGGGAAGCTGGAGATTGCGGAACTGTGGTTAACTCCGGCAATGTACACATGTCCTGCCGCATCGACCGCGAGGGCGACGGAGCTCGAATCCGGGATGTAACTGAGATAACCGAACCCCGCGCCGCCAGTGTTCACTTTGGCAATGAAGCCGCCGCCGCCGTTGGGGGAATTTCCGATCACATAAGCATTCCCCGCTCTGTCGACGGCAATCTTCTCGCTGTACTCGAAGCCATCGAGATCGTTCCAGTCCGTCAGGATCAGGCCGGAGTATAGGATTTTGTCGCCCGCAGCCGAGATCTCCGCGACGATGCTGCAGAAGTCATTGAGGCTCATGATTGGAACGGTAGGCAGACCGGAGTTCTGAGGAAAATCGAAAGAGTTGGTAGCGCCGGTGACGTAGAGATTGCCCTGCCCGTCGGTAGCGAGTCCGGAAATCGAGCTGTCGCCCAGCGTGCCTCCAAAATAGGTGGCGTAGAGAACCGTTGACCCATCGTTCGAAATCTTCATAATGAACCCTGTAGAATGAACGCCAGGCTTCGCCTGCAGAGTACCGCTCATCGGAAGATCAGGCGAGTGCCAGGTTCCCGCGATGTAGATATTTCCAGAGGGGTCAACCGTGACAGCGGTCCCGCGGTCGTTTCCGCTTTCTCCGAACGTATCCGTAAATAGGATGTTGCCGTTGGGATCGAGCTTGGAAAGAAAGACGAAGGAAACCCCTGGTAGTCGCCGGCTGCCGACAACATACGTGTTCCCCGACGAGTCCGTTGTCTCCGCCGATACGGCGAAGGAATAGTTGTTGTTGAGAGACGTGGCGAATTCGCCCGCGATCGCCGTCGCTGCGGTTAGGAAGAGGAGGAGCCACATGCCTCGAGCATAGTCCCCTTCGCCTGAGTCACTAGGTCGCTTCTGGCATGGTCTTATTAGACGATAGAGTATATAATCGTCTAGCAATTGTGGTTAAACACCCTCTCCAAAGAGGGCAGTCAACTTAAGAGCAACGCTACGTGACCTTCAGGGACACAGAGGTTCGCCCTTCACCGGAACAGGGATCAGCCCGAGCTCTATAGCTTCGCTCGCGGCCTGCAGCTTTGCCTGGAGCACCGCAAGTTTCGCCTTCTGCGGTTCATCCAGCACGCCCAGGGCCAGATCGTGGCGGGGTCTGGTGTTCAACTGTGTTTGCAATTTGTTGATGTCCAATCCCAATTGGATCAGCTCGGGGGAGTCCGCGCTGACGCCGGAGAGCAATAGCTCCGATCGCTGTATGGCCTTCTCCCTGATTTGTGGCCAAAGCTGCGCATCAGCAGCCAGTTGTATTTGCGCGAATCGCTCGATTTGAAAAGGGGAGAGATCTAGCTCCGATGCGTAGGCAAGGGAGGCCCACGCTCGGATTTGATAGATTAGGCATGCTGCTCCGCCCGGCCATTGCCGCTCCTCGATGAGTCCGAACCCGATGGTTACAGCTGCCGCATCCCAACGATCCAAAGTGTTCTTGATCGCTGTGAGTCTATCTCGCTGGGAACCATCCAGAATAAGAAGGGCGATCTCGTCTTGAGCCGGGCGCGAATCGCCGGCGGAACGCCTTTTCTGAAGCTGTGACACCTGCGCACTGCTGAGTCCGAGGGCAAGCTTCAAAGCTGTGAAACGGTTCCCGAACTCCTGTCCTAGGACATTCACGGACACGGCCAGGAACACAACTCGGCAAAGCAGGGTGCGGCGGAAAGGCATTATAGACTCCAGTATACGCCTCTGCGATTGTATTTTAATCCGCCCACAAGGCACACTCACCGCTCGTATAGCGCAACATAAAGGACGTTATGTTGTAGTAGTCGTGGCGGCAAGAAATTGCTGAGCGTTGTCGTTCCGGCGACGGGGGCCTCGCGGCTGCGAGTTACCACTCGCCTTCTGGTTCAGCAGCCGTTCCGCATCCTTGGCCGCGCCGATTTCCTTCCCTCCGTTCACGACTCCGTATCGCGTCCGTCAGGGCCTTCTCCTCGGCCTTGCCCTTGTAGTGGTGGTGCCTCTCCCAACCAGGAATGTGGACGCGGTACAAGGCGACGGCCCGTACCCCGGCCCTCCAGTCTTTGACTGCTTCCGTGATCCTTTTCGTCCGCTTCCGGCCCCGGCGTCCGGGCGGAAAGAGGTTGCGGCGGAAGGCTGCCACGACTTTGGCCAGTTCCTTCCGCCCGAGCACATACCCGAACCGCGCCACGAGGGCATTAACGGCCACCCTAAACATCACCTTTGTGGATGACGGCGTATCCGGACACTACTTTTCAAGTGTCCCCTTAGTGCTTGATGCGCTCGCCTCAGGCACAACCGCTCCAACGTTTGGAGGGGTGTGACCTTCTGTAGCACTCGATCCATGGCGCAGCGTAGGATCCGCGGGGGTTCAACTCCTCAATCGTCGGGCAATCTTCCGCAGACATTGAAAGATGGTGGAAGGATGCGCCGTCATCCTGCGCAATCGACTTCAATGATCAAGTAAACCGGACTGAACCCTTTCGATGCCTTTGTCTAAAGAAATTCGTAAGGGGCCCGCGAAGTTGCCGTTGAAGCGTGTTATATACTTCTACGCGGCGCGTTGCGACCAAGCGAGCAGCCCACCGCGCGAGATTGCTTGTTGAAAGGAACACTAATAATGATCCAACGTAAAAGGACAGCTGCAGCGCCGGCGATGGTTTTGACTTTGACCGGTTTTGTGATGGCCGCCGACTCCGCTAGCAACGCCCTGAAAAACACCGGAGCGCTGGACCGATTGGTGAAGCAGTCCGGCGTGTACAACACGTCGCCCACTGGCAAGACGCCTAAATTCGTCGTCGATCCCTCTTGGCCTCAGCCCCTGCCGAACAATTGGATCCTGGGCCAGATCGGCGGGCTCTACGTCGACCCGCACGACCACATCTGGATCTACAATCGCCCGCGCACTCTCACCAACGAAGAGGCTGGCCTCGAAGGACCCTTGCTGGGTGTCACCGACGAAAAAAAGCCCATCAACGGCCTGGGTCAAGCGCGCGTCTATGGCTCCATCAACGACTGCTGCAAAGCCGCACCCTCTGTGATGGAGTTCGATGGCTCGGGCAAGCTACTGCGTTCCTGGGGCGGTCCGGCCGATCCCGGCTTCATCGGCGGCAAATGCAAAGCCGAAGCCGGCTGTATCTGGCCCAACAGCGAGCACGGCATCTACATCGATCACAACGATAACGTCTACATCTCAGGCAGTGCCGCCACCGCCACCCAAGGCGTACCGTGGACCACCAACAAAGAAGGCGGCGATGGCTTCATCTTGAAATTCGACATGAACGGCAATTTCAAGATGCGGATCGGTGGAACGCCCAAAGCGCCTGCCAGCAATGACACCAGGGGCGGCATTAACGAAACGCCGTTGCTGTATTTGGCCGCCGACATGGTCGTCGATCCCGCCACCAACCGCCTGTATGTCGCCGATGGTTACGGAAACCGCCGCGTGCTCATCGTTGACGCCAACACCGGAAAATATATAGGACACTTTGGTGCCTACGGAAATAACCCCATAGATGACGCAGGCGCTCGCGCCGCCGGAACCTGGATTGAGGACTCCACGAAAGGCAACAAGAAGCCCGCATTCTTCCGCAATCCGGTGCATTGCGTGAAAATCGCGAATGACGGCAAGATCTATGTTTGCGATCGCGGCAACGATCGCCTTCAAGTGTTCGACAAGAACGATCCCTCGCTCGGCAAGCCCTGCAGCAACCCCACAGGCGAGCCCGGTAAATGCGGTTTCGTCGCGGAGCAATTTGTCAGTAATCACACCAACGTCATCGGAACCGCGGTTTCTATGAACTTTTCAAGGGACAAAGCGCAGAGCTGTCTTTACGTCGGCGACAACGCCAACATGACCATGTACATTCTGAACCGCAGCAATCTCCAAGAACTGGGACGGCTGGGGCGCAGCAGCCGGATGGCGGGAGACTTCCACTGGCTGCATCAGGTCAGCGTGGATAGCAAAGGCAACATCTATACCGCTGAGGTCGATACCGGTAAACGCATCCAGAAATTTCTACGCTATGGCCCAACCGGCTGCAGCGGAACCGGCCCGGCAATCGTCGGCGGATCCAATCGGTAACCCAGAAGTGTTTCAAGAGAAACTTCCAGATGCGCCGTAACACAGGCACAAATCGCTCTTGATCGGCTAAGCTGAACTGACGTCCATGAAAGCCGCGATCTACAACCGATACGGTCCCCCGGACGTTGTCCACATCCGAGAGGTTGAAGAGCCGACGCCCAAGGAACACGAAGCTTTGATAAGAGTCCACGCGGCCTCCATAAATCCACTGGATTGGCACTTCATGAGAGGCACGCCGTACTTCGTTCGCCTGATGACCGGTCTGCTTGCGCCGAAGATCACAGGGCTCGGCGTTGATGTGGCCGGCCAGGTGCATGCGGTGGGCGGGAATGTAACAGAGTTTAGACCAGGCGACGAGGTGTTCGGCACCTGCCGTGGCGCGCTTGCGGAGTATACGTGTGCTGCCGAGTCGGCTCTGATCCTGAAACCAGAGAACGTGACATTCGAGCAAGCGGCCTCCGTGCCCTTGGCCGGATTCACCGCGTTGCAGGGGCTTCGCGACAAGGGACAGATTCAGGCAGGCCAGAAGGTCCTGATCAACGGTGCGGCGGGAGGCGTGGGTACGTTCGCCGTGCAGATTGCTAAGTGGTTCGGTGCGGATGTGACCGGTGTATGCAGCACGAGAAATCTGGAAATGGTGCGCAACATCGGCGCAGATCGGGTCGTGGATTACACTCGACAGGATTTCACCGCAAGCGGGCAGCGTTACGACCTGATTTTCGACCTCGTCGGGAACCATTCGGTCTCGGCGTTCAGGCGCGTGTTAAATCCCAGAGGGACATACGTCGGGTCCGGAGGAGGAGGGCCCGAGGTCCATTCGCTCGAGATCCTGGCTAGTCTGATCAAGACCCTCTTGTTGTCAATGTTTGTGAGTGAGAAGCTCGTCTCGCTTCTGGCGAGATCAAACAAAAAGGACCTGACCACCATTTACGACCTCATCAAGGGTGGAACAGTCACACCGGTCATCGATAGACGCTTTCCGTTGAGTGAAGTCCCCGAGGCTATCCGCTATCTGGAGCAAGGGCACGCTCGCGGAAAGGTAGTAATAACCGTGCAATAGATCAATAAGACCTCGCCGAAGCAAACATGGAAACCTGGACGCGGATCTTCACCATGGATTCCAGCCTTGATCGTGCGAGTTCTGATCAATCGCAGGAAACAACCCATGTTGCTTTCGTGGATGACGGTTCAGGTGGCCGACGAATCCGCTCGGCCCGGGCCAGCAGCAGTCCGATCCAGCAGCTCACCGGCCAGGTGAGCAGCCAGGACAACCAGTGCCAGCTTGCCGGCCGGGCACTTTGTATGCCGCCACCGGAAGTGGGAACCTGACGAGGTTGCACTCCACCGCAAATGGGAACAGACTCAATGCGGAGGGATTTCGATGAGAAGGATTCTCGCAGGCCTTTTCCTCTTTGCACTTTCAGTGGCATTGGTTGCACAGGGAAAATCGCCTCGGCTGACGACGGTGACGCCCGACACGGGCAAACCAAACGAAGAGTACTTGGCGGCCGGAGAGAATCTGGCCAAGGACGCTGTCAAGGATCTGTACCTGACCAATGGCAAGGACGACATCAAAGTCCAGATCCTGACGCAGAAGGAGGAGTCGATTCAGTTCAAGGTACCGGGCAATACGAAGCCAGGGCGCTACGGCCTGATGGTATTGACTGCGGACGGCAAACGGTTTATCGAACAACCGGTGAAGCTCAGCATTGAGTAGAGCGGCAGGCGGGCGCGCCGGATGCCCTGGCGCACCGTCCCTTAGTTGGCTCGAAAACTGCGTTCGAGGAATAAGTTGTCTACTGGTTGAAGACGTAAGGAATGAGGTGCGAACTTACTCATTCAGAGTACAACCCCGACATCTTTCGGGACGAAGAATTTGTTCTGCCGAGAGATCGATCTGGCGCACCACCATCTTGTCTGACTGCACGACCGTCGGGTTGCCAGCAGCGGCAAAATAATCTCCCACGAGCTCCAGCGCGCGGTATTTTGTCGGTGCCAGCAGGTAGACGCTGTCAGTATTATGTAGGGTCACTTCATAGAGGTTCATGCACTTTCTCCGCTTTGGTATGCAGCTAGAGTATATAACTTGAGGCAGGAGCGGTGGAATTTTGCGGAAGCTGAACTCTGTGCCAAACCCCGAATTTGAAAGAGTAGGGGACGGATGCGCCGTCACTTAACCGCCAGCGGACGGCGGCCCGATGCCAATCGGTTAAGAGTGCAACGACGTCCAGCGATGATACCCCTTTTAGTGGTTGCTCGTGATAGACTTTCTCGTGGCCTGAGATTCCGGCCAGGGGGAACCGCCATCCACCGAAACCGTCCCGCCCTAGATTCCGAAGGCACCAGCTATCGTCAGGTTCGGAGGCGCTTTGCATTCTTCGTCGCCGCCGCAATCGTAGTCGCTGGGTTCTTGATCCCCTGCTCCGCCAGTGGCCATAACGTGTCGAAGCAAGATGCGAGCTTTGTTCAGTCGGTCGAAGGTCCCGCCATAATTCCCTTCCTTTATCTGGGCGCGAAGCACATGGTAACGGGGTACGATCACCTGGCTTTCCTGGTGGGGGTCATCTTCTTCCTCTACCGAATGAAGGACATCGTTCTTTATGTCAGCTTGTTCACGCTGGGGCACAGTATTACGCTGCTCGGGGGCGTTCTCGGGGGCATTCACGCGAACCCTTACGCCATCGACGCCATCATCGGGTTTTCCGTAGTCTACAAAGCCTTTGACAACATGGACGGGTTTCAGCGAATCTTTCGGTTTCAGCCCAACGCCAAACTTGCTGTCCTCATCTTCGGCTTGTTCCACGGCTTCGGCCTCGCTACGAAACTACTGGATCTCTCCCGGAACGGGCTAGTCACGAATATTCTCAGCTTCAACGCCGGTGTGGAAATTGGGCAGGTCCTGGCTTTGACCGCCGTGCTGATCGCGCTCAGCATCTGGCGCTCGCAAAGCGGATTCTTACACTACGCGCTCGCAACCAACACAGTATTGATGGCGGTTGGATTCGTGCTGGCCGGATATCAAATCACTGGCTACCTGGTGACGAGGTAGCGCGGGTACAAACGATGGCACAGACTTTCACAGCGGTCGAACCACCATCAAAAAGTGCGGTTGTCAAGGCGACTCTCACGGCACTTGGCGTTGCGCTTGTCCTTCTTTTTGTCGCCGTGCTGCCGGCGGAATACGGGATCGATCCTTTGAGAGCGGGCAGGCTGCTCAGGCTGACTGGGATTTCCCAGGCCGATTCGAATGCCGGTGGCCGGGCCACGCCGGCCAAGACCGGAATCTATACACTGCAACCCAGCACCTACAAGGTTGACACCGAGGACATCGGCCTCCATCCTGGCGAGGGATTCGAGATCAAGTATCACATGCAGAAAGGCGCGACCATCGTCTTTGCGTGGAAGGCCGACGGACCGATGCAATTCGAATTTCACGGCGAACCGGATCTGAAGCCGAGGCCCGACTATTTCGAGAGCTATCTTCTGGACGACAAGCGCGGCAGAGAGCAATTCTACGGATCGTTCACCGCACCGACGACCGGCGTACATGGTTGGTTCTGGCAGAACAAGGGGAAGACGGACGTCAGGATGCACTTGTCCGTCTCCGGCTTCTTCGACTCTTCGAAGATGTACGAAGCGGGCGCTCCGCCCGAGGAACTCACGATCGAGGACCCGAAATAGTATAGTCGAACCTACCATCCGCGAGCCCCTAGATCTTGAAGTCAGTCCTGTTAAGCAGCATTATAGGGCGCTTTGCGAAACGAGTTTCTGGCCACCTCTTCTCCGCGATGCGCGTAATCCGTCAAAGTGACGGCTCCCCAACGAATCGGTTTCTAGACGCTACGCGACTAGGCGGGAGCCATCAACTATCAGTGAGTTGTACGGATGAAAAGAGTTAGCTCAAACAGGAGATTCTTCAATACTACGAAAGTGGACAAGAAGCTGGACGGTTGGAGAGCCCCTTCTATCAGTGGGAAAAGACCCGCACGCTGGATATCTTGAAACGCTTTCTTCCATCAGCGCCGGCAGTCATTCTGGATGTGGGTGGGGGCGCTGGTGCATATGCGTTTCCCTTGGCCGAGAACGGTTATATCGTGGATCTCATCGATCCTGTTCCCTCACATATTGATCACGCCAGAGGACTCGCTGCACGTTTGTCAACTCGCTCCCCGTAGCTTTCAGGTCGGCAGCTCGCGCGATTCCCGTGATTCCAGAACCGCTGACGCCGTGCTCTTCTTCGGGCCCCTTTACCACCTGACCGATTCCGAAGAGCGGCTAAATGCGCTACGAGAAGCACACCGCGTCTTGCGCGCCGGAGGCGTTCTTTTGGCGGTTGCTATCTCGCGTTTTGCCTCCGCGCTGGACGGCATCGGGCGAGGATTGATCCGGGACCCAAGTTCGTTCAAATCATGGTTGATTGTTAGGGCGAGTTCACCGGAGTACCTTCTACCGACCACCGTGAATTGCTTTAGATCTCGGCGAGTGTGAGTGGACGCGGAGCCGTGCCATCAATGTCCCTGAAACCGTACTCGATCGCCAAGCTCGCCGCCACTCGAACGGCTCCGGTGTGGCGCATAACATCCGAATCCGCCGCAAGCGCAGTAACGGCGCGCCCAATGAACTCTGGAGATTCTGAATTGCTGAGGTCGAGCCAGGCCGCGACCTGCATGACCTTCTCAGTCCTAACCAGTCCTGGGTAGAGGGACACAAGAGTGACGCCATGGGGCCGCAATTCGGTGGCCATGTCTGCAGTAAGCTTGTCAGTAGCTGCTTTGGACACACCGTGAGCGACGTTCCCGATGTGCTTCTGCGCCGCCCAGAACGATATATTTACGATCAGTCCGCGCCGACAGGCGACCATGGATCCGGCTGCCAGTTGGCTCGCGTATCTTCGCTGCTGGCGACAAAGAGATAGATCAGGACGGTGCGAGCGTCGCGATCTTGGCGGCTCGCCTTCGTTCCGCCGTCCCATGTGGTACGTCTCAAGAACGCTGCATCTGCATGATCTCGTCGGCAAATCGACCCTGGCGCAGCAGACCGGCCATGGTCTTCATTGCCGGACCAATATGGTGGAAGAGCAGCTTGTAGCCGGCACACAGGTAGTTGAGCCCCGGTTCGCCATCCGGGGTCGTAATGAACCGGTTGCGCGGGCACTCGCCATTGCAGGCGAACCGCACGTCGCACTCGCGACAATATTTCGGCAGGCTGTTCAGCTTATCCTGTCCGAACGCTCGCTGCCTTTCAGAAGTGACCAGTTCCGCCATGGGCGTCTCCAGGATGTTCCCCAGCAGATACTTTGGCTCGACGAAATGATCGCAGGAATAGAGGTCACCATTGTGTTCCAGCGCCAGAGCGCTCCCGCAGGTGGGTGAGAAAATGCACAGGCTGTAGATTCCCATCCAGCTTGCAAGCGCGGAGTCGAAGGTCTGCACGAATACCTTTCCGACGTCGCGGCGTACCCACTCGTCGAAGATGGCGACGAGGAAGCGGCCGAATTGCTCGGCGCCTACCGACCGCTCGGTGACCAGCCCGCCCTCTTGTATGTACAGAGGCCGGTCCGCGCCAGGCCGATCGCCCCAACCCAGGTTGGCCAAGGGCAGAAAATCCGCCGTGGTCCGCTCCACAATGGGAATGAACTGTATGTAATCGGTCTGAAGCTGGTCGCGAAAAAAATGATACACCTCCAACGGGTGATCGGCATTTGCGGCGTGGATGGTACACAGGATGTTGACTTCCACTTCGTGCTTGCGCAGCAATTCCCAACCGCGCATGACCTGATCGAAGCTCCCGGCGCCACCCTTGTTCACGCGGTAGGCGTCGTGCATTTCCTTGGGGCCGTCCACGCTGAGGCCGACGAGAAAACTGTGTCGCTTGAAGAACGCGCACCAGTCATCAGTCAGAAGGATTCCGTTAGTCTGAATGCTGTATTGAATGCGCTGGCCCGGCCTCCGGTACTTCTCCACGTACTCGATCGAGCGCTTGAAGAAGTCGAGCCCCATGAGGGTCGGCTCACCGCCCTGCCATGCGACGTTAACCTCGTCTGCGGGATGCGCCTCCAGCAGTTGCCGGAGATACGTCTCCAGCATCTCGTCGGACATGCGGAACCGGTCGCCTGGATAGAGCATCTCTTTGGACAGAAAGAAGCAGTACTTGCAGTCGAGGTTGCACGTGGCCCCGGTGGGCTTCGACAGAAGGTGAAACGGCCGGGTCAATGTCTTCAGGTGCTGGGTGGTGGGTTGCATGTCTTCCCCTCTTCCGCAGTTTCGCGGTGATCAAACGGAGTTCGCGCCCCGGCTCGCCGTTCTTTAGATCTTAATTCGATTGGGCTACACTAGACTATAGACGCGGAGAATTCGATGCCTCAGGTAACCATCAAGACGGGCATTTTAGGTCCAGACGATCGCGAAGAGGAGCTTACAGAGTACATCTGCGACTACCCAGGCTGTCCCAATATCGCCAAGCACCTGGTGGCAGCGAACGCGGAAATCCGGATTCGCGCTTTAGTTTGTGACGAGCATACACCAAAGGGGAGCCGGATCTGATCCCGGCCCCTTCAGGCTTGCATAACCAATCGGATCAAGCTGAACTGACCGGCAGCCCAAGCTAGGCTGCCCGCCAGTGGATGCCGCGCGCTTGATTCAGTCGCGGGCGAACGCTGCCGCAGCCTCGGTTTCGAGGTCGAGGTACTGAGCCTTCTCAGTGGTTACGCCGACGGCCTTGATCTTTCCACCCTTGAACCTGCCGGGCGACTTGTAGTCTTCGCTGACGGCATCGCCGCTGTCGTAGCCCACGCACAGGCCGTCGCCGGAGAGCGTGAACTTGCCGACCTGGGCCCGCATCGGCCCTTCCGCCACGACCTTCTCGTTGACGTAGAGCTTCGTTGTGCCCAGAGACTCGCGGTTGGGACCCGCTTTTTCCCTGGTGAACTCCATTCCCAGCGAGTATTTACCGGGCTTAAGTTCGGGAGAGATAAACTTCTGCTCGGGCTTGATGCCGAGGAAGTTGTAGACGTACTCGAGCTTCTTGTCCTTGATCAGCAGGGCATGGCCGCCGAAGCGTGAACCGTGCGCAAAAATCACGCCGGAGCAGTTCGGATCGATGATTTCAACGTTGGCGATGATCTTGAAAGAACGCCCCCTTACATTGACGGCACAGCTTTCCGGAATGGGAGAAGAGTCCGGATAATAGACGTACCGCTCGCGAGGCGCTTCCTCGGTAGGCCGTTCGACGGTGAGCATTTCCATGGGCGTGCGGTCGTCCAGCGGCAGCACCTTGTTCTTCTCCGCCTCGTCAAACCAGGTTTTGATCAGTGCTTGAAGCTTTTCGGGATTCTGCTTCGCCAGGTCCTTGGACTCGGAGCGATCCGCATCCACGTGGTAAAGCTCCCAGGGGTCCTGGTCAAAGTGTCCCTTGCCCGTGAACGGGGCGTGAACGGAAGCGGCCTTCCAACCGTCCTCCCAGATACCGCGAGTGCCCAGCATGGCGTAGTACTGGCGTTTCTTGGCTGTGGGCCCGTCCGGCTTGGCGTCGAAGCTGTAGCGCATCGATACGCCGGAGAGCGGAATCTGCTCCACTCCCTTGTAGACCTTGGGCATTTCCAGCCCGCAGACATCCAGGATGGTGGCGACGATGTCCGTGGAATGGTGATACTGATTCCGGACCTCGCCGCGGGCCTTAAAGCCCTTCGGCCATGAGATGACCATCGGATCGCAGGTTCCGCCGGCGTATTCCGAGTAGCGCTTGAACATCTTGAACGGCGTCGAGAAGGCCGCGGCCCAGCCGCACGGGAAATGCTCGTAGGTGTCCGGACTGCCAAGTTTGTCGATGAGCTTCATGTTTTCGGCAACACTATCCGGATAGTTGTTGAAAAACTTGTTCTCGTTCACCGAGCCGCTGGGGCCGCCCTCGCCGGACGCGCCGTTGTCGGCGCAGTAGAACACGAGAGTGTTCTCAAGCTGGCCGGTGTCCTCCAGGTATTCGATGATCCGGCCTACCTGAGCGTCTGTATATTCCGAGAATCCGGCATAGACCTCGGCCAGCTTCGAAAACAGCTTCTTCTCGTCGGCGCTGAGCGTATTCCATGGACGCACATGGTCGCCCGGGTTCGCAACGTCTTCCGGCAGCGGGTTGAGCGGCGTGAGCTGCGTACCTGCGGGGAGGATGCCCTTGGCGATCATCCGCGGCAGGACCCACTCGCGATAGGCTTCATAGCCATCATCGAACTTGCCCTTGTATTTGTCGATGTACTCCTGCGGGCAGTGGTGCGGCGCATGATTGGCCCCCGGGCAGAACCACATGTACCAGGGTTTCGACGGGTTGCCGGCCTTCTGATCCTTGATCATTTGCAGAGCTTTATCCGCGAGGTCCTTGGAGAGGTGATAGCCCTCTTCCGGGGAGTACGGTTGATCGATGACGTGGCTGTCCTCGGTCAAATCGGGATACCAATTATTGGTTTCAGCGCCGATGAAGCCATAGTAACGGTCGAAACCCTGAGAGAGTGGCCACAACTTCCTGCTGGCACCCGAGGAGACGTCCGTCTCCGGGACGCAGTGGTTCTTCCCCAGCCAGAAGGTACTCCAGCCGCCTTCCTGAAGGATCTGCCCGACGGTAGCACATTCGTCCGGAATGCGCGCGTTATGGCCAGGGAATCCATTAGAGCCTTCCGTGATGCAGGACATGGCGTTCAGGTGATGATTGCGCCCCGTTAAGCAGGTGGAACGGGTCGGTGAACACAGCGCAGTCGTGTGCCACTGCGAGTACATCAGGCCGTTGTCAGCCAGCTTCTGCAACGTCGGCATGTTGATCCGTCCACCGAACGGTGACCACGCGGCTAAGCCGGTGTCATCGTAGAGGATGAATAGGACGTTCGGAGCTCCTTCAGGAGCCCTCTTTGGGATGTACGGAGCCCAATCGGGCTTTGAATCGCGGACGTCAAGTTTGATGACGCCTTGAAATGGTTTCTTTGGCATTTTTATGTTCTCCTCTTTTTTTTCCACTGCTTTAACTGCTTTCTGACTCTAAACAGACATTTCACGCGGGCTCCCCGCCACTTGTTCAGGATGCCTTCGGGTCCCGCGAGTTGTATTTTCTTTTCATGGGCCGCGCCTGTCACTTTCGTTTCCCTTCATATCGCCCATCGCCACCGGTCAATCGTGATATCTGCTCCTCGGAATCTTGCCGTCACAGGCCGATGAGATGGTGGAATACCTTCGTCGCCAGATCCGCCAGCGGATATTGAAACAATAAAAGCGGTGCGAGCGGCGTAAGCGCGGCAAACGACAGCCGGCTCAGCAGGCGCGGACCGATCGTAACCCATCGCATCGTGCGCACGACTCTTACGCCGTTGGCCAAGTCCGCCAGCGACTGGATGTCCGGTGTCCCCAATAATTGCTCATCCGCCGGAGGATCGCCAGTCGTCCACTTTGTCTCGAACTCAGTCACATAGCGTGCCGCGAGGCTCGAGTAAGCGCCCATGCCTTTTGAGCGGCCCTCCTCCAGCTTGTCGATGAAGACGAACAGGGGGCCCAGGAACAACACTGCATCCAACAGCAGCACCAGAGTGAGCCAGGGGTACATATTGGCGGTTGCGAACGTGCCCGTCGAAATGGCCTCCGCCATCGCTGCGCACTCCAGAACCGAGATCGCAGCCACAAGCGGGACGAACTTCTCCTGAACGCCTTGGACCGATCCTAATCCTCCGTCGCGATCAGGGTGGCCTGGGATGAGATGGAGATTTAGCCGCGACACGCGCCAGAGGAACCAGCCCCACTGCGCGAGCCTCCAGACTCCAAGGAAGATGAGGAACCGGAACACGGTCAGACTCACGTCGTAATATACGAACGCAGCCAGCCCGGTTCGCGCCAGATTGACATCACTGGACTTGCCCAGGGTCAGTAACGCAGTTCTGGTCACCGTTAGCGCGACGGCCGCGAGGAGAAACACGGCCTCAGGCCACCACGCGTTCGTCAAGCGGTTGTTGCGCGCCACTTCGGCGTTCAGGTCCGGCAGCGCACTTGAGGGCACGACCCCGGATTTCACGATTGTGCGGACGAACGAGGTCATCTTCGGAGTGACCCAGGTTTCGCATAGGAAGAACAGCGGAATCACCACCAGGAGACGCGCATCGAGGCCGATAAACTTCAGCGTGAATAATTGACCAGCGAGGCCTTCCATGAAGCCCAACACCAGGATGACCAGCCACAGGCCCACGCCGATGGCGAGTCCTAGCCGAACCGTATTGTTTCCGCGCACGAGGCCGAGGCGGCGGCCCAGCTGGTGAAGAGCACCACCGAGCAACGAGAAGTCCGCGGCCGGTTCAGGCGCGACTATGTGCGTCGTTGTCATCGATGCGTCACCACTTCATCCGATAGATGTTTCCTTTTCTTATCGAATTCATTTTCTTTCGAAAGCGTAGATCTGCTTCCAATCCTTCGCCATGTCTACCAGGGTCCAGCCGCGTTTCGGAGCTTCGTCGAGGCCTCTGTCAAGCTTGCCTGCTATCGATGTACGGTCGTAGGCAAACTCGCGCACACCATCTGTGTGGTGAACCAGCAGTCCAAAGCGTGGCCCGGCGCCCGAGGTGACATATTGGAGCATCGGCATGTCAGCATCCGAGTTGCCGAACGCGGCAATGGGGCGGCGCCCGATGAACTTGTGGATCCCGATTACCTTGCCTTCTTTGTCGTCGATAAAGTCCACCTTGGGCTCCCTGACCAGAACAGGCTTGCCGTCTCGCACTTCGAATTTAGTCACAATGCTGCTTCCGATAACCTGTTCGGGAGGAACGCCGTAGTATTTCTCACTGTATGCGCGCACGAATTCGACGCCGCCCCCGGATACGATATAGGTCTTGAAATCGTTCGCTCGAAGGAAGGCCAGCAACTCCAGCATGGGTTGATAGATAAGGTCCGTGTACAGCCTGTTGAACTTCGGATGCCGTGCGGTGGCAAGCCAGTCTTTCACAATTCGATCGAACTCCTCCGTGGTCATGCCGGCATGCGTCGCCAACGCCAGCTCAATCAGACCAGCCTCTCCCGCAGCGCCGACGGTCTTCATGTCGTTCTCCAGGACGCCCTTAAACGGCTGCTCGGTCTTCCACTCCGGATGCTGTGGCGCCAGGGAACGGACTCGATCAAAGATAAACGCTCCCTGAAAGCTGATCGGCGGCTGTTCGGACCAAAGCGTCCCGTCGTTATCGAAGGTCGCGATCCTTTCGGCCACGGGGACGAATTCCGGACCGCCTTTCGTGGTCACGCGGCGGACGAAGTCGAGGATCGCTTTTTTGGCTGCGCCGTCGTTCCAGGATGGCAGGGGCTCGGTCGCCTTAGCGACAGCGGCCTGCTTGGCTCCTTGGTTGTTTTGAGCCGACGCCTGGTGAGATAGACCCAGAACGATTCCGAAGGCGAACAGGGTCTTAAATATAGTGAGTTTCATAGTTGACTCCTATTTGGCGTTGCCACCTTTGCCTGCTCCGCTTTCCCACAGCTTCTTCGCCGCGACGCCGAAGTTTCCAAGCTGATAAATGGCTACGCCAGCCGGATGGAACGTGAAGGCAGCGAAAGGCTCGGCTGTTATCTTCTTCCCAAAGGCTTCCGTGGCGAGACCCACGGTGACGTGCGGCATGTAGTTCGCCCCGCTGGCCTTCGGCACGAACGTCTCGACGTACGGGACGATGTCGGCGTCCGCCGGCGTATCAATGAACGCTGCCGCCGTTCCACCGCTGACAGCGAACGGCGCCACCGCGTCAACCACCTTCTGTTGAAGGCGTAACAGCTCCGGTGTACGTTCGACAATCAGCGCGTGGAGTGCGACCCCGTTCCACATCTGATAGAGGAGATGAGTCCCTTTCAGTTGCAGTTCCGTCGGCCGTTCCGTGGCGAGGAGCTTCGTGATCGCGGCGGTTACCGCATCGAAGTCTTTCGCTCGCACGAAGCGCTGGACCATCGTGACATGCGGGGAATGCGTGGCATCGAGCGAATAACCCTCCTTATAGTCCGCCCTGAGCCTTGCGTTAATCGCCCCGGCCTTGCTGATCATCGTCTGATCCGGCCGAAGCAGGACATCGATGGCGATGATCTTTTCGCCGGGCGCTCTTGTAGTTTGTGGTTGCTCTGCTGCGGGTAGCGCGATGGCTGTGCTCAGCAGAAGACCTAGTACGGTGCGTTTAGTGTGTATTCTCATTGTTGCCTCTCTGTGATTGGGACGGCAGTGGTGCCCGGCTGCGAGACTAAGCCTTACTTGGCTTTGCCCATTGCCACTTAACTCCCACGTACAACTGCCAAGTCGGTTGTCCAGCCCCTTTGTGGTAAACCGTAAATTGCGGCTCGACGAATGCGTTCACCAGGTGGTTGCCGGCCCTGAACGCCTTACCGAACCCCGCTCCGAAGGGAATAAGATACCGGTTGTTCTCGAAGTCGAACACCATGACTCCACTCGACCTGACGTAGTAACCGCCGCCGATGCTGTAAGTCGCAAAGGGCTGCAGGGTCGACACTTGGGTCTTTTCCCGGTCTTTGTTGCCGGCAAAGGAGTGCTGCCAGGTCGCGAGCGCACCCATTATGGACCCCCCACCGAGCGGCCAGATCGCCACCGCGGCGGCACCTCCCTGCCACTTGCCTGAACCGAGCGCACTGTTGGTGGCTGACGGCGCGACGAAAAGAGGACCAATGGCATATTCATTCGGCGCCCCCTCCTTCGAGACCCTGATCGCGTCAAAGAAAGCCGTATCGCCCAGCCCCGATTTGTATTGCCCCAGCCCTACGGGCGTGGTCTGAACGGGCACGGTCAACCGCATGATCTGCCGCCCGGAAATGATCACTGCACGCAGATCCAGCGTGTTCGCATTTACGTTCGGAACACCGTACAGGGTCGGATCATAGTAGTTCTCGAAAGTTACAGCGTTTACGTCAGCCAGTGGATTGTTGGACTTCGCTACTTCCGCCGCCGATACTTCGTGGCCGGTTATGGGGGGTGGCGTCTTGGCGGGTGTCTGTGCTGCTGGCGTGGCAGCGGGTGCCTGTGCTGGTGGCGTGGCGTCGTCGGGTGCCGACGCTGCTGGTCCCTGGGCCATTAGAAGAGTGGCCGACAGGAACGCGTAGACCGCGACCAACCACCACTTCGCAGTTTTCGATGTAATCATAGAATCCTTCCTTTAACTTGGGGTTTCATTTAACTCACCTGTTTGTAAACATGCACTTGAGTGCCTCGCGCCGTCCGTAACGTGAATGCGCCGAAATAGCAGGATCAGAGATGCCAATTGATACCCGGTTTCGCAGTTTCTGCGCAGTTTCTGCGTCAGAGTAAGCATGCAAATCCTCCGATTCAGTCGCCTCATCCCAACGTCCGCCCACCCTCCGATGCCGGGTTGGCACTGGATGCAAGTCAATAGTAGAGTGAGCCCCCCGGACGAACAACTGTCAGAACTGACAGTGGGTGGCATTTTTCGTTCATTTCCTCTCCGGGGCGAGATGTAACGAGAGTGGGTTCTATATGGGACAGGAAACGGCCAGATTCGAGTTCCCGACGCCGGTCATCGCAAGCTAAACATGGCGTCATCCGTGAGAGGGATCTACAATTTCGACGAGTCTCTGCGTCAAGTGCACGGCTTTGTGCGGAATGAAAGTTGTTAGCCGCCGATGACGATCAGCGCTGATTTGAGCTCCCATCCGCGTCCATCCGTGGCCAATGTCTTTTTTCACAGCTTGTCGGCTCGGGCCATGCCCGTATCGGGCACCTTTCACAGAAGTGGGAGCGGATGCGTATGTACTTCTGGCGCCATGTTTAATACAGGAATTGAATGCGCGTCTGGAGGGCCGTGGTCATGCCATTGAGGCTGGTCCGGTCGAGGTTGATCATCGCGCCGTCTACCCCTATTTTCCAAAACCGATTCAGGTACCAGTTCAACGTAAGAGTCCCCCTGTCCATCACCCCGCCGTGGATGGACTTATCTTCCAAGTCCAGGTGGGAGTATCGAGCGGTTAGCTCCAAGGCACCCATACGATGTACTGGAATCGGGCGGCGGGCGTAGCCGACGTTGCGATCGTAGGGCCGGTGCTCCCCTGTAAGAAACCAGCCGCCTGTTACGTAGAACCCATAGAACGATGGGTTGGCAGTCTGGGTTGCATTTACCCAGGATCGAACGTACTCGGTCAGGATCGAGTAGCCGTCATGGGTCCAGAGAGCTTCGAGCGCAAGCTCCTTTTGATTCGATGCGGCAATTTTTCCTGTGTCGACGTAGTTGCTGGTTACATTCGATTCGGGCTTGCCTTTGAGCTGGATCACTCCGTTGGCCGCTCCGGCGTATCTTCCGCTCGCGCCCACGTGCAGATATCGGGAACCCTCCCTGCTGGTCGAAACTAGTCCGGTAACCCTGCCAGCGAAGTGGTTGCTGGAGCCATCGAACTTATGCCCGGTGACCAACCAGTCGTTGAACCAACCGCCCGAATACAACATCCGTTTGTTAAACGCATGATTGCTAAGTGTGATACCCACATTTCGAGACGTGAAAAATGGATTGAGAACGCGCTCTTGACTGGGGAGAAAAGTGGCGTCACCGACGATCTCGTACACAAACGGCTCCTTGGTCTTGCCGACCGTAATTGCACCCAATTTCCCGGCGGGGAGCGTTATGGTCAGATCCGAAAAGTACCAAGTTTTTAGCTTATTCTCCGGAGCGTCAAAGCCATTCCACGCGTACGAGGCAAAATAATGTATTTTGTACGTCTCCGGCCCCATATCTCCGGAAAGCATAAAGCGCAAGGAGCGGTCATCCCATTGGTCGCGTTGCTTCCCCACCTGTTTGATGCTGTCGTCATCCTGCCAGAAGGCGTCGTAATCGGCGATGGCGACGAAGCCAAACCGGATGGAGAAGTAGGGTCCCTTGTATGTCGTGAATTTGTCCACAGGGAGCGGGACGCCGGGCGTCAGGAACCGGTGTTGTTTCACCTGTTCCGAATCCTGCGTGGTGAATTGTGGCCCTCCCGACAAAGCGTCCGCCTTAGACTCGGGCTGCGGGAGGTGTGGGTCCGGGCCCCCGGCATGACGTGAATCGGGACCTTGTGCTGCTGCGGTCAGCGCGCACAGCAGGGTGAGGCAAAGTGTTGCGCGGGTCATTCAAATACCGTTGTTGAAAGAACGATTCATTACTTCAACCGCAAGCATCATGAAATCTTCCCGCCCATGCGGACGAAATACACATGGTCTTCGCTAACTCCACCGCCGAAATCCCACAGGCAGCCAAGATCTAAGTCGATTGCCGGGGAAGTTCATAATACTTGGTGAGCCATAATCGCATGGGGCACCCCGGAGAACAACTGTTAGAACTGACAGGTGTGGGCATTCTGTGTTTATTTCGCTCCGGAGGGAGATGCTGGAAACGCCGGTCTTCCTTAAAAATAAGTCGATAGCCCGGGATGTTCATCATACTTTGTCAGATGCCCATATCGCGAAACGGCGCAGCGACCGTCGTGCGCCGGCTTACCCCTTCTCTCGTCACCACGCTTGCGTTTGCCTACCTGCTCACCGCCGTGTGGTTTGGGATGTGGCTTCGGCGCTTCATCCCGCCATATGATTTGAGCCCGGACAGCAGGGACACCGTGAAACTAGCCATGGGTCTGGTCGTCACCATGTCGGCCCTTGTGCTTGGTTTGCTCGTGGATTCCACCAAGGGTTTTTACGACCGCAATCGCACCCGGGTGATGGAAACGGCGTCCAAATGCGTTCTCCTTCATCGGATGCTGTCGATCTACGGGCCAAAGGCTGCTGAGGTGCGAGGCGCGTTGCATGGTTTGATCGAGGAAATGACGCGGCGCATGTGGTCGGACGATGCCGACAATCGGGCGGAACCGACGACCCGGATTAGCGATGACTTCTACGTTGCGGTCCTGAGACTAGAAGCGCACGACGACACAGAACGCACTCTCAAGGCACAGGCCATAAGCCTGACCAACGAAATCGCCCAGGTTCGATCGCTGATGCTGGCAGAATCGATCCCGTCCATTTCCACGCCGATGCTGATCATGCTGGTTCACTGGCTCGTGATGATTTTCTTCAGTGCCAGTCTAATCGCGCCGGCAAGCGGCACTGCCGATCTCGCCTTGATCTCCTCGGCTTTGTGTGTGGCTGGCGCAATTTTCCTGATTCTGGAACTGGATCGCCCGTTCAACGGATTCTTGCGAATCTCCCGCGAGCCGATGCTGAATGTGCTACGCCTGGTCGGGCCGAGCTGATACGTTATGCGCGCAGTGTGCCGGTCGCGGGATCTTTTGCTCCTGGCGAGTATACCGTTGTGTCTACCGATTCTTGCCCAATCCGTCCCAGACGATCGCGTCATCAAGAACCCCTTTGCCAAGATGATCCAGCTCCCGATCGAGTTCGACAGTTCCCGTCCAATTGGGAACTACAGTCGCATCCAGAACCTGTTCAGCCTAAATCCAATCATTCCCATTCCCTTGGGGCAAAAGTGGGACCTCATCACGCAGAGCACCATCTCTGTGGTATCCCAACCCGACTTGATGAACCCTCGCGGCAACGTTTGGAAGTTGAGCGACGTCACTTCAAACTTTTACTTCTCGCGTGACAATCAGAGCATTTTCCAATGGGGTGTGGGACCCACGTTCCTTTTTCCTACCGCCACGGATCTGGCGGTTGGAACCGGCAAATGGGGTGCCGGCCCAGGGGTCGCTCTCTTCGTCGAGCCGAGGAAGTGGACGTTAGGGGTGCAGCTTGGTGATCTCAGATCCTTCGCGGGTGACCGCAACCGCCCGGACGTTCACTATGCTTCCCTGCAATATCACGTGACCTATAACCTTCCGAGAGGATGGTACGTGACGACGGCTCCTCAAACTGTGGCCGACTGGACGGCGCCGCGGGAAGATCGCTGGCTCACCCCTATTGGGCTTGGTGTGGGTAATGCGAAAACGCTTGGTAAGCGCCAGGTAAGCGGCGAATTGGATGCGTACTACAACGTTGTTCACCCCGCGACGCTGCCTTATCCGAAGTGGGTGCTTTCGCTCCAGTTCACGTTTGCCAGGCCAGATTTTCTTTAGAGGCGACGGGAAACGGATATTCCGGATCCGCCTCCCTGTTCTCTCTGAGAGCAACCCTGTTGATATGTCCATGGTTGGACACCGGTACTCTCTACACCTTGACTTTAGGCGACTTCGGCCGCGTCCAGAGGTTAACGGGCCCCCTGAGCAGTAGGTAGGGAATACACGCTAGGATGAAGGCGGTCAAAATGGCTTCGAGCGGGTAGAAGGCCTTAAGCTGCCAGATCTGGTATATGGTATCCATAACCAGGCCCAAGATAAAAGTATTGCCCACTGACTTCCAACCGGATTTTAGGAACTCCTTCCGGTGATCCGGCTCGGTAAGCAGTGCCCAGAAGTACGGAGGTTTTCCGGCGCGGGCATCGGCAATCCCGGCTTTCACAGCGGCAATCGTGGCCATGGTGGGCTGTAGGATCAGTCGGAACTCCATCTTGCCGTGTAGACGGCCGATCTCGTCCCCCAAGATCTTCGTCAATATGTTGTCCATAACATCTCCCTTATCTTCCGACCTCGGTGGTCTGATGCGCCAGGTCCGCAGGCCTCCGGGCCCCTGGTGCCGCAGCCGGCGCCAGGATCGTGTCGCCGCAACCACGCGCTTTTCCTATCTCTACGACCCTTGCGCTAAAGGCGGAGTGGCTGATGCTGATAGACTTTTTCAGCTCCGCCCGGGAATGAAGATCAATTCGCACCATCAGAACACCAGGTTCAGCCTCAGCCCGAAGACAACGGCGGTGTCAATATTCCTGAGAGGAACACCCTGTGCGATGTGAGCAAAAACATTGTTTGCCGAAACTCCATGGACGACCTGAAAGTCGGGCGACAGGTGGGCCCAGGGCGTGAGCGCGAGGCTGTAATACAGCTCCAGGCCCTTTTCGGGCCGGAGGAGTTCTGTGGTGCCGACCGGCGTGATCAATGTGGGATGGGTCACGTCGATGTAGTAAGTACCGAAACCGTACGTGTCATTCGGCCGTCTCGCGCCTACGCCCTTGCCGCCAACGCCCAGTTCGTAGAAGTAGTGAATGAAGCTTGGATCGCCGTCGGTGGCTGCGAAGCGGCCGAAGAGACCAAATCCTTTGCCTTTCTCTGGCTCCCACAAGTACTGATCGAAGTTGTAGGAAACCATCCATGCACCCGGCTTCGCCGTGAGCGATGGCATTCCCGGTAAAATCAATATCTGATTAATTGAAGTGATGTCCTTGTTGGAGTGCAAATAGATGGCGTCCTGGTGACCGGTCTTTTTGAAAAAATGGGTCCGCACACGGCCCTCGATGTAAACGGACAGGTCGTTATGCGAAAAGGTTTTAAAATCAGCCTTGGTGGCCACGCCTGACGTGGCGTATACTAGGGCCTTTATAATGAATGACTCAGGGTTCTTGTCAGGCAAAAACACCAAACCTCCACCAAGCGGAGTGTAGGGGGTGGTGAACAAGGCGGCCGGAATTAAATTAAAAGCCGTGTTCATGAATTGGGTGTCGCCTTTGCCGTATTTGCCATGGGCGAACTCGTTGTCATCGGCTGCCGCGACATTATACTTGCCCGCTGTCACGCCGAAGTAGGGTGAAAGGAATTGGGTGAACGTGACGGCCGGAATCGCGGCGCTTCCGCTCTTGCCGGGTACAGGGAAGACCTGGTTCGTGTTCACCGGAAGCAGGGCGCCGGCATTCGGGTTGGCCCCATTGCCATAATTGACTTCTCCCTCGACCATCAGAAATCCGCCAGGCCAGAGCCCCGCTTTGCCCGTGTCCAGATTCATATAGAAGTCGCCGCGGCCGCCATACTCTGCCGCGTTGTCCAGCCCCCCGGAAACCACCCCTACCTCGGTCTGAGTCAGAGAGAAGTCGAAGGTCAATCCCTTCTCGGCCATTTGGCTGCGCGTTCCTCCCCAGTCGCCGGTCATCGTATTCCGGCTAAAGAAGTCTCCCGTATAGCCCGGTGCCGGCGCTTGAGCGTTGGCACTTGCCGCTGCCAGCAGAACTAACAGAATGGGGACGTTCGTTGTCGCTCTTGTGATTCTCATTGTCTGCCCCTTTGCTTTGCGTTGTTGCTCATTTCACTTTCCGGAGACCAATCCTTCTTGAGGCCGCCCTCGGTGAGACGGAGAGCGACCGAGATGCCTCAACTTCCGCGTCCAACAGTCGGCATAGGCCACCAATTGAAGCCTCAGTATGTGCGGAAAACGGCCGCGCGGCTACTGTCAGAACTGACAGGTCTCAGGCTCTTGTATGGGGGACCCCGGCCACGCCCCATGCGCAGCACCTGATGGCGAGAGACCGCTCGATAGTGGAGATCGCCGGTATGATCCAAATGCCTGCTTCGTTCTTTAAGACGTTGGATGAGCCAGTAGGTACGTTTCTGCCTTGCCGATACCGCTGGTTTGGCCCGCCCGGAAGATCCATTCGAGACCTGTTTCGAACCCTATCGAGGCATGCCTACGATCATTTCGTTTCGAAAGCGAACACGCGTTTCCAGTCCTGCTTCATGCTCACCAGAGTCCAGCCTCGTTTCGGTCCTTCGTCGAGGCCACGCGCCAGTCTGGCCAGGCCCGGGTTGCGATCGTACGCATACTCGCGGTCCGCATCGTCGTGATGCACGATCAGCCCTAAACGCGCCCCGGCGCCGCCCGTGACCCACTCGATCATCGCGAAATCGCCATCCGAATTGCCGAACGCCGCAATCGGACGGCGGCCAATGAACATGTTGATGCCTACGGGCTTGTCTTCTTTGTCGTCGTAGAAGTTCACCTTGGCCTGCCGCACCAGCACCGGTTTACCGTCGCGAACCTCATATTTCGTCACGATGCTGCTGCCCACCACCTGCTCGGGCGGAATACCATAGCTGGCTAGGCTGAACGTGCGCATGAACTCGATCCCGCCGCCCGAAACAATAAACGTCTTGAAATCGTGAGCGCGCAGGTAGGCCAGCACTTCCAGCATCGGCTGATAGGAGAGCTCGTTATAGTGGCGCTGGAATTTCGGGTGGAGGGCCGTCCCAATCCACTCCTTCACGATCCGTTCGAACTCTTCCGTCGTCGTGCCCGCGTGAGTGGCCATCGCCATTTCGACGAGACCAGCCATGCCGGCGGATGCGGCCGTTTTCAGGTCGTTCTCCAGAACGGCCTTGAAGGGCTGCTTCTCTTTCCACTCGGGATGTTGGGGCGCGAGCGCATGCACACGGTCAATAATGAACGCCAGCTGGACTGGGAGCGGAGACTCCGCCCACAACGTGCCGTCGTTGTCGAAGACCGCAATCCGGTCGGGCACGGGGACGAAGTCCGGACCACCGGCCGTCGTCACTCTCGTGACAAAATCGACGATCGATTGCTTGGCCGGACCATCGCTCCACGAGGGAAGCGCGGCGGCAATCGGGTTACTTTGCTTGCTTGCAGTTGTCATAATCACCTCAATGTTTCAGATCGAATCCTTTGAGTTTCTTGGCAGCCGTGCCGAACGGACCGAGTTGATACACTGCCGCGCCCGCGAGCGAGAAGATGAACGGCTCGAAAGGTTCGGTGAGCATCTTAGCCAGGTACTCGCGCGACCCGACGCCTGTGCTGACGTGCGGATTGAAATGTGCCCCGGCGTATTTCTGCACGAACGCTGCAACGTAGTCGATCATTGCCCCATCCGCAGCGGGGTTACCGTGCGGAGCGGTGAATGCGGCGATGGTTGCGGTTTTCACGGTGAACGGAGTCGCGGCGGCGATTACATCCGCCTGTAATTTGAGCAATGCGGGCGTTGGGCTGGCGCAAATGCCCGCGACGCCCGTACCTCCGAAGTAGTAGCAGTAGGCATGGTATTCCTCCTTTGGGTGTCTCTCTTGAATCCCCGGCGGATATTATGCCCTCCGGGTTCGAGCGTGCTATGTGCTGGATGACACCCCACCTCACTCCGGTGGCCGACCGCTTTCCAGTAGCTCCAGTTGTTTTCTGAACTCCTCCATAACCTCTCACGCGGTAGAATCCGCTGTTTCTTAGTCCAGTTGTCTCTGATACCTCGATCCCCCGATGTCTTTGCCGCATCCCGCTCCCCGGGAGGTCGGCACAAGGTCACCAATTGAAGCATCAGTATGTGCGGAAAACAGCCCCGAGACTACTGTCAGAACTGACAGGTCTCGGCCTCCGGATGGGAACCTCGGCACCTATACGCCCGACTAAGTGGTTTTCAACGCAACCCGATAAGCCCGCGGAGGAACCTTATTCGTTCTGCTCCAAGGCGTTTTTGATCGTCTCCAACGATTTCTGCAGATTGGATGCCGTCTTCCCGGTCGCGGCCTTGCGGAGGATCGAGCCTTTGAAACCGGTCAGGCCCGCCTGCTCTGATCCCATCACCATGATTAGGTAAAAGCCGGGCTGGTTTGGATCGTCGCTGCGGATGCAATAGGTGAGGTCCAGCGCCGTCTCGAAGTAGTGGCTGGAATAGAGTTGCTTCTCAGCGATTGTGTAAGCTGGCTCGTGCAGATTGTTCCCCTGCATGGTCACAACATGTACCACACGCATAGTCGGTTTCAGACCAAACTTCACCTTTTCCCAGAAGAACATGTTCTCCACTTTGGCTGGCTTGCCCTTGGGATAGTCGAGAAGGTAATTGTAGTAGTCCGGGAGCGCTTTAGGCAGAGCTTTGGCGTAGCTTAGCATGTACTTGAATTGCTCCGGGACTTGCGTGGGATTCTTCTTGTCGTTATATTCGCCGAGAACTTTGTTCCCTCCCTTCTGGTAGGCGAGCAGACGCTCGATTACCGCCTTGTGCTCAAACTCATTGGCCTTGTCCAGCGCATCGGGAGCAGAGAAATCAACAACTTTGCGGTACCCCTCCATGCCACCTGCGGGCAACTGGATCCGACAGTCGTCGGGCTTGCAGTCCTTCAACGCCTTGATGTCGTCGCTGTCGAATGAGAAGCCCTCTAGGTCAGAAACTTGCGGGGGGTCGCCGAATTTTCCGATGGCCAGGTAGTCGGGGAGTTTGCGCAGACGCTCAAAATCGTAGGCTAGTTTGAAATAGCTTTCCGGAGTCGACTTTACGAAAACTGCCCCCCATACGAAAATTTCATCCGGAATACGCGACGTCAAGTTCTTCGAGACTGCGTGCCCTCCCCTGATCTCTGCGACCTGGTCCTGGCTGAGTCCAACATACTGTTGAAAATAATCAGTCAGCTCCGAATTCGTCTGGGCGACGCAGCCCGCTGCGGTGCCAAAAACTAAGAAAAGTACTGCGACATTTCGACTCATTGTACCCTCCACTCACATTCTCTGGTCATGAAGCTGTCGCCATGGTTCGCTCTCTCCCGCGGACTTGTTCATTGTGATGAATTTTCTCAGGACCATGGTTAGCGGGACTGCCAGGATCCCGCCAGCCGCACCCAGCACGGCGCTCCAAAACACCAAGGAAAGCATCATCTCTGCGAAAGAAACGTTCACTGATTTCTTCATAAATATCGGGTTAATCACATAGTCTGTCACTACGCTGATCGCGATCAGTCCACCAGCCACCAGTAGCGCCCGTTTCCAGCCAAACACGAGCAGCGTCACAAGGCTGGGCGGCACCAGGGCCAGAATGAATCCTATGCTCGGTATGAATCGCAGGAAGAAGGACAGCGCACACCAAAGCACCGCAAATTTCACGCCAAGCGCAAGGAACAGTACCAGGTTGGCCAATGCCGCGATCGCGTTCGTCTTCGCGGATGTACCGATGTAGCGCTGCACGTCCTCTCCGTAGTACCGCAGCGCTTCGCCAAAATCACTCCTCTTGGTCCCGGGTCGCTGTATCATCGCACTCAGGAAGATCAACGCCAACAAAGTGACAAGCATGCCATCGCCTAGAAATCCCGCCGCTTCCGGGATGGCCACCCGACTCAACTCCAGCATCCTCTCGGACGAGGGCAACTTCAGGCTTGAGAGTCCCACAAGGTCGATGCCGTGCCTATTGAAGAACCCCACAGCACCTTCGTATAGAACCACGAAACGCTGTTGATACTCCGGCAGTTCGGCTTTAAAGCGTGAGATTCTTTCATACAGCGAAAACACCGCCACCAGACTCGAGGTGCCTAGCAGGGCCACTCCCAGCCAGATCGCTGTGTATTTCCCAATCTTGAATCGCTGCATGAACCACTCAGGCAACGGCAGGAAGCTGCAGGCGAGCAGGATTCCAAGGAGGACGAGTACGATGAGGTGGGATGCCCGGTTTACTCCCCACAGGATGATGACGAGGCAAGCGGCTCCCGGTAACAAGCGCGGCAGCGGTGAAGACAAGGGCTGGCTCATTCCTGTCCGCTTTTCATCTTGGATTTTCATTTTCTGCTCACATTGACGATGCCTCCTGATCCCGTGAGTCGCTTTTTTTTTGACCTGTAGCCAGTCAGAGCGATTCAGTGGTTTCGCTCGCTTCTTACTTAACGACACTCCAGATGTGAAAACCGCTCCAAAACCTTACCGCGAGACTCCTTCCAAATCCGGACTTGATGGAATAACGGAAGAAACAGCATCGCAACATGATCAAGAAGTGCTTGCTCTCGCGAAATACCAACAGACGGCCCTGGTGTTTAATCAGAAACGGCGAGCCTCAGTTGTTCTTTCGATCGCCTCCGGTCGTTACAGCAGCGACGCAGGACTAGATGACTATTGACCACCTCATCGACGCAGCAGGTCAGCTCCAGTCTTGAGTTTGAAATATCTTGAGTCTGGGGCTCAGAATCGCCATCGTCAGGTTTAAGGCCGTAATGCCAACATGATGGACCGATCCACAAACACATGAAACTCAATATCCTTTCCATCCATCTCATCGCCCCTGGGACAGTCTGCCGCGCACAGACCATCGCGCCTTCCGATCCGACGCTAGATCGAGCCGGACTCCCCTGGGTCGTCACGCTGCTGCCACAGCCCGCTCCTGAGCCCTGGCAGAAGATCACTCCCAAACAGAGATGGACGCTTTACCAGCAGACGACCGTTAGTGGCCTTGCAGTGGTCAGCGCGGCGGTCGGCGCGGGATTCAGCCAGTGGCTGAATAGTCCGAGCGAGTGGGGCCAGGGAGCCAAAGGCTATGGTAAACGACTGGCGAGCAGCTACAGGGCCCTGATCATCGATGGTACGATCCAGTACGGAACATCGGCCCTCTTCCACGACGACAATCGCTACCGCCGGTCGATGGCGCCATCGTTCGGCGGACGCCTAGGCGCTGTCATCATTTCGCCGTTTGTGGCGCACAACGATAGCGGCGGAAAGAGATTCTCGACGTCGTCGTTTCTGGGTGGTGCGGGCCAACCGACCACTCCGTTAGCTTGGTCGCCGCAGAGTTGGCAGGGCGCCTCGGAAATCGGCATCAATGGCCTGATCTGGTACGGCCAAACCGCTGGAGCCAATCCGGTTCGTGAGTTCTACCCTTCCGTTGCGGCGCATTACCGGAAGAAGGCCGCGGCGGATGCGGCCAGCGGACCCCAAAAGACGTCCCGAACTCCCTCGTGTGCGGCCTCGCCCTTGGCCTCGAAGAGCCTCACATCGATCCCCGGCGCAGATGCCTTGATCGTGCCCCCCTGTCAGTTCTGACAGTTGTTCGCCCGGGAGTCACACCTTACTATTAACTTGCATCCAAGGCCAACACAGCCTCGGAGAGTAGGCGGACGTTGAGACGATTCGACTCAACTGGAGAGTTTCGACGCTTTCGGTTCTTGAACAACGAGGAGATGAATCATGAGACATTTGGGAATCCTGACGTTGGTGGCGTGCGCAGCATGCCTCGAAGCGCAGACTCCGGTGGACAAAGCCTGGACGATCCTTTCGACTGCGGCCCAGGATAAGAGCTCCGAAAAGAGGGGCAAAGCGATACGAGCACTTGGGATGATTTCCGATAACCCGCGTGCTCAATCGACTGCGGAATCAGCCCTCAAGGATGCAAACGAAGAAGTTCGGGTCGCCGCTTGCGAAGCACTCGGCCAGATGCACGCCATAGGATCCGCCTCGCTACTGAAAGCCGCGATCAAAGATCATGAGGCGGCTGTGGTTTTTGCCGCGGCCGATGCGTTGTTCGCGATCGGAGATCCGGCTGGCTACGAGGTCTACTACGCCGTTCTCACAGGCGAGAGGAAAAGCGGCGATTCGCTGATTGAATCCCAGATGAAGATGCTGAAGGACCCCAAGGCCCTAACCCAACTGGGCTTTGATGCGGGTATCGGATTCGTCCCATTCGGCGGCGTTGCCCTCACAGTCATAAAGACGGTGGAGACGGACAACGTATCGCCAGTCCGGGCTGGTGCTGCCGTGAAGCTGATCGGCGATCCTGATCCTAAATCGGTCGACGCATTGTCCGATGCAACGAAAGATAAGCACTGGCTGGTTCGGGCTGCCGTGATAAACGCCCTTGCGAAGCGGCACGACTCTTCCGTGCTACCTGCCATAACGGCGCTCCTGGATGATGAGAACGACGTCGTTCGTTTCAATGCGGCCGCCGCCGTGATCCACCTGACAAAGTAAGAACGACATTCGGAGCCTAAGGGAGGCAATGATGACGATCACACGGGCTTGGAAAGGCATAGTTGCCATCGCGGTACTTGTAATTGCCTACTCAGCCCCACTAGTCATAGCCATATTATGAAAAACTACCGCCAACACACAGTCACCGCGGAAATCCGGGATCTCACCCTTCTCCTCCTCCTTCCCTGGGGTGCGTTTGCCCAGCAGCCAGCACCGCCCCGGCCCAAAGTAGGCATTGCCTTCGAGGGCGGCGGCGCACTCGGTTTCGCGCACGTCGGAGTGCTGAAGTGGCTCGAAGAGCACAGGATCCCCGTCGATTACATCGCCGGGACCAGCATGGGCGGCTTAGTCGGAGGACTGTATGCGACGGGCATGCGGTCAGCCGAACTCGAAGACCTGGTGATGAAAATGGACTGGAACGAAGCACTCGGCGGGACAGTCCCGTTTGAGGCGTCCTCCTACCGCCGTAAGGAAGACCGACGCGAGTTCCAGAACGGCCTGGAGTTCGGTCTGCGTCACGGCCTCAGCGCTCCAAGTGGTTTGGCGCCGGGTCAGAACGTAACATTTCTCTTGGACCGGGAGGTCCTGCCTTATTCTCAACTAAAGAGCTTTGACGAATTGCCAATTCCGTTCCGTTGCGTGGCTACCGATTTGGTTAGCGGCAAGGCATTCGTGTTTAAGGACGGTCCGCTCGGGGAAGCGCTGCGATCCACGATGTCTATCCCGGCGGTCTTCTCGCCTGTTTCGCGCGACGGTAACCTCTTTGCAGACGGCATGCTGATGGACAATCTACCCGTGGACATTGTCAAGCAGATGGGGGCCGACATCGTTATCGCCGTCTATCTGGCCAACGCTCCGTACACTCCGGAGGGCAACCAGTCGCTGTTCGCCATTTTGAATCGTTCGATCGGTGTCATGGTCGCAGCCAACGAAATCCACAATCTGGAAACGGCCGACCTTGTGATTTCAGCGAGCCTCGAAGGCTACACGTCCGGCGATTTCACGAAGGGGAAAGAAATCATCCCGAGAGGATATGCCGCGACGGCCCGGAAGGCATCTCTCCTCACACGCCTGAGTCTGGATGAAAAAGCCTGGAGGCAGTACATGACGACGCGGGAGTCGCGTCGGATTCATTCCGTCCCAACACCGGAATTCATCCAGATTACGGGAGCGAGTGGGCAGATGTCGCACGATCTTGAAAAGACGCTCGCGGAAAACGTCGGGAAACCGATCGATACGAAGCAGCTCGAGCAGGATATTAACGTGATTATGGGCATTGGACGCTTCAATGGATTCTCCTACCGATTGGCGGAACAGGATGGGCGAAACGGTCTGATGCTTCGCGCCACGGAGAAGGATCACGCTCCACCGCTTCTGAATTTCGGGTTCTTGATCGACGGTTCGGATCTCGACAATGTGCGTTTCACGATGAACGCACGTATTACCGCTCTGGACGTCGGCGGATACCGGTCTGAGTTGCGCACCGATATATCCGTGGGCGCCAATTGGGGACTCTCGAGCGAATATTACAAACTTCTTGGAAAGAGTAACTGGTTCGTGGCCCCTCGCGGGTCCGCTACCAGTAACCCCTTCGACTTGTATGATCACTCGACTCTAATCGCCGAATACAGAATTCGCCAGGTCGTCGGCGGGCTGGATGTCGGCTACGCAATCGATCGCTTTAGCGAGCTTCGCCTCGGATACCAGGCCGGCTACCTTGATTCGAGTCTGCGCATCGGCAGTCCTGTGCTGCCCACGCCTTCCGGAAGGTTGGGGCAAACGGTGCTGCGCTATAACCTGAATCGTCTGGATAGTCCAGTAATTCCGCGCAGTGGGGAAATCGTTTCCGTGCGAGCTCAATGGAACGACGCGAATCCCGGCTCGAATAGTGGGTTCCCGGTAGCGGAACTGTCGTTTGGCCTGGTTCACAGGATTAGCCGGCCCGGTTCCGTCTTTCTCCAAGGAGCCGCCGGGAGCATCTTCGGCTACGAGAATACAGGTATACCTGAATTCTTCCTGGGTGGGTCAAACCGGCTGGCCGCCTATGGAAGCAATGAAATACGCACGAACCAATATTGGTTAGCCCGCGCGGGCTACATACACGAGTTGTTTCCGCTTCCGCCGATCGTCGGCAATAAGGTTTACCTCACGTCCGGATACGAAGTGGCCAAAGCATACGGCATCACGGGGGTGTCGCTGCTTCCGATGGATGGATTCCTCGGCCTTGTGATTGATACGTTGGTGGGGCCCCTGTCGATTGGCGGAAGTTACGGCGACAGCGGACATCATGCGGTGTACTTCCGATTGGGAAGATTCTTCTAGCCCAGGCGTATGCATCCGTGTCGGGAGACCTGTCCGTGTCTCCAGAAAGGTATCGCTACGCGTGAACTTCCGAGTTGCGTTCTTCAGTTTTGTACTGTCGCTCCCACTGTTCGCACGGGAGAAGACCGACGTGATCGTGATAATGAATCGTGATAATGAACAAAGGCGATCGTTTAACGTGTGAGATCAAGAAGCTTGACCGCGGAGTGCTTGCCGTAAGCGTGGATTACGTCGATGGGACGGTGTCCGTGGACTGGTCGAAAGTGGTGCGGCTGGAAAGCAACCAGCTCTTCGCGGTGGAAACCGAAAGCGGAATGACCTATACGGGTACATTGAGAACGGTGGAGGGCCCCGGTGACCTGCCCCGAAGGATTGCGATTGCAGACAGTATGCGACAGCACGAGACACTCGTGGAGCAACCCCAGGTTTCGCCAGCCGATCAGTACGGAGACTCCGAGCGGAATCGCATGCACGGAAGTCTGAGCACGGGTCTTATTTACAACAAAGCAAACAGCACGACGCAGCACAACCTGTCGGCTGAGTTGGACTTTCGGCGGGAGCGCACTGCCGCGCAGATTTCTTAAAATGGCGCATTGTCCAATGCGGAAGGCACGCCGACGGCAACCCGCAACCAAGTGGAACTCCAGGGAACTCGCCTGCTGCGCTGGGACAATTGGTTTTATGCTGGTGACGCCAGCTTTTTGCAGAGCTCCTTGAAGGGAATTAATGCTCAGACCGCTTTGGGCGGAGGAATCGGTCGTTTTCTACGGAAAACCCACTCCACGCGCATCTCGCTATTAGGCGGGCTGGCGGAATTGACAACACGCTACGATGGCAAGCCCACGCAGAACGATCTGGCGGCGCTAATCGCGGCCGAAGTGAATGTATTTCGCTTTAAGAAATTGGCCTTAACCGTCACACCGGTTCTTTTGCCCTCTCTCGACGACGGGGGCCGGATTCGCTTCAAGCTGAACGCGCAGTACCAGGTGGAGGTGGTTTCAAATCTGTGGTGGAATGTTACGTTCTATGGGAACTGGGACAACCGGCCCCCGGCGGGCCTTGCTGGTAGCGATTACGGCACCAGCTTGGGAATCTCCTACAAGTTCCATTGAAGATAAACGCGGTGATCGCAAGATTGGATGCATGTCATTTATGGGTCTCTTACGCCGACTGCTGAGATGCGCTGTCGTTCTGGCCCTGATTCTAGCCGTGATATGGGCGACGTCGGCTTTGTACCTGGACATTCGGGTGTCCTGGCTTCGTATTCCGCTGGCACTCACCTTCCTGATCCTGGTGGCAACGGCATTGATCGCCGTGAGGCGCCGGGAGATTGCCGTCACTTTGTGCTTCGCACTCTTTGCGGCGGTGCTCGCCTGGTGGATGACACTGTCTCCCTCTAATGACCGGCCTTGGCAGCTGGATGTGGCGCAAACGCCGTGGGCAGATGTTGAAGGAGACAAGGTCACCATCCACAATGTCAGGAATTTTGACTACTCGACGGAAACGGACTACCGGGTCAACTGGGAAACCCGCACGGTGGATCTATCCGCAATTCGCGGCATTGACCTATTCATGAACTATTGGGGATCGCCGGCCATTGCCCACACGATTCTCAGTTTTGATTTTGGCGCCAGCCCGCCGATCGCCATCTCAATTGAAACCAGGAAAGAACTGGGCCAGACGTACTCAGCTTTCCTCGGTTTCTTCCGGCAATTCGCACTCATCTACGTGATCGGTGACGAGCGCGATATCGTTCGTGTTAGAACGAACTATCGCAAGGGCGAGGACCTGTACCTATATCACTCACGGTCCACGCCAGCCCACGCCCGAGATGTATTCGTGGATTATCTGAAGACAGCAAACGATCTTCATGTCCATCCGAAGTGGTATAACGCTCTCACCACCAACTGCACCACGAGCATCTTCCCCCACTTAACAGGGAGCGATCGAATACCGAAGGATTGGCGCATCCTGTTGAACGGGTATGCCGACCAGATGGCTTATGAACAGGGGAAGCTGGCGGGCGACTTACCGTTCGATGAGCTCAAGCGCCGAGCCCATATTAATAGCGTTGCCAGGGCCGCCGATCAGGCACCGGATTTTTCCCGCCAGATCCGCGTGGGACGCCCCGGTTTTGAGTGAACGCGTTCGGCTGCCGCTGCGAATGCCAGCTAGACCGCGATCCGCCGGTAATCGGGTGGGTTAAATCTCTCTCCCGATTCCTGAGCGCCTCCCCCGGGAGTTACAGCACAGAGCTAGGCGAGTATTGCCGAAATGGACAGAGCGTCTTAAACAGAAGGAATTGGAGGCAAAAATGACCGCCCCTGTCAGTTCTGACAGTTGATTGCCCCAGGTGCTCGACTTACAATTGCCTTGCATTCAATGTCAACCAGGCGCTTGGGAGCAGGCGGAAGTTGGCGGGGATGCGAATCGACTCTCCCCTGGAGGTTATTATGCTTACTCTGACCAAAAACTGGTGGGTGCTTCTGCTTCGCGGCGTACTCGCAATCTTGTTTGCCATTTTCACCTTTGTGAACCCCGGGATCACGCTCGCATCTCTGATCCTGGTGTTCGGCTCATTCGCCTTCGCCGACGGCGTGCTGCACGTGATTGCGGCTTTCCGGTCCGGCAGCGGGGCCTGGTGGGCGTTGCTGCTGGCCGGAATCTTCGGTATGGGAGCCGGCCTGGTGATGTTCTCCTATCCGGGTTTAACAGCTCTCAGCCTACTTTATTTCATCGCCTTCTGGTCGATATCGACGGGTGTTGGCGAGATCATCGCCGCGATCCGGTTGCGCAAGGAAATCGAGGGAGAATGGCTGCTGGCCTTCGCCGGGTTGCTCTCCGTGATTTTCGGAATATTTCTCGTTGCAGCGCCCGGTGCCGGTGCTTTGGCACTGCTGATGGTGATTGCAACCTATGCATTGGTGGCGGGGATCGTTCTCATATTGCTCGCCTTCAAGCTGCGCGCCTTCGTTAACCAGAGACTTCGGCACGCTCATGTTTAAGACAAGGGGAATGCTGCAACGGCACGAGGACCTGGCAGAACAAAACCATGTTCGGCAGCGCTAACAGAGACGGAATTGACGGGCGCGCCGACTGGACTTATGGGACTGGAGTGGTTGCGCAATCTTACTTTCGGTGAGTGGTGCCCCGGCCCAAGCAAGGACCGAACAATGAAAACCACAGACAAAACAAAACGCACCGAAGATGACGACGAACATTCCGCCGAAAACCAGATCTTCGAATCGGGCATTCTGATAGACGTTCCTCGAAACCGGCCGGACGGAAGAACGGCGAGACGGCGCGTCTGCGGCATTCTCGCCTTGATTCCGGTAGCTCTTTGTGGGGCCTGGGCCCAGGAAGCGGATAAAGCGGCTGGCCAGACACCCGACGCTCGCGAGGGGCCGTCCGCATTCGAGGTGGAGTTCGCAGCCTCCAGCGTCTTCAGGTCCGGATCGTACACGCAGCCAACCTGGAGAGGACTGGGGTTTGAAGGCGATTACTTTGGGGGGGGAGACCACGGACGTGGGTTACACCGCTGGCTCTTACACCTTCCGCCTCGGCCGGCTGAAGCTTTCGCCCGCCTTCGGGATCCTGTTCGGCAGCTACAATACCGCGACCTCGCCGGCCGTCAGTCTCCGATGGGGCTTCGAGAGAGCCTGGTTTGTCACGGAGGGTCTGGGCTTGCTGGGCTTTCGCAGAACGCCGGTATTCGCCGAAGGGGAGGGTGAACCCGGGAAACCGCCCGAGCCGGTATCTTACGTTCTCCCGATGATCTCGGATGGCAGCCACGTCAGCGAACGCTGGAAGCGAATGACGCTCGGGGGTACCTGGGAGCACATCCATTTCCGGGAGGGATCTGAGTGGAAAGGCGGCGGACGTCTCGTGGTCCGGATCCTGCCACGCGCCTCCTTGGCCCTTTACGTTCTGGCGCCGGGAAAAACGGAATGGCGTGGCGGCATTCTTATCCATCCCGCAGAGCGCGACTGATCGAATTTGACGGGTGCGGAGACGGTTCACCAAAATAAAATGCGCCCCGCGGTCCTGAACTGCGGCGGGGAGCGCAACAAGGAAATGTGTGTTCGACCAGCGATAACAGCAACGAAGGAGAATCATCAAATCAGATACCAACGGAAGCTACCAGCAGTCACGCATCTATCTCATTCGAGGTGGAATCGCCTCTCTTGCAGTTGCTGTATCTTGAAATAGATGCCGGCGTGCCTGGCCGCAATATCCAGATTCTGGAAGCAGCCGCTTTGTTCGGCGGAGCGCTGGATGGAGGAGGCGACACGAAACGGTCTTCGTGGTGCGCGGTGGACGGATGTACGAGTTGCACTATACCTTCTATTGGGACCTGCTCTCATACATTCCTTCTTATGACGATCCCACCCTATCCATGAGAGATGAGTCGTTCGATTTCAACGCCAGATTTGTTACGAACGCGCAGGCGAGACTACTGAAGGACGGCAGGTTTTACATCACCGTGCCGCCCGGGCTTGCGAACAGCGATTTTCAGATCAACGTGACGCAGAACGGGGTCGCCGTGCCGCAGACAATGTACCTGACGGTGCACAATTAACCGTCAACTGACACTGGTATCTCAACTCGCTGACGCGCCCAGTCTGTAGGCACCAAGATCTCAGTGGGCCGAATCTTCGACCATGGATAGCGGCATGGTTGACAAAGTGTAGCTTAGCCGATCAGAGAACACATAGGTCCTGGATGACGCGCCACTCGGAGAAAGGGCGGTGGCACCGCGATCCCGATCCCTGACGACAATAGCCCATGCACCAGAAATTCGGTTAACTCCCAAGATACGGCGTTGTGGGAAGTTGTCCCTCCGGAGTCGCGACGCGTCACTTGACGGGAAACGCCCAACTCGCAGACGTGTGCAGTCTTTTTCGGAATAGCGTCCGGATGGTCGCTAGCCTTGATCGGAAGCGCCTCGGCGCACGAGGGCCGGGGCGAAGACGTGCAGTTGAGCCGAGGCGTTTTCGATAAGGAGACTAGAAGGAAGCCGCTGGTGTTTGCGGCGGACGCTGGCTATGGGAAATGAATGCCGCTTTTGAACTGCCGCCGGCCGAGGTGAGTGCCCGGAGGAACCGGGATGTCGGGGTAGGATCACCGAAGGCTGTCGCGATTACTGAGAAGTTGTTCGAAGCGGAGGCACGGAAGACTGCTTGAAGGTGATTCGGTGAAGGGCAGGCACACGAACGCGTCCGCGTGCGGCAAGCACGTCGGTGGCCCGCTGTTGTTGGCAGCATCAGGAGGTATCGAAGTAAGAGCACCGCGAAAGTTCCACAGCAGTGAGTCTGTGGATGACAATCATCGCGGCACCGCAGTTGGGGCAGTGCCAAGTGGAGGTAGTCTCCGAAGATGTGGAGCGTGGCGGCCGATCGCTCGCTAGCAATCGCTGGCAGAGCGGGAGGCAATGCGCGCGGAATCGGTTCGCGAGGAAACCAAAATACCGGATTCTGACGAACCCCTTCGGCAACACGTGCAGGAAGAAACGGCGCAAGAACTCCATTCCCAGCAGCGTCATCGAGCGCTGCTTACCGCCGTGAGCGTAGTCCTTCCATCGGAAGGTGACGCGTTCGCCATCGAATGTGAGGAGCCGATGATTGGAGATGGCGATCCGGTGTGTATATCGGCCGAGATAGCGCAAGACCTTCTTCGGACCACCGAAGGCCGGTTTGGCATAGACCACCCAGTCTTGGCGGTGCAGCTGTCGCAAAAATCGACGGAACTGTATTGGATCAGCCAACGTGGCGGCTGGTCCGGTGCAGCGCAGTTGTTGGCGGCGATGAAGGCGCTTCAAACCGGCGAGGACCTTGCCACGGAACACGCGGCTAAGAATCTTCACCGGTAGGAAGAAAAGATAACGGGGCCGTATCCAGCGGCTGTGATCCGGAGACAGTCCGCCCGCGGGAATGGCGCAGTGAATATGTGGATGGAGAAGCAGGTTCTGTCCCCAGGTATGCAGAATGCTGATCACGCCGATTTCCGCACCGAGGTGTTTGGGATCGCGTGCTCCTTTCAACAATGTTTGTGCGCTGGCGGTGAACAACAGGTCGTAAAACATTCGCGGGTTGTCCAGCGCCAGTACATTGAGTTCGTGCGGCACGGTGAATACGACATGAAAGTAGCTGGTGGCGAGAAGCTCGCGCTCGCGAGCGGCGAGCCAATGTTCACGCGCCTGCGCTTGGCACTTCGGACAGTGCCGGTTCCTGCAAGAGTTATAGGAGATGGCCTGGTGACCGCATTGAGGACAGGCATCGATATGACCGCCCAGCGCAGCCGTGCGGCAGCGTTGAATGGCGCGAAAGGCCTTGAGCTGTTGAAAGTCAAAGCTCCGTCGATACCGATTCAGGAAGCGGTCGCCCTGCGCGCAGAGGATGTCAGCCACCTCCACGGTGGGCCGGCTCATTTTTGTCTTTTGCGGTGGTAGAGACGTTCAGACGATCCGGAGATCGCAAGATGCTCAAGAGGATTGACCGTCTTCTCCAGATGCCGGCGCGACAAGTGCAGGTAGATGCTCGTAGCCTCCAGGTCGGCGTGGCCGAGTAATACCTGTATCGTTGCCAGATCGGCGCCATCCTCCAGCAGGTGCGTGGCAAAACTGTGCCGCAACATGTGCGGACTCACACGCCTCTTAATGCCCGCGTGCTGTGCCGCATCATTGCAGACGTACCAGACAGCTTTGTCGGTCAGGTGGTCGCCGTGGTCTCGTGGCTGACCTGGAAATAGCCATGTCTTGGGCTTCTTCCATCGCCAGTATTCACGGAGCGTTTCGAGGAGTCTGGGACAGAGCAGCACATCGCGGTCTTTACCACCCTTGCCTTTGCGAATGTGGATGACCATGCGTTCGCTGTCGATGTCCTCGACGCGTAAGCGGACCAGTTCGCTACGCCGTATGCCGGTTGAATACAACGTCATTAGGATGGTGCGCGCTTGCAGATTGCCGGCGGCGTCGATCAGACGGGCAACTTCCTCCGCGCTCAAAATGCGCGGTGTCCGGTGGTGCGAGTACTTCGGGTACGGAATGGAGTCGGATGGAAAGCGCCGCTTCAGTACGCGCCGAAAGAAGAAACGCAGGCCGGCAACGTGATTCACCACGGTTCCTACTGCCAGCTTTCGCTCATGCAGAAGGTGAGCTTGCTACTGCCGTATGTGGTCCGGGCCGAGTCGGTCCGGCGGTTTCCCGAAGTATCGTGAGAAGCGCTCGACAGCGCCGATATAACCGCGTATAGTCTCTGAAGAGAAGTTACGTCGCTGGAGTTCCTCCAGCATGACTTTGCGAAGATGGGTCACAGGGACCTCCTTGTGACCCACACAATACTGCTCGCCTCAGTTGACTGCGTACCTTTACCCACGCGAAGCGTCCGCCGCGCCAGCGGCTTCGTTCTAGTCGGCTACTCGGAAGCCAATCGGTCTTTCCAGTAAAAAAGCTGCTGATAATGCTCGACATCGGGCACTTCGCCAGGCTGCGGCATTTGCTCGTCAAATGTGATGACTTCCGGGTGCGCCGTCATCTAGGTACAAACCTGCCGCAGCAGGCTAAGGCGACTGTGGTCGAGGGATTCATACTTGGGATGTGGTCGCGAGCGGGATAAGAGGTGACCGATGCAGAATCGTGCAAGCGGAAAGCGCTCCGTTGGTCAAAGCCATCCAATTATGTCGGCCACCCTCCCATCTTTCTTGCAGATGGTCGTCCGGATGTGATGTGGCGGCCGCTAGTGCTTCCCGGCAGCAATACGCCGGAAAGTCACTTCCGGATACGGCGAAGATGGTTCGGTGAGCAGGCTGCTGTCGTGGCCATTCAGGTATTTGTCAAAGAAGGCCAGAGTATAGGCGAGGATGATCTCGTGCGCGCGGCGCGGGTCTAGCTGGCCGGGCGGAGGGTTAGCCAGCAGAAGGTCGGAGAAATGGCCATGCTGTGTCTTGGCGAGAGTCACCTCGTAGCGGTCGCCGGTGGAATGATCGAGCAGCGCACGGTTGTCTTCCTCTGCTTGGTGCATCAATTTGGTTAGCGTCGGCTGGTCGGCCGGATTTTGGGCTTGGTCAACGATGCCATGGTGCATGAGCATCAACGGTTTCTTCGTTCCTTTCGCAGCTACATCACCAAAAAGTTGGCCATCCTGGTCGATCGCAGCTTTGACGCGGCGATCATCCCTGCTCATCTGGATAGATGTGGCCCCGCCGAAAGACCAACCGAGCATACCTATGCGGGAGAGGTCGAAGCGATTGTGGAATCTCTGTCCGGTCTTGCGGTTCAGCGCCTCGATCTGATCGAGGGCGAAGGAGGCGTCGGCAGTCCAGGTGGGAAACACGTCGTTGCGCAGCCATTCGAAACTCTTCAGCACATCATCCTCAAACTTTCCCGTAGGCACGGGAGCGAGGAGTGTGTCGGCCTTAAACTGAAAACCGTCGGGGAATAGCATCACCGGACCGAACCCGGCGTGATCGCAACTGACGACCACGTATCCGTGGCTGGCGAGCTGCTCCGTCACGAAAGTTGCGGTGAAGCGGGCCATCCCACCACCGGGCTGGTAGAGCAGGACGGGGAAGCGGCCTCGTTTTCTTGCCATCGGAGCATCGGTGATGGAGTTGGTTTTAACGCTGGTGAGCAGCTTATACAGGGGGGCCTCGCCGAACTCCTTCGGGTCGTAGATGTAGGGAGCCGGATTGAGTCCCGGCGACTGTTCGGCTGGGTACCAGATGCGGACGAGGACATGCCGGCGGTCGTTTGGGTCTCTGGTAAACGGTTCGTCGCGCTTTTGGTCGATCCAGAGGAACTCATGAACACCGACGGTGTAAGCTCCGTTCAGCGGAATGAATGGATGGTCCGGCACGCTTGGGGGCGGCGGGTTTTGCGCGCGAAGGACGGCGGCGATCCAGACGAGGCAGAGGGCGTGGCGCATGACTGAGGCAAGTATACTCTGGGCTGAAACGCTTCCGGAGAGAGGTGGCTCTCAGCGATCAATTCAAGGAGAACACTCGGCGTGTTGAAGTGGGTTGCCGGGTTCGCGTCCGTATTGTCGCAACTGGAAGTTGCGTTTCATTGCGACTCCTCGGCGAGTACTGTCCGGATGCGCCGTAATACAGGACTTGGAACTTTTTGGCTGCCAAACATGCCACTTCAACGAGATGACGACTACACGGCGAGGTGGATCAGTCCCGCATCTTCAAGAGTTAAGAGAGATGCACCAGATGGAAGTAGCGGTGGAATTTCGTGGTGGTACGACATTTGAGGTCGCCGCGCGCGGACACCGGTTGATCTGCGATCAACCCATCGATAAGGGCGGAGCAGATAAAGGGATGTCCCCGCCGGAGTTTTTGTTGGCCTCGCTGGCTACCTGCGCGGCGTTTTATGCGGCGCAATACTTGAATGCGCGTAAACTACCCACTTGGAACGAATTACCGAAACTGAACTTACGGAGCAACTGATCGCCGGGGAAGCTGGTGCCTTCGACCGTTTGGTCGATTACTTCCGGCCCAAGATTTTCCAGTATCGCTGGCTGATGTGCGGCGATCGCGAAGATGCAGAGGAAGTGGCGCAGGAGGCGCTGCTTAAGGTGTTCGAAAGTATTGACCAAGTGCGCGACCCGTCCAAAATCAAGTTCTGGGTCTTCCGGATCGCCAAAAACGCTTGTCTTATGAAGCGGAGGCGTAGTATGTTCGCGCCGCAGCGGGAGTTATCACTTGATGAATTTCTCCCGGCGAAGACTCACGATGGCGACCGGATACGGATCGAAATCGCCGACTGGTCCGCCCTGCCCGACCAGATCGCACATCAGGCCGAAATGAGGAAGCTGATGGAATCGGCCATTCGGGACCTGCCGGAGATGTACCGCTCGGTGATTCTTCTGCGCGATGTTGAGGAGCTGAGCACACAGGAAACCGCGCAGGTGCTTGATCTGGCCGAAGACGCCGTCAAGACCAGGCTGCACCGGGCGCGCCTGGCGGTCCGCAAGGCGTTGGATGAACATTTGCGAGGGAAGGAGGCTGTCCGCGATGGAGCCGCATAAGCATGACGAGCGATGCAGGGAGGTGTTCACCCTACTCTCCGATTATCTGGATGTGGAGTTGCCGCCCCGAAGCATGCCGCGAAATCGAGGCGCATATCGCGGGCTGCTCACCCTGCATCGAGTCCGCCGACAGCCTCCGCAAGACGGTGTTCTTGTGCCGGCGATACGAACCGTCCGAGCCTCCTGCGCCGCTTAAGGAGGAAGCCCGGACGCAACTGCTGATGCCTACCAAAAAATGCTCGCGGCCCGGCGAACCGGCGCGGGATAATAAATGGCGTTGATGCCCCCGGCCAATCGCGAATATCCTCCCGCACAGCGCTGTTCGCCGGATTCGACGGACTCCTCGTGCTGATTGCTTTCGCCGAGTTCGACGGCGTGCGCGCCTTGCGGATCATCCACCTGAACCTAAAGTCAGCAACCCGTAACCTGCCGGGCCTCGTGGCTATCGACAACGCCGCTATCAGGCGCCTGTGGTGCTTAGGGCCGTCGGTTAAGACCGACATGTTTCTCTATTACTTCGCGGGATTGGACAACACACGGTGGCCACGATTTTGGCGAATGGAGGCACATCAGGTTTTTCAAACGCCGAAGGGTACCGAAAGTAGTCAATAAAAATACCCCGTTCCCGGTATGGGCTCGGCGAGCCAGCGCCTATATCCTTGAATCGACGCATGAAGCGCATCGCCGGAGTATTACTGATGATCGGGCTGGCTGCATGCTCCAGGCGCGAGGAAGCAGGAGACAGGACCGAGCACGAACCGCCTTCCGTCTCAGTGGTCAAGGCAAGCCTGGGCGACCTTTCCCGCGACATCGTCCTCACAGCCGAGTTCAAGCCGTTCCAATCCATCGAGGTGATGGCCAAGGTCGCGGGTTATGTAAAGTCGATTAACGTCGATGTCGGCTCGCGAGTGCAATCGGGGCAACTGCTGGCCACTCTCGAAATCCCGGAAATGGCCGACGACCTGGCTCGTGCGCAGGCAACGCTGGAACGAAGCCAGGCAGAGGTCGCCCGGGCGAAAGACGAATTGCAGCGCGCGCAATCCGTGAGGGATATCGCGCATCTCTCTTATACCCGCCTGGCGAACGTTTCCAAGGCCCGCCCAGGACTGGTCGCACAGCAAGAGATTGACGACGCGCAGAGTAAGGACGTGGTGGCCGAAGCGCAGATTGCTTCCGCGCAATCTTTTCTCGCGGCGGCGCAGCAGCAGGTCCGAGTGAGCGACGCCGAACTGGCGCGCGTCAACACCATGTTCAATTACACGCGAGTCACGGCTCCGTTCGCGGGCGTGATTACCAAGCGCTACGCCGATACCGGATCGATGATCCAGGCCGGCACCGCGTCCGACAAACAGGCGTTGCCGCTGGTTGAACTCGCCGAAAACACATTGCTTCGTTTGATTCTTCCCGTTCCTGAATCGGCGGTGGCGACGGTTCACGTCGGCCAGCAAGTGGACGTGCGCGTGCCGACCCTGAAGCGCAGCTTCGCGGGAAAAGTTTCACGCTTCGCGGACTCGCTCGCGCTCGACACGCGGACGATGCACACCGAGGTCGATGTTCCCAATCCGGATTGGCTGCTTATCCCCGGGATGTACGCGGAGGTGAACCTCGGGCTTGAACGGCGAGAGCATGTGCTGACGATTCCGATAACAGCGGTGCACGACGGCCTGGCCTATATCGTCTCTGCGGAGAGTCGCGTGGAGATCCGCAAGATCGATACGGGCCTGCAGACGGCGGACAAGGTCGAAATCCGGTCGGGGATCAAGGAAGGCGAACTCGTAGTGGTCGGCGGCCCCTCCGATTTGCAGGCCGGAGCGGTAGTGCATCCGAAGTTAGCCGAGGGTTCCTGAAATGCCGGCATTCGCGATCCACAATCCCTTCTTCATCCTCGTTGTCTGCCTGATCATCGCGGTGGTTGGCGTGACGAGCCTTGTCCAAATGCCGGTGGATATGTTTCCGGCGATCAATATTCCCGTGGTGGTGGTGGCGACGTTTTACTCGGGCATGCCACCTGAGCAGATCGAAACCGACATTACCAGCCGCTTCGAGCGCTTCTTCACACTGGGCAGTGGAATCGAGCACATGGAATCGCGCTCCCTGCCGGGTGTGAGCATCATCAAGGTCTACTTCCAGCCGGGCACGAATCCGGACTCGGCGGTGACCACGATTTCGAATCTGGCCATGGCGCAGTTGCGCCGCCTGCCTCCAGGCACATTGCCACCGGTGGTGCTGAAATTCGACGCGTCCAGTCTGCCGGTTTGTCTCGTGACCTTTAAGGGCGAAGGATTTTCTGAAGCAATGTTGCGGGACCTGGCACAGTTTCAAGTACGCAACCAGTTGGGAAGCGTTGCCGGTGCCAGCGTGCCCCAACCTTTCGGCGGCAAGTACCGCCAGATCATGGTGTACGCTGATCCCTACAAACTGGAAAGTCATCAGATGAGTTTGATGGATGTGGTGCGCGCGTTGAACTCGGCGAATCTCATTCTGCCGGCGGGCGATGTTCAAATTGGACCGTTCGACTACAACATCTACACGAATAGTCAGCTAAGCTCCATTGAGCATATCGACCGTTTGCCGGTGAAGATGTCTGGACAGTCGCCGGTTCGGGTGGAGGACATCGGTTACAGCCAGGACGCGAACACGATTCAAACCAATCTGGTGCGCGTGGACGGCCAGAAATCCGTCTATCTGCCGGTAATGAAGCAGGGCGGCGATACCAACACTATCGCTGTTGTCGATGGGGTGAAAAAGACGCTCCAGCATCTGTTCGATGTTCCGAAATCTCTCATCACGCGCGTCGTGTTCGACCAGTCGATATTCGTGAAGCAGGCGATCGAGACGCTGCTCCACGAAGGCGCGATCGGCCTGCTGCTGACGTCGATCATGATCCTGGTGTTTCTGGGCAGCGTGCGCGCTACGGTTGCGGTGTTTTTCTCGATTCCGCTCTCGGCGCTGGCCGCCCTTATTGCGCTCTCGCTGGGTGGTAGCTCCATCAACAGCATGCTTCTGGGTGGACTGGCGCTCGCATTCTCGCGACTGATCGATAATTCCGTGGTCGTCCTGGAGAATATCTACCGGCATCTGGAACTCGGCGAGGAGCGGATGGTCGCCGCACGAAAAGGTGGGCAGGAGGTCGCGCTGCCAGTGCTGGCATCGACCCTGACAACCATCGTGGTGTTCTTCCCGGTGACGATGCTGTTCGGCGTCAGCAAATTTCTCTTTTCGGCGCTGGCGCTGGCCGTGGTTCTTTCGTTGATTGCCTCGTACGTGGTCGCGATGTCGGTGGTGCCGCTGTTTTGCTCACGATTCATCGGAGGTCATCACGCGCTGGAAGGAAAGGGCGATCTTCTCGACCAGTTCAACGCCTGGTTCAACGCGAAGTTTGAGTCGTTTCTGAACGGCTATGACTGGGTGATCTCTAAAGTCCTGAAACGTCCGGTAACCGTTCTATTTCTGCTTGCCGGCCTAATTGTTATCAGCCTGTTCCTGTTTCCCGTGCTCGATTATTCGTTCTTTCCCCGCACTGATCCGGGCCAATTCATGATGAACGTGAAATTCCCATCGGGCACGCGGATCGGCCGCACCGAGGAAGGGATCGCCAGAATCGAGAATCTGATCCGGAAGACCGTTCCCAGCGAGGACCTCGGGATGATTGTGTCGAACATCGGCTCGACGCCCGATTTCTCGGCGATCTATACGCGCAATTCCGGCATGCACTCGGCAACCGTACAGGTGAGCCTGAAAGAAGGACACCGGGTCGGCAGCTACGAATACATGGCGCGGGTCCGGAAACGGCTTCGCGCAGAGATACCGGAGGCGACCGCCTATTTTCAATCCGGTGGGCTGGTGGACGCAGTGCTGAGCCTCGGGATGGCGGCGCCCATCGATGTCCAGGTGGCCGGATCGAATCTCAAGACGGATTATCGGACTGCATCCGAACTCGCCACCGAAATTCGCAAGATCAAAAACGTGAGCGATGTTTACATTCCGCAGGATCTCGACTATCCAGCGCTGAAACTCGATATCGATCGTACGCGGGCGCTGGAATTGGGACTGAGCCAGGAAGAAGTCGTCGACGACATCATCACGGCGCTGACGTCCAATACGATGATTGCGCCCAGCTTCTGGATCGACCCGAAGACCGGCAACGATTACATGCTGACGGCGCAGTATCCGGAGAAACAAATTCAAACGCTCGACGATCTGCGCGCGATTCCGATTCGTGGCCGGAATGTGCCAGCCTCTACGCGCCTTGATGCCGTCGCCAACATCCGCCGCATCGATTCGCCGACGGAGGTGGATCACTACCAGATCCGCCGTGCCATCGACATCTACGTACAGCCCCAGGGCGAGGATCTGGGGCGCATCGCGACAGCGATCGACAAACTGACGACAAAGACGGCAATTCCCGAAGGTGTGTCCGTTACGCTGCTCGGACTGGTGCAGGGCATGCGGCAAAGCTTCCGCAGTTTCGCTCTGGGGCTGACGCTTTCGGTTGTGTTGCTGTATCTCATCCTGGTCGCGCAGTTCAAGTCCTTCCTCGATCCGCTGCTGATCCTCACCGCCGTGCCACCAGGTTTGACTGGCGCTTTGTTGATCCTCTATCTGACCGGCACCACCATGAACGTGATGTCGCTGATGGGTCTGATGATTCTGGTTGGCATGACGGTCTCCGACAGCATTCTGATCGTGGAGTTCACGCGGCACTTGCGCGAACACGGAATGACGGTGCGCGAAGCTGTTGCCATGGCGGCCCGGGTCAGGCTGCGTCCTGTACTGATGACCTCGCTTGCGACCATCATCGGTTTGCTTCCCATGGCGCTGAAGTTCGGCGAAGGCAGCGAAGCCTATGCTCCCCTGGCTCGCTCCGTCCTAGGCGGCATGAGCATATCCCTGGTGATGACTGTGATCATGGTGCCGGCGGCGTATTTCGTGGCCTACCGCAAGGAGGACGCGTGAGACTCGCCATCCTCATCCTGCTCGGCGTGATTTCCCTCAGCGCCCAGGACGCCATGCACCTCACGCTTGCCGATGCGCGCCGTCTGACCGTCGAGAATAATCCCCAATTCGGATCAGCGAAGCTCACAGCGTCGGCCGCCCATCAGATTGCTCCGCAATATCGCTCGAATCTGCTACCGTCGCTCACGGGCCTTGTAACCGGCGTCGGTGCCGACTCGGGATCGCGCCTCGCGGCCGGAGCGTTGAATAATCCGGCGGTCTATAGCCGCCTTGCTTCGGGCGTCGCGGCGAGCCAGTTGCTCAGCGACTTTGGAAGAACACGGAGCCTGATGGCCTCCTCCGATCTTCACGCGCAATCGCAGGATCAGGCCGCTGAAGCCACCCGCGCCGACCTTCTCCTGGCCGCGACGCGCGCCTTCTATGCAGTGCTTCGCGCGCAGGCAGTCCTAACCGTCGCGTTGCAGACGGTCAGCGCCCGAGCGCTGGTTGCAGAGCAGGTCAGCGCGCTGGCGGAGAATAAGCTGAAATCGACGCTCGACCTCAGCTTTGCCAACGTAAACCTCGCGGATGCGCGGCTGCTCCTGTTGCAGGCTCGCAACGATCTGGCGTCGGCCAAGGCCGACCTCGCGGAGGCGATGGGACTGCCTCGCCAGACGGATTTCGTGCTCGCCGACGAGCCGATGCCCGGCGCGCCGCCTGCGTCCGTGGATGTGTTGATTCAGGAGGCCATCGCCAATCGTCCGGAGTTGAAGAGTCTTCGTTTGGAGCAGAGCTCCGCCGAGCGGTTCAGCAAGGCGGAACACGCCCTGAACTATCCGACCGTCGCCGCCATTGCCGCGGCCGGCGTGGTGCCAGCGGGCGAATCCCAGGTCCCCGGACGCTATGGCGCGGCAGGGGTGAATGTCAGCATCCCCATTTTCAACGGCGGTCTATTCAAAGCCCGCCAGAGCGAAGCAGAGCTTAAGGCGCAGGCGGCGGCCAAAAATGTGGATGATCTTCGAAACCGCGTGATGCGCGACGTTCGCGTCGCTTATCTGAACGCCCAGACGGCATTTGAACGGGTCGGCCTGACAGATCAGCTATTGCTGCAGGCGCAGCTCTCGCTCGATCTGTCTCAAACACGCTACAACCTCGGCTTAGGCTCAATCATCGAGTTGAGTCAGGCGCAATTGAACCTGACAGCCGCGCAGATTGCCAGCGCCAGCGCGCGTTTCGATTACGCGGCACAGAATGCGCTGGTCGAATACCAGATCGGCGTATTGCGATAGCAAAGGAGGTCCGCGATGCGGAAGATTTCCCTGCTGATGATCACCTCGCGCCCCGAGGATGGTGAGGAACTGAAGGAACTCCTACAGGACACCCCATGGGAACTGGAAGCCCTTCCACAGATAGAGGACGTAGCCGCGGCGCTGAAAGCAGCCGCCGTTCCCATGTTGCTGTTCGATAGCGATGCGGCTGGCCCGCACTGGCGGGAGGAAATGAGAGCTCTGATCAAATCCAGACGGAACGCCTGCGTGATCTTGCTGACCAACGTCTCCGATCAGTATCTGTGGGAAGAAGTGGTGCAGCACGGCGGATTCGATCTTCTCACTCGGCCATTCCGGAGAGAGCAGGTACTCTCAACGTTGCTGTTTGCCTACGCACACTGCCGGACCCCATGGCCGAAGACGATCGCCAGAAGCGGCTAACTGATCACGCCTTTACGAATCGCATAAAGGATCAACTCTGCCGTGCTGTGCAGGTTGAGCTTCTGGAAAACATTGCTGCGATGCGTTTCCACTGTATAGAGGCTCAGGTTCAGCCGGCTCGCGACGTCCTTGTTGCTCTCGCCCTCGGCCAGCAATTGCAGGATTTCGCGCTCCCGCGTCGTGAGCAGTTCGTAGCTGTCTTCGACGTCCCGCTCGCGCATCTGCCGCATATAGTCTTCCACCAGCATCTTGCTGATTGCGGGACTGAAAAACGCTTTCCCTTCGCTGACGGCTTTGATAGCGGCGATCAGATCGTATTCCGCCGAATCCTTCAGCAAGTACGCTCGCGCACCCGATTTGAGAGCTCTCAGCACATAGCCCTCGTCGGAGTGCATGCTCAGCATCACGATGGCCGTGCGGGGAAGTTTCGCGGAGATCTGCCGCGCCGCCTCAATGCCATTGAGAATCGGCATCCCAATGTCAAGCACCGCCACGTCGGGCTGTTGCTGCTCCGCCAGCGCGATGGCTTCGCGCCCATCGCAAGCATCCGCCACGACCTCAAATCCGGCATGGCTTTCCAGAAGCAGGCGTAAGCCCTTGCGCACGACGGTGTGATCGTCCGCCAATAAAATGCGAATGGTCCTCATGATTGCACCGGCAAAACGACCCGTAGAATTGCGCCCAAGCCGGGCTCCGATTCAATCGCAAAGCTGCCCCCCATGCGGCTCACTCGTTCTTCCATTCCCAGCAAACCCATGCCTCGCCCTCCCTTCGGGGAGAATCCCTTCCCGTCGTCCTGAATCGACAGATACATGCTTGCGTCCTTCAGTTGCACCGACACCCGGACGGTATGCGCCTCGGAATGTTGCATCGCATTGTGAAGCGCCTCCTGCACGATCCGATAGATGCACGTATTCAACTCGTCGGGGAGTTTGTCCGGGATTCCCTCCGCCGCGATCTTTACGCGAATACCTGAACGCTTGGTGGTTTCGCGGGCCTGCCATTGCAGCGCGGGAACAAGCCCCAGGTCGTCGAGCATCGGGGGACGCAGCAACAACGCCATGTTGCGGACAATCCCAATGCAATCCTCCAGCAGTTGTTTAATCTCGGTCGCCTTCGTTTCTAGCGGGGCGTTCTTCTCTTTACGGACCAGGTTCGTCAAGTTGGCCATCTCGACCAGAACCCCGGTCAGCGATTGGCCGACCTCGTCGTGCAGTTCGCGGGCGATGGTCGCGCGCTCCGTCTCTTGCGCGGCCACCAAACGAGACGACAGTTCCTTCAATTCTTCCCTGGCTTGCATGACTTCCTGGAGGTGGGCGAGCGTCGTCTGTTCCAGTGTGAGAATTTGACGAATACTGAACGCGGCGAGCAACAGACCCAATCCGATGGTCGACCCAATGACAATGGTGAGCTTGTCCCGATATTGACGGTAAGATTCCGCGACGCGCAACTTTTCCGTTCCCAGCCGTGCAGCCGCCATGGTTCCGATCCGGTCGGCCGCAGCCACGATGGAGGCGCGGCGCGAAGATACTTCGTCGCGCACAAACACGAAACCCGCCCGCTGGCGTTCGGCCGGGGTCCATGACAGCGCGCTCTCAAGAAGAGCGCCGTAGTCGGCCCACTCGCGGCTGAGAGCGTCGAAAAGCCCCTGTTCCTCCGGCCGAAGCAGCCCCTTGTATTCAGTGAGCTCCGCATCGATGCGGCCACGAGTTCCATCGAGTCCTTTACGGGATTCTTCGACCTTGCGCGGCGCGGGGTCCAGCAAGAAATCGCGAATGTAGGTGCCGGATACGAAAGTATCGGCGCGGAGCCGCTCCAGAATTTGCGTGCGCCGAAGGAAATCGCCATTGATCCCGTCATTGGCCGTCTGAATCTGGCGCAGCGCGCGGACTCCGCCGATTTCCGCGAAGACCATAAGCAGAAGAAGCCCGCCAAACCCCAGCAGTAAGACTGCCCGAGAGGAAACCGGACGTCGGCGGATCATGGAATAGGGCAAACCCAATTGTCGCGCGCCCAATATCCGAGCGCGAGCGTGAACAAAACAAACGCGCCGGCAATCATACGCAGGTAACGTTCTATCGTCATGGGAACTGTCTCCTTCTCTTATGAACCAGATAAGACAGCACCGGAACGGCCATGCCGAAAAGCAACAACGAGGCGCTCTCGCACGCCATATTTCCTGGTTTCTATCGCCGTCAGCCTCGCGATCGGCAGGGACTACGATTCACGGAACATTTGTGGCGCGATTCGCGTTGATCAGAGGAAGAGGAGATTTCATGCCTCATGTGTCCGCCGATCTCACGCGGCCGATGGTGAAGGGCCTGTTCGTTGCAACCTGCCTGCTCTCGATCGTGTCCTGGTACACAACGGAGCAAGGGATGGCGCTCTATCTTGCGGTATGGTTCGCGCTGCTCGCGTCCCTCGGCGTCCAGGGTGCGCTCATATTGGTGGCGTGGCTGATTGGCTTGAACAAGTCCCGGCGAGCACTGCTCGGCATGGTGTACGCGATCACCGCAACGGTGTCGATCGCGTTTTCCTACGTTAGCCTTTATACCTGGTTCTCGGCGAGGGAGCGGCCGGCGGCGGTCGAGCGCAAGCTGTACGACGAACTGAGCAGTTCGCTGGGGAAAACACAGCAGTTGGTCGCAGCGGCTTCGGCCGAAGCCCAAAAACACTTGCTGGCGCTCGGTGAAATGGAGGCAGCCGAGAAATCGGTAGGCTTCATCTCCCGTGCGCAGGATGCCGACCCTTATCTGGGCGCGGTGCGCAATGCCGTTGCGAGAGAGGCGCAGACTTATTCGGCGGCTTATCCGGAGGGGTCAGGCTCGGGCTTGCGGTATTCAGCCTTCGAGCGTTACCGACAACTGGCGCTCCAGTCGGCCGACCGCTTGCAGGCGGCACAAACGGCGATCGCAGAGTTTCGTGAACAGCTGAAGCCCCTCGATACGACCGAGAGTCAGTTGCGCCGCTTTCGGCAACTTTACGACGGACTGCCCTGGAGCGATGTGACCGAGGCGCTCCACGCGGCGAAAATCGAACGCCCGCAGGTTCCCGGTTACTCGGACTTCGTGGATCACTCGGTGACCGGCCAGGAAGATCTCCTCATTGCATTCCAGGAGTTATTCATGGCACCGACGGCTCGCCATGTCTTTTCGTTTGCGCTGGCTGCTTTCATAGACTTCATCGTATTCCTGCTGGCGTTCGCCTCTGGCCCGTACTTCTTTGGCTCAAGCGAACATCGCTGGGTGGCGGCATCCGCCGCGCTCGATGGGCTGGACGAGCAGGTATTTGTACGCGGTTTCTTGAGTAAGTTGACGCCAACGTTGCGCGGCATGGCCCAAGTCGAGCCGGAGAAGTTGAGCGGTGGGGAGCAGCAGCTTTGTTTGATGCTCGTTTCAAAGGGCCTGGCGATCGTGCAGGACGAGGACGGCAAGCGATTCTATCTTCTGGACCAGACGATTCACGAACTGTTGCTCGAATCCCTCGCCTCGCAAGGACTACCGATGCGCGCTTCGGCAACCGCGGGAGTCTAGAGTGCGGATTTCTGCGAGTCGAAGCTGTGCGATCCAAACCAACGCGGGGAAATATCGCTTGGCCGAGTTCTCGTATCCGGTAGAAGCTGTGCCCGGAGCAGCGATCAGTCTGGCGATTTGTTCTCTATCACGCCGCACCCTGAAGGATCCTTGAACATCGCGCGCCCGTCTTCGTCGTAAGAACTGGTTCTCCGGACTTGCACACGCCCGTTAACAAACATTGTCGGCCAACCAGAACTCATGTCTCGGTCGCTTCCGGATCGCCTACAACGTTTGTAACTAAGTTCGTCTCCCAGATCCCACCGAAACGTCGCCGGCGGCGAACTCCAAACCGATATCGTATGTCCCCTTCACGAAGCGACAGTGGCGTACCGTCGCACCTGTTATACCAAGCGCCTCATCGTTGCAGGAGACACATGACAGGACGGGTATCTGCTCGTCAATCCGCAGTCTCGCACCTGTCAGCGCCGGTGTAAAAATCCTCATATAGCCGGTTGAAAATTCCCCACCCTCGGACGAGGGTATAAAGCCGGCGATCCTCCGGGGAGGAGGCCGCCATTGCTAAGGGGACGAGACGTGCAACAGC
>Ga0335070_10000100_pt1 | contig 97453 bp, 92 predicted proteins | sample Lox_Sample_13_FD_206722 | JGI IMG/M metagenome (GOLD analysis project Ga0335070, IMG submission 206722) | Soil microbial communities from Loxahatchee National Wildlife Refuge, Florida, United States - Lox_Sample_1.3 | ecosystem: Environmental > Terrestrial > Soil > Wetlands | place: USA... | reverse complement strand
CGCTTCAGGTCTTCCGCCGTCGGCTCGCCGACCACGGGATGCGCGGGCCGCAGCAGGCGCGCGAGCGCATACGCGGCCAGCACGACCGATGCGGCGACCAGCGCGCGCAGCGAACGCGACGCGTGGCTCGACAGGTCGAAGCGCCACCACAGCTCGCGTGCGTAGGCCACGTCGCGATAGGCGAGCAGCACCAGCATGCCGGTTCCGACCAGCACGCCGGCGATGCCGATGATCCACTCGAACGAGAAGGCCTGCGCGAGCAGCGAGCTCTTGCGGTGGAAGTAGCCCTGGCAGGGGAGCAGCGCGGCGAAGAGCACCGCGAGGTAGGTCGCCTCCTCGTAGTCGAAGCCCTTCAGCAGCGAGACCAGCGACCCGGCCCCGAGCAGCCCGAGCCCGAGCAGGTAGCCGGCGTCGACGCGCTGCTGCAGGGCCCGGGCGAGCAGCAGCAGCCCGACGCCGATCGCGCTGCCGAGCAGGTGCGAGACCTCCATCACCGGGAGCGGGATCAGCCGGGCCAGACCCTCCATACGGCCGGGCGCCGCCGGCGTCGCGCCCGACACCAGCAGGATCACGCCGCCGGCGAAGGTCCCGACGGCGAGCACGCGCGGCACCAGCGCCGGGAACCACTGCGCGACCAGGTCGTGCGCGCGGGCGAAGTGGTGGCGGCGCTCGCGGGCCTCGTAGCCGGCGAGCAGCGCGATGCCGATCGCGAGCGGCGCCAGGTAGTAGACCACGCGGTAGGCGACCAGCGAGCCGAGCACGGCGTCGCCCGGCAGGAATGGCGCGAGCAGCAGCACCATCACCGACTCGAAGACGCCGATCCCGCCCGGCACGTTGCTCGCGAGACCGATCACTTGCGCGAGCAGGAAGATGCCGAGGAAGGCGCCGAAGCTGAGCCCGTGCACGCGCGGCAGCAGGACGTAGAGGACGGCCGCCGCGAGCGCCCAATCGACGGCGGAGAGCAGGGTCTGCGCCGCAGTCATCGCGGGACGCGGCAGCGCGTACTCGAAGCCGCGCAGGCGGATCGGTCTGCGGCGCCAGACGCTCGCTACCAGGCAGGCGCCGAAGGCGCCGAGCAGCGCGATCCCGATCGGCTGGCTCGTCTTGAAGGCGGCGCGCAGCGAAGCCGGCACCGGAATCGGCGCCAGCGCGAGCATCGCCCCGCCGAGCGACAGGAAGCCCAGCCAGAACGTGAAGAGGTTGAAGGTGACGACCCGTGCGACGTCGCCCGGCTTGACGCCGAAGCTCGACAAAATGCGGTAGCGGACCGCGCTGCCGCCGAAGAACGAGAGCCCTACGTTGTGGCTGAACACGAAGCCGATGAAGGAGGCGAACGCGACCTTGCCGCGCGCGAGGGCATTGCCGATGTAGCGGAACGCGAGCAGGTCGTAGCCGGTCAGCACGACGTAGCCGATCACGGTGAGCGCGATCGCCCACGCGATCGCGCTCCGCGGGATCGCATGGAGGTGCCTGAGCACGTCGCTCAGCTGGAAGTGCGAGATCTCGCGGTGCAGGACCCAGAGCGCGAAGCCGAACAGGCAGGCGCCGAGCACGGGGGCGATCGCGCCGAACAGCCGCTCCTTCATGCGTGCAACCCTACCATGGCCGCTGCCGCCGCGGCCCCCCGCGACTACTTCGCGTCGGGTGCGCGCTCGAGGCGCTCGAGGCGCTGTTCGAGATCGTCGAGGCGCCGCATCAGATCCGGCATCGGTCCCCGCTCGCCGTGCGCCACGGGGTCGCCCGGCGCGATGGCTTCCTCGGGCGCGACGGGCTCGGCGGGCCGACCCGGCAGGTCGGCGAAATCCGGGATCGCGCCGCCTTCGGGCAGCACGTCGACGCTGCGCTTCTCGCCCTTCTGCAGCAGCTCGATCGGGAGCTTCTCGCCCGCCGGCGCGCGCGCGACAGCCGCGATCAGGTCGATCGGGCGCTCGACCGCGACGCCGGCGACCGCAATCAGCACGTCGCCTACCGCGATCCCCGCCAGCTGCCCTGCGCGGCCGGCCTCGACGTGCACCACGAGCACGCCGCGATCGGCAGGCGCCGAGAAGAACTCGCGCAGCTCGGGCGTCATCGGCTGCACCTGGATGCCGAGGCGGCCGCGCGACGGGTAGCCGTGCGCGTGGAATGTCGCGTGCCTGCCCGGCGGGCGTTGCTCGCCGCCCGGCGGGCTTTGCTCGCTGGCTGCGCCTTGCCCGCTGCCGAGGTCGGGTCCCGGCGTCGCGGTGGGCGGATCGGCCGATGCGGCGGCTGCGAGCGCGAGAAGGACCAGTGCCCAGGCGCGGGCGGCTCGGATGAGCGGCATGAAAGCTCCTGTCGCGGGGGGTGCGTGGCCGCTTCGACGCGCGCCGGGGCGCTTCGATTCGGGGCCGCTCGGGAGCGCCGCCGTTCGCGGGCTCATCGGCCCTCCTTGGGCGCGCGCCCGCGACCGGCGAGCAGTCGATCCGAGAGCGAGACCGGCAGCGCGCGCAGCAGGGCCATGCCGAGCGCGGGGGCGCGCGGGAAGGCCAGATACGGCTCGCGGCGCAGGATGGCGCGGTGCATCCGCGCCGTCGCATCCTCGACGTCGACCGAGAGGAGCCGCCGCTTCTTGCTCTTCGGCTTCAGGCGCACCGGCCCGGGCGCGATCAGGGTGACGGCGACGCCCCGGCCACGCAGGTCGATGCGCAGGCTCTCCATCATATTGCGCAGCGCCGCCTTGGCGGCCGAGTAGGCCGCCGCCGTGGGGAGGCCGTGCTCCCCCGCGAGGCTTCCCATCGCGACCAGCTGTCCCGCGCCGCGCGCGAGCATCCCGGGCAGCACGGCCTCGATGCAGTTCGCGACGCCGACCACGTTCAGTCGCAGCGCCGCCTCGATCTGCTCGGCGCGGAAGCGATCGACGAAGCTGGGCTCACCGCCGCCGGCATTCGCGACCAGGCACGCGACGGGTCCGAGCCGGCGCTCGACTTCGCGCACGGCCTCGCGGACCGCGGCGCGCTCGGTCACGTCGCAGGCGAGCGCGAGCGCGCGACCGCCGGCGCCCTCGATCTCGGCGACGAGCTCGTCGAGCAGCGGCTTGCGCCGCGCGAGCACGGCGACCGCATCGCCGTGCGCGGCGATGCGGCGCGCCAGGCTGCGGCCGATGCCGGACGATGCGCCGGTGACGAGCGCCACCGCCATGGCGTCGGGCTCAGTGCGAGACCGCCGCGGCGTCCGGGCTCGTCTCGAGTGCGCCGAGGATGCGGTCCTCCCACGCCAGCTGGTTCCTGCGCGCGTCGCGCACGAACGGGCTTCGCCGCAGCACCCAGCTCTGGATGCGCGCGAGCAGACGTCCCTTCCACCGCATCGGCCGCGCGACGTCGAAGATCAGCACGACCCGCTCCTCGCCACTGTCGTTCCAGACCTCGTGCTTCCGACTGTCGTCGAAGAGCAGGCAGCGCCCCTCCTCCCAGCTGCACATCTGGTCGCCGACCTGCATGCGGACGCGATCGGCCTGCCGCGGCACCTTCAGCGCCAGGTGGCAGCGGATGATGGCCTTGGTGATCCCGGCGTGGCGCGGGATGTGCTTGCCCGGCGCGAGGATCGAGAACCAGGCGGAGCTCAAGCCGGGGACGCGCTCCAGCAAGGCGGCCGTCTCGGGACAGCGCGCGCAGCCGCGCTCCGAACGATACCCGTAGCCGTAGAGGACGAAGGTCTTCCACTGGTCGTCGGGCGACACCTTCTTCTGGTCGGGTTGGATCTCCTGCAGGCTCGGCAGCAGGTTGCGGTGCTCGAGCAGCCGATCCAGCTCCTCGCGCACGCGCTTCCAGTCGGCTTCGAGCGCGGCGACCCAGGGAAACTGTCTGGTGTCGAAGACGGGCGGGTCGCCGACCAGCGACTGGCCGGCCAGGAACTCGTCGATGCGGCGGAACGAGAGCTTGCCGACGCGCTTCAGAAGCAACCAGCGCGCGAAGCCGCGCGGACCGAGCGTCCGGTAGCGCTTGCGGAGACTCATCCCCATGCGAATCCCCCCACGAGATGCCGCCGCCCGGGACGAAGCGCGGCCAACATAGCAGTCAGCCGAGCCCGCGCAGCCGGGCTTCGAGCTTCGCCCACTCCTCGGGCGTGTTGGCGTTGGCGAGCGCCGTGCCGGCGGGATCGATCGCGCGCAGGTCGTCGCCCTCGATGGCGCACAGCGAGAGCTCGCCGACCAGCTCGTGGAGCGCGAGGCGATCCGACGCGAGGCGCGCGCGCGCCGGCGCCAACACCGTGTCCCGAACGTAGACCGCGCAGAGCGGCTCGAGCCGCCCGGCGACGCGGGGCGCCACCACGTCGGCCTCGGGCCAGGCGACCAGCGCGAGCAGCAGCTCGGGCTGGAGCAGCGGCAGGTCGATCGCGACGATCAGCACGCGCTCGGCGCGCGCCGCCTCGAGCGCGCCGACCACGCCGCGCAGCGCGCAGCGCGGTCCGTCGGGATCGGCGACGCGGCGGCCGGGCGCGTCGGCGGGCGGATCGCCGCCGACGATCAGCACCTCCTCGAACAGCGAATCGAGCAGCCGCGCGGTGCGCGTCGCGGCCGCGACCCCGGCGACCGGGAGTTGCGCCTTGTCCCGGCCCATGCGCGTCGAGGCGCCGCCCGCGAGCAGGGCGCCCGCGACGTTCCCGATGCGACCCTCCCTGGTGTCGCGGCTCACAGGCCCGAGTCGCCGGCCGCGAGGAAGCTCTCGTCCAGGACCTGCACCGAGACGGGCGCACCGGCGGGCAGCATCTCGGCCTCGGCGGGGAGGATCAGCAGACCGTGCGCGAGCGCCATCGAGCGCAGCACCCCCGAGCTCTGGTTTCCAGTCGGCGTGGCGACGATGCGGCCGCCGACGCGCTCGAGCCGGACGCGCACGAGGTGGAGTCGCCCGGCCGCCTTGTGCAGCGGCTCGCCGAGCGCGGCTTCGATGCGCGGCCGAAACCACGCGCGCTGTCCGCTCATCTTGAGGAGCGCGGGCCGCACGAACTCCTCGAAGGTCACCATCGCCGACACCGGATTGCCGGGCAGGCCGAAGACGATCGGCCCGCTGGCGCCCGCGTCGAGCCCGCTTCGCGCGGCGAAGCGCCCGAACACCAGCGGGAAGCCGGGTTTGACGCGCACCCCCCAGAAGAGCAGCTCGCAGCCGAGCTTCTCGAGCACGGGACGCACGTAGTCGCGGTCGCCGACCGAGACGCCCGCCGAACTCACCAGCACGTGCGCCGAGAGCCCTGCGCGAAGCCCGCGCTCGAGCTCCTCGGGCGTGTCGCGCGCGATGCCGAGATAGATCGGCTCGGCCCCGACCTCGCGGCACTGGGCGGCGATCGAGTAGCTGTTCGAGGAGACGATGCGGCCGCCGCCCGCATCCCCGTCGGGCTCGACCAGCTCGTCGCCGCCGGAGAGGATCGCGACGCGCGGCCGCTGGTGGACGGCGACCACGCTGCGCCCGAGCGACGCGAGCAACCCGAGCGGAGCGGCCCCGAGGCGCGTGCCGGGCTCGAGCACGGTCTCGCCAGCCCGCACGTCCTCGCCCGCGCGCCGCACGCTCTCGCCCGCGGGCGCCGCGGCGCGGATCCGCACGTGCGCCCCGGCCGGCTCGGCGTCCTCTTGACGCACGATCGTGTCGGCTCCGGAAGGCAGCGGCGCGCCGGTGAAGATGCGCGCGGCCGCTCCCGGCGCGAGCGCCCGGTCCGCCGGCGCGCCCGCCGCGACTTCGAAGTCGACCGGCAGCTCGACGGGCCGGCCGGCGGAAGCGCTCGCCACGTCGGCGGCGCGCACCGCGTAGCCGTCCATGGCGGACACATCGAAGGGCGGCAGCGTGCGGCGCGAGACGATCGGCTCGGCGAGCACCCGCCCGAGCGACTCCGCGGTGGCGCGGGTCTCGGCCGGCAGCGGGGCGACTGCGTCGAGGATGATGCGCTGCGCCTCCGCCGCCGGCAGGTTCGTTCGCATGGTCGCCAAGTTAGCGCTCGCGCCTCGCCGGGCTTCGCTGCGCCCAGCCACGCGCCGACGGCTCGACGGCCCCCCAGCCGCCGGCTAGCCTGCCCAAATTCTAGGCAGAGCCACGAGGTCCGATGCCCGCTGATCTGCGCCGCGTGCTCGACGCGCTCCTCGATGGGGTCGTGGTGGTCGACGCCGAGGGCGGGGTCGAGCAACTGAATGCCGAGGCGTGTCGAATCCTCGGCACCTCGACGGAGGCCGTGGCCGGCTGGCCCGTGGAGCGGGTCCCGCGGGCGGCAGCATCCTTCGCCAAGGCGGTCCGCAGCGTGCTGGCGCAGGGGGTGGCCTGCATCGAGAACGAGGTCGTGGTGCCGCGCCGCTTCGAGGGCGATCTGGTGGTCGACGTGGCGGTCTCGCCGCTCGCCGAGGCGGGCGGGCGCGCCGAGGGCGCCGTGGTGCTGCTGCGCGACCGCACCATCGGGACGGCGCTGCGCGAGGCCGAGAGCGAGCGGGCGCGCGGGGCCGCCCTCGGCAAGATGGCGGCGGGCATCGCGCACGAAGTGAAGAACCCGCTCGCCGGAATCCGCGGGGCGGCGGAGCTGCTCGGCGTGCGCGCGGGATCCGAGCGCGCCCGCGAGACCGCCGCGCTGATCGTGCGCGAGGTCGACCGCATCGCCGCGCTGCTCGACGACTTCATGATCTTCGCGCGACCCGATGCGCTGCGCCTCTCGTCGGTGAACCTGCACCGCGTGCTCGACGACGTGCTCGACCTGCTCGCGACGGACCCGCTCGGCGCCAAGGTGCGCGTCGAGCGCGCCTTCGATCCCTCGATCCCCGAGGTGCTGGCGGACGGCGACCGCCTGATCCAGGTGTTCCTGAACCTCGCCCGCAACGCGCTGGCGGCGATGGAGGGCCGCCCCGGCACGCTCACGATCGCGACGCGCCTGCGCCTCGACCACCGCATCGACGTGGGGGGCGGCGAACGCGTGCCGGGCATCTCGGTCGAGGTGCGCGACAGCGGCTGCGGCATCCCCGAGGCGCTGCGACAGCAGATCATGACGCCGTTCTTCACGACCAAGCCGAACGGCACCGGCCTCGGGCTCGCGCTCTCCCGCCACTTCGTGGCACTGCACGGCGGCGCGCTGCACATCGAGAGTCGCGAGGGCGAGGGCACCACGGTGCGGGTCACGCTGCCGCTGCGAAGGGCGGCATGATGGCCGGCGGCGAGCGCGCCCGCGTGCTGGTGGCCGACGACGAGGCTTCGATCCGCTTCGTGCTGCGCGAGGCGCTCGAGGAGGCCGGCCACGAAGTGGTCGATGTCGATTCGGGAGACGCGGCCTGGCGCGCGCTGGCAGCGGGCAGCTTCGAGATCGCCTTCCTCGACATCCGCATGCCGGGCCCCTCCGGCCTCGAGCTGCTCGACCGCATGCGCGAGACGGGCAACGACGCGGCCGTCGTCGTGATCACGGCGCAGAGCACGCTCGAGAATGCGGTCGAGGCGATGAAGCGCGGCGCGCTCGACTACCTCGTGAAGCCGTTCCAGATCGCCGAGGTGCTGGCGGCCGTGCAGAAGTCGCTGCGCACGCGCGCGCTCCAGCGCGAGGTGCGCGCGCTGCGCCAGGAGGCGTCGGGCCGCGCCGCGCCCGGCGAGCGGCTGGTCGGCCGCAGCACCGCGATCCTCGAGGTCTTCAAGACGATCGGCCGCGTCGCGCCGCGCGACGTCGCGGTGCTGATCACCGGCGAGAGCGGCACCGGCAAGGAGCTGGTGGCGCGCGCCATCCACGCGGCGAGCCCGCGCGCGGCAGGCGCCTTCGTCGCGGTCAACGCGGCGGCGATCCCGCGAGACCTGCTCGAGAGCGAGCTGTTCGGGCACGAGAAGGGCGCCTTCACCGGCGCCATCGAGGGGCGGGCCGGGCGCTTCCGCGAAGCCTCGGGCGGCACGCTCTTCCTCGACGAGATCGGCGACATGCCGCTCGAGCTGCAGGCGAAGCTGCTCCGCGTGCTGCAGAGCGGCGAGGTGACGGCGGTCGGCGGCAAGCGCGCCGAGAAGGTCGACGTGCGCATCGTGGCCGCGACGCACCGCGACCTCGACGCGCTGGTGCGCGAGGGCCGCTTCCGCGAGGACCTGCTCTACCGGCTGCGCGTCGTGCCGGTGGAGATCCCCCCGCTGCGCGAGCGGCGCGAGGACATCCCGGTGCTGGCCGAGCACTTCGTCGCCCGCTACGCAGCCGAGCTCGGCACCGAGGCGCGCTGGCTCTCGGAGGCGACGCTCGAACACCTGGCGTCGCACGACTGGCCGGGCAACGTCCGCGAGCTCGAGAACGCCATCAAGCGCGCGCTGGTGCTGGCGGCCCACGAGGTGCTGGCGCCCGAGGACTTCGTCTTCCTGCGCGGGGCCGCGCAGCAGCCACCCGCCGGCGGCTCGCTGGGGGAGCTGGTGCGCGACGAGGCCCTGGCACTGCTGCACGGGCCCGAGCCGGACGACCTGTATCGCCGCATCCTGGAGCGCGTCGAGCGGCCGCTGCTCGAGGCGACGCTGCTCCACACCGGCGGCAACCAGCTCCGCGCGGCGTCGCTGCTCGGCATCAATCGCAACACGTTGCGCAAGAAGATCGCTGAGCTGCGGGTTCTGCTGCCGGGCCGGCCGTGAGCGGGGCGCCTCGCATCGAGGGCCTGTACTTCCTCGCCGACGACGACCCGCGCTGGCGGCGCGATCCCGTGTCGCAGGCGCGCGCCGCGCTGGCGGGAGGTGCGCGCGCGGTGCAGCTGCGCGCCAAGCGCGCCACGGACTCGCAGGCCGTCGCCTGGGCCGAGGCGATCCGCGAGCTGTGTCGCGCGCACGGGGCGCTGTTCTTCGTGAACGACCGCTTCGAGCTCGCGCTCGCGGCCGGGGCCGACGGCGTGCATCTCGGCCAGGACGATCTGCCGCCGGCGCGCATCCCGGCCGCCGCGCGCGCGCGGCTGCGCGTCGGGCGCTCGACGCACACGCTCGAGCAGGCGCGCGCGGCCGCCGGCGAGGCCGTCGACTACGTCGCCTTCGGCCCGGTCTTCGCGACCCGCTCGAAGGATTCGCCCTACGCGGCGCGAGGGCTCCGCGCGCTCTCCGAGGCCGCGGTGCTGGTCGCGCCGCTCCCGCTCGTCGCAATCGGCGGGATCGACGCCGCGCGGGCCGGGGACGCGCTGCGGGCCGGCGCAGCCGCCGTCTGCGCCATCTCCGCCGTCGCGGGCGCCGACGACATGGAGACGGCCGCGCGCGCGATGGCGCGCGCGATCGACGCGGCCCGCCGGGCAGGCGCCGAGGGTCCACCCGCGTGAACCAGCTCGGTCTGCGCGCCGTCTCCGCGCTCGGGCTCGTCGCGATGATCGCGATCGCCTGGGCGCTCTCGCTCGAACGCCGGCGCATGCCCTGGCGCACCGTGCTCTGGGGCCTCGGGCTCCAGCTGTCGGTCGCGCTGCTGCTGCTCGAAACGCCCGCCGGCGCCGTCTTCTTCCGGGCTGCCAGCGCGCTGGTCGCCGGACTCGACCGCTACTCGGGCGCGGGCGCCAGGTTCGTCTTCGGCCCGCTCGTCGACTCGGGCTTCGCGATCGCCACCCACGTGCTGCCGGTGATCGTGTTCCTCGCGAGCCTGTTCTCGATCCTCTTCTACGTCGGCCTCGTGCAGCGCGTGGTGTCCGCGCTCGCCGCCGGGCTCGAGCACACCATGCGCACCTCCGGCGCCGAGAGCCTCGCCGCGGCGGCCACGATCTTCGTCGGCATGGTCGAAGCGCCGCTGCTGGTCCGCCCGTACGTCGAGCGCATGACGCGCTCGGAGCTGTTCACGGTGATGTCGACCGGGATGGCGACCGTAGCCGGCTCCGTGCTCGTCGTGTACGCCGGCATGCTCGGCGAGGGCTTCGCGGGGCATCTGCTGACCGCGAGCTTCCTGGCGGCGCCGGCGGGGGTGCTGCTCTCGAAGGTGATGCTGCCCGAGACGCAGGTTCCGGAGACCACGGGCCGGACGCGCGTCGAGATCCAGGGTGCCGGCTCGAACCTGATCGACGCGGCCGCGCAGGGCGCCATCGCGGGGCTGCGGCTCGCGGGCTACGTGGGCGCCATGCTGGTTGCGTTCGTCGCACTGATCGCGCTCGCGAACGACGCGCTGCAGTGGCTCGGCGGCTGGGTCGGCGTGCCGGGGCTCAGCTTCCAGCGCGTGCTGGGCGTCGCGTTCGCCCCGCTGGCCTGGCTGCTCGGCGTGCCGGCCGCCGACGTCACGACGGTGGGATCGCTGCTCGGCGTGAAGACCGTGCTCAACGAGTTCATCGCCTACCAGCAGCTCTCGAAGCTCGTCGCCGATCACGCCATCTCGCCGCGCGCGGGCGTGCTCGCCTCCTACGCGCTCTGCGGCTTCGCGAACTTCGGCTCGCTCGCGATCCTGCTCGGCGGACTCGGTGGCATCGCGCCCTCGCGGCGCGGCGAGATCGCGGCGCTCGGCCTGCGCTCGATCGCATGCGGCACGCTCTCGACGCTGATGGCTGGCTGCTGGGCGGGCATCCTGCTGTGAGCGGCGAGGATCGCGCGGCGCGCCCGCGCAGCGAGCTCACGGCCACGGACCGCCTCACCCTGGTGTTTCTCGCGGGGCTCGCGATGGTCGCCGCGGCGAGCCATCCGCGGCCGCTGCCGCTGCTGTCCGCGCTCGGCGCGCTCGCGCTCGCGATCCTCGGGAGCGCCCGCTGGAGCGGGCGTTCCAAGCTCGGGCGCTGGGTGCACGACTTCCTGCCCGTCGCCAACGTCATCGCCATCTTCAACCTCTCGGGACCCATCATCGCCACGGCGAACCCGACGCGCTGGGACGGCACGTTCTCCGCGCTCGATCGGGCGCTGTTCGGCGCGCTTCCGGAGGCCTGGTTCGGCGCGTTCGGCCGCCCGGCGTGGCTGGTCGACGCCGCCGCGGTCGTCTACGCCAGCTACTACGTGATCCCGGTCGCGATGGCCGTGGCGCTGTATCGGGCGGGACGGCGCGCCGACTTCGACCGCCTGGTCTTCACGGTCGTGGCGACCTTCTTGATCTCGTATCTGTGTTACTTCCTGATGCCCGCGCTCGGGCCGCGGGTCCCGCTCGGCCGCGAGTCGGACGTGGTCGGCGGCGGCGCCGCGAGCGAGCTGTTCCGCGCCTTCCTCCACGCCGCCGAGTTCAACGAGCTCGACGCCTTCCCGAGCGGGCACACGGCGCTCTCGCTGGTGTTCTTGGTGCTCTCCTGGCAGCTGTTCCCGAAGTGGCGGATCCCGATGGCCGCGCTGGTCGCGGGGATCATCTTCTCGACGGTCTACCTGTCGCTTCACTATGTGATCGACCTGGTGGCGGGAGCGCTGCTCGCCGGGCTGATGCCGTTCGCCGTGCCCGCCCTGTATCGCCTCGCCTCGGCGCGCGAAGTGGCCTCGCTGCCCGCGTCCTGAGTCGGCGGCGCGCTCAGCGGCCGTCGTCGAACGCGAGCCAGCGCCCGCCCGACCAGCCGATGCGCTCGAAGCGGCCGGCGCGGTAGCGCAGCATGCGATCGGCGCTGCCGAGGTGTCCGGGCGAGACCCAGGAGCCGGTCCGCCACGTGGCGACCTCGCCGATGCGACCGCGCCCGGGCCCGTAGTGGATGTGCCCGTGCAGCAGCGCGTCCACGCCCGCGAGCAGCGGCGCCAGCCGGGCGGGCAGCGCGCGCTGCGCGAGGACGCACTCGAGCCTGCACGCCGCGGAGGCGAGCCAACCCGGGCCGAAGCGGTAGAGCGAACGCAGCGCCGCGACGCGCCCGTACACGAGGTTCTCGAGCCCGAGCAGCGTCCTGCCGGCGCGGTCGTAGGCGCCCCACAGCAACTCGGACGGCGCGAAGCGATGGCCGTGCAGCACGCGGACCCGCTGGCCTTCGTGCGTCTCGAAGTCGAGCGACCAGCGCTCCGGTGCGAGCGGGTCCGCCGCCGCCGCCCGCGCGTCGTGGTTGCCTTCCATGCAGACCACGCGGCGCCCCTCGCGCCGCCAGCCGCCGACGAGCTCCGCCAGCCGCTGCACCAGCTCGCGCTCGTCGGCGCGCTGCACCCGCCGGTGTCCGTCGACGATGTCGCCGTTCAGCACCACGAGCTCCGCGTCGCCGACCGCCTCGGGAAGCCGCGCGAGCCAGTGCTGATGGTGGCGCGAGCAGAGCGCCCAGCCCAGGTGGACGTCGGAGAAGATCAGCGCGCTGCGCACCGGCCCGATCGCGGACATGCCAATGGATAGCATCCGCGCGGCGCTTCTGCGATGCGGCGCAGCGTCGACCGAACCCGCTACTTGGTGGTCGAGATCCCACCGTCCACCGGGATCACCGCGCCCGTCACGTACGCGCCCGCGCGCGAAGCGAGGTAGATCGCCACCCCTGCCATGTCGTCGGGCTCGCCGATGCGCCCGAGCGGGCAGCTCGCCACGATCGCGTCGCCGAACCGCTTCAGTGTCTCCGCCATCATCTTGCTCTCGAACGGGCCCGGCGCGATCGCGTTCACCGTGACCTGCGGTGCGAGCTTGCGCGCCAGCACGCGCGTCAGGTGATGCACGGCGGCCTTGCTCGCGGAGTACGCGTAGGTCTCGAGGGCGGGCACCTGGAGCCCGTCGATCGAGCCGACGTTGATGACGCGCGCGGGGTCGCCGGCCGCGGCGGCCTTCAGCAGCTGCGGGAGCAGGAAGCGGGTCAGGTCGAAGACCGACTTGACGTTGAGCGCCATCACCTTGTCCCAGCCAGTCTCCGGGTATTCGGCGAGCGGCGCGCCCCAGTTGGCGCCGGCGTTGTTGACCAGCACGTGGAGCGCCGGCTCGCGGGCCGCCAGCGCGTCGGCGAGAGCGCGCGCTCCGGCCTGCGTCGAGAGGTCGGCGGGAATCGCGGCGCACGTGCCGAGCTTCGAGAGCTCGGCGGCTGCGGCGTCGCAATCGCTCTGCTTGCGCGACGCGACGTAGACCCTGGCGCCAGCCTCCACCAGACCGCGCGCGATCATGCGCCCGATGCCGCGCGATCCGCCCGTCACCAGCGCGACCTTGCCCGCGACCGAGAACAGTGCCGCTGCGCCGCTCATCCTCGCACCCCCGTCGCGGCGGCCTCGGCCTTCTTCTTCACCGCACCGGTCGCCTCCTCCCACGCGCGCCGCACCACGAAGTCTCGATCCAGGCGGAACATGTGGAAGAACTCGATCGGCTGATAGCCCGCGTCCTCCGTCAGGTGGACGCTGCGCAGCGTCTCGTCGAGGCTCTTGCCCGCCTCGGCGGCGGCATCGACCTCGCGCCACAGCTCGCGCAAGAAGCGCTGGAACTGCTCGATGCCGGCGCGGTCAGTCACCGGACCGTGGCCGGGGATCACCTTGTCGAAGTCGAGCGCGAGCACCTTGTCGAGCGTGTCCGGCCAGCCGCGGATCGTGCCGCCCGCCTCGAGATCGACGTTCGGGTAGCGCCGGTTGAAGAGCAGGTCGCCCATGTGGATCACGCGGTCCTCGACGAACAGCACGACCATGTCGCCGTCGGTGTGCCCGGGGCCGAGCTGCAACGCCCGGATCGTCTTGCCGCCGAGCGAGATCTCGTGGTCGCCGCTGAAGGTCTCGTTCGGCAGCGTGCCGGCCGCGTCGCCCTTCCAGTAGTCGGCGTCGAAGATCCCGAGCAGCTGCTTGGTGCGATCGGTGGCGACGACGCGGGTGCCGACCGGAAAGGCCGGGTTCCCGTGGGTGTGGTCGCGGTGGTAATGCGTGTTGAGGATCAGCTGCACCTCGCCACCGGTCAGCTGCTCCGCAAGCTGGCGGATGCCGTCGCCCTGCATGCGGAAGGTCATGGTGTCGACGAGCGCCGCGCCGCGCGCGGTCTGCAGCACGCCGACGTTGCCGCCGAGGCCGAAAATCACGCTCACGCTGCCGGTGACGGGCTCGTGCTCGAGCGTGGCGACGGTTTGATAGACGTAGATCGCGAAGCCGGCCGCCACCAGCACGGCGACGCCGAGCGCCCAGCCGAGGATCCTCTTCATGCCCCCATCCTCGCGCGTCGTCAGTGCACGCCGGGCGTCGAGACCACCGTCGCCGGGTCGATTCCGAGCAGGCTCCAGGCGTACTCCCAGAGCGCGTCGGCCGGCACCTCGAAGATCGCCTCCGGCGCGAGCGGGGCGACCACCCACGCTCCGCGCGCGAGCTCCTCCTCGAGCTGCCCCGCCCCCCAGCCCGAGTAGCCGAGGAACAGCCGCAGCTGGGCGGGCGGGCTCGCCGCCGCCCGGCGCAGCGCCTCGAGCGAGCCCGCGAAGTGGAGGTCGGCCGCGAACTCCGTCGCGGCGGGGACCCCGGCGAGCGCGGACTCTCCGGCCACCACCCAGCCGGTGTTCTCCTGCACCGGACCGCCCCAGTGCACGATCTGCGACTTGTCGCCGCGCCAATCGACGTCGAGCGTCTGGCACAGATCGCCGGCCGTCACATCGGTGGTTCGGTTGAGCACCAGGCCCACGGTTCCCGCATCGTCGTGATGCACCAGCAGCACCACGGTGCGCCGGAAGTTCGGGTCGGCGAGATCGGGCATCGCGAGCAGGAGCGACGGCGCGAGCGATGAGGGCGACACGGCAACCAGCGTAGCAGAAGCCACCCGTCGCCCCGGCCTTCGATACCCTGCGCGCGTGGCCGGAGCGAAGCGATCGTGGGGACGCGCAGCCGCCTTCGCGGCCGCGATCCTGCTCGTCCGGAGCGCCGCGGGCGCGCTGCTCGCGCGGCTTGCGCTCGACCGCGCCGACGCGCTCGGAGTCGACGCGCTCGCCGCCGCCTGCACGCTCGCGCTCGCCGCGGCTGCGGGCGCCTCGCTCTCGCGCGAAGGACTGATCGAGCGACTCGGCCTCGCGGGCGGTCGCTTGCGCGGCAGCGCCGCGCTGCTCGGCGCCGTCGGCCTGATCGGACTCAGCCACGCGGCCGAGGCCGTGCTCGAGCTCGCGGGTCTCGACGCGAGCCCGAGTCTCGCGCGCTTCGCGGCGGCGCTCAGCGGGCTCGGAGCGCGCCAGCTCGCCTTCCCGCTCGCGGCGCTCGCGCTCGGCTCCGCGCTCGGCGAGGAGCTCTTCTTTCGCGGCTTCGTGCAGCGCGGGCTCGAGCGGACGCTGGGGAGCGCCGGCGCAATCGCCGTCGCGGCGCTCGCCTTCGGCGCGGCGCACGGCGACTGGGCGCAGGGCGCGGCGGCCGCCGTGCTCGGCCTCTACCTCGGCGCCCTGGCGTGGTCGGCGGGATCGATCCGCGTGGCGATGCTGGCGCACGCCGCGAACAACGCCCTCGCGGTGCTCGAGGTCAACGCCGATCGCGCGAGCCCGCCGCGGGCGCTCGCGATCGGGCTCGCGCTCGCCGCGCTCGGGCTCGGCGCGCTCTGGTCGGCGCATCGCGATCCCAGGGCGCCGCTCGGCGAGGGGTCGAGCCCGCACGCTCCCGTCGCCGGGTCCGGATCTGCGGACCGCTCCCCGACGGGCCCCTGAGCGATCCGCGCTCGTCCCGCTTCAGTCACCCTGCGGTCCCGCCGATTCGCTCCGTGGGCCGGAGGATCAGCTGGCAAGGGAAGGACCCCGCATGGGCGCCCACTTTCCGATCGTCGTGGTCGACGATGGCGAGCTCGACGACGTTCGCGAGCTCCTGGTCGAGCTCGGCGTGGAGTTCGCGCATCTGCGCGGCGGCGCCGTTCCGAATCAGCTCCCGCCTCCTCGCGACCTGTTCATCGCGACGCTGCGCCATGCGGGCCTGGCGCGCAGCTGGCGCAGCGGCACCGAGGTCCGCCGCCCGCCGGTCCAGCCGCCGGTTTGCGTCGCGTTCACGTCCGAGGACTCGCCCGCGGCGCGCAACGCGCTGCGCAAGATGGGCTTCGCGTACCTGGTGCGCCGTCCGGTGCATCCGGTGGCGCTCCGCCTGCTGCTGCTGCGCGCGCTGTATCGCGGCGAAGAGCGGCGCCGGGCGCCTCGCGTGCCGGTGGGATACGAAGTGTCGGTGCGCTCCGGCCTGCGGCGGCGCGAAGCGCTGCTCGCCGACCTCTCGAGCAGCGGCTGCCGGCTGCTCGCGGATCGCGCCGTCGCGGAGGGATCGAAGCTCACGCTGCACCTGCCTCCGGACTTCCTCGCCGGCGACACGATGGCGTTGTCGGGCCGGGTGGTGCGCTGCGTGGCCGACGGCAGCTCGCCGCTCGATGGTTGCTACAGCGTGGCGGTGCAGTTCGCCGCGCTCGACGAGCGCGATCGCGCACGGCTCGAACAGGCGCTCGCCGCGCACGCGCTCGCGCTCGGGCCGCCGCCGGCCGAGGCTCCGGCCGAGCCTGCCGAGGAGCCGGCGCCGCGCGCGCGCCGCGCCGGGCGGCCCGCCACGACGCGCGCACCGGGCCTCGACCCGGTGCACGAGCGCGCCCCCGGCGCAGCGAAGTCCAAGTCGAGCTCGAGGCCGGCGAGCGCACCGGAGAAGCCACCGGCAGGCGACCCGCCGCCGCGCGCGCCGCGGCGCACACCGCAAGATCGCCGCCGTCACCCGCGCGGCCGCTTCGCCCATCGCGTGATCGCGGCCGCCGAGCAGGCGATGCACCGCATGCTGATCGGCCACGACCTCGGCGTCGGCGGGATGCGCGTCGCGCATCACCCCGACCTGCGCGTCGGGCAGCGCCTGAAGATCGCGCTCTACGACCCGTCGCGAGAGGCGCCGCTCGTGGTCGACGCCGTGGTGGCGCGCGACGACGGCGAGAACGGCCTCGCCCTGCACTTCGAGGGCCTCGCCGAGGCGATCGCCGACCGCCTCGAGCACCTCGTGGCGACGCTGCCGCCGGTCGAGTGCCTGGCCGACGGCGAGTCGGGTGCGCTCGGCACGGTGCTCTCCGAAATCGTCTCCTGAGCGCGCGACGGGCTGACAGCCACGCGGGACTCTGGTACACGTCCTCGTCCCCTGGAACGAGGACTGCCGATGGCGCGCAGCAAGAACAAGCAGAAGCGACAGCGCCACGCCCGAGCCATCGCGCGCAAGCGCCGGCTGGAGCGCAAGAAGGCCCGCGAGTCCCGCGAACGCGCCCGCTAGCAGCCCGCGCCCGCGCCCCGTCTCCTCCGGGGCAGCTGGGCCGCCTGGGTCATCCCGCAAGGCGCCGAAGGCGCCGCGCAGCGAGGCGAAGCCGAGCGAAGTTCATCCTCTGGGCGCCGCGCGCTCGGAGCTGCGTGCGCTGCGCCGCCAGTCTTCGCGGCACACGCCGTCGGAGCAGAACACCGCCTGCAGAACCTCGGCCGCGAGCTGGGAGGCGCTGCGATGCCAGCGGCCGCGGTTGACCAGCAGCGTGGCGACCGCGACGCGCGGGGCCTCGGCCGGTGCGACGCCGATGAACCACTCGTAGCGGCCCTCGGGGTCGGTCCCGTTCAGGCTGCCCGTCTTGCCGGCCACGCGAATCGGGCTCAGCAGCGCCCGCCCACCGGGATGGAAGCCGCGGCGGGCAGTGCCACGCTCGGTGGTCTCGACCAGCATGCTGCGCAGCCAGCGCGTGATGCGCGGCTCGAGCGCGGGGCGCGGCGTCTGCACGTCCGGCATCGCCAGCGCCAGACCGCTCGCGTCGGTGACGCGGGCGATCCAGCGCGGCACCACGAGCTGACCCTCGGCGAGCGCCGCCGCCAGACGCACGGCGGTGAGAGGTGCGATGCGCGTGCCCGCGAGCCCCGAGCCGAGCTCGCCCAGATCGAGGCGCGTCTCGACCGGGTCGATCTCGCCCGACGCATGGCCGGGTGCAGGGGCCTCGAGGACTCCGAGGCGCCGCAGCTCGTCGATCACCGACGGCGCGCCGAGCTCGTGCACGGCGAACTGCGCGAAACACTGGTTGTTCGACATCGCGAGCGCGTGCTCGAAGGTCGCGATGTGACCGGCCCTCGGCGGATCGAGCAGGCGGGCGCTCAGGTAGTAGGGATTCCCCGTGAAGTGACACGGCCGCTCCACGACGTCCGGCTTGTGCTGCAGCAGTGCCGCCGCGGTGACGACCTTCATCAGCGACGCCATCGGATACGCACGCGTCGGAGGGAACGAGGTGGGGTTGGTCGACACGTACGCGAGCACCCGGCCGTCGTTCGGGTCGAGCACGATCACGTGCGCGAGCTCCACCTGGTCGCGCCGCAGGATCTCGCCGACGCGCCCGTTGAGCCACGGGTCGAGCGTGTACTCGACGTCGAGGGGCCCCTGGATGTCGGACGCGCCGGCCGGCGCCGCGACGCGCTCGACCAGACGGCCGCTCGCGAGCGCCGCGGTGCCGTCCGCGCGCGCGCTGGGGGGCAGGCGGCGCAGGATCTCGTCGGGCACCTGCGGAGGCGCGGGAGGCATCGGACGCGGCGCCCCGGCCGAGGCGGGCTCGCTCGCAGGCCGCGGCGCGGGCGTGGCGGCGACCTCGACCGGCCTCGGCTCCGCGGGCTCCGGCGGGGGATCGGAAACGGCCGCGAGAGCGCCGGAGGGCGGGGGTGTGGCCGGGCTCGCGACGGGCGCGGGCGCCTCCTCGCCCGCTGCAGCGGGCCCCGCGAGCGGGGCGCCGGCGGCGGGCCGCGCCATCGAGGCCGCGACCTGCTGCGCCGCCCACCAGCCCGAGGCGAAGCCCAGCCCGACCAGCACGGCGATCGTCAAGCGCCCGCGCCGGTTCATGCGGCGCCGGCGCCGCAGCTCGACGTGTGTGCGCCCCCAGCTCGCCTGGTCCCGATCGGATCTGCGATACACCGAATCCCCCGTGTCATCACTGGTCGGCCGCTTCGGCTCCAACCTGAACGCGCTCGCGCGGCCGAGGGGGATCGGCGCGCGGCGCAGCTGCCTCGACGGCTAGATCGCGACCACCTCGTCGACCTCGGGCACGGCCTCCCGGAGCCGACTCTCGATGCCCAGCTTCAGCGTCGCCAGCGAGCTCGGGCAGCCGCTGCACGAACCCTGCAGGTAGAGCTCCACGCGGCCGTCCCGAAAGCCGGCGAAGATCACGTCGCCGCCGTCCTGCGCGACGTAGGGGCGGATCTCGTCGTCCAGGATGCGTTGGATGCGCGCCTCGATCTCGTCCGCCGCCTCCGCACGCGCCGCGTCGAAGCCGGCGCCGAGGGCGGATTCGCCGCTCGCCGCGAAATCCTTGAGGGTCTCGACGAGCGGCTGCGCAAGCCCAGGCCACTCGAGATCCTCGCGCTTCGTGACCGTCACGAAGTTGCGCGCCACGAACACCCCTACGACGCCGTCGACGGCGAAGAGCCGCGCCGCGAGGGGGGAGACCTCGGCGCTCGGCGCATGCTCGAAGTGCGCGCTGCGACCCGCATCCGCCAGCGTCGTGGAGAGCACCCACTTCACGCTGTTCGGATTCGGGGTGCGCTCGGCGCGCATGTGAAAGTCGAGATCCATGTCGGCTCCGGAGCTTCGAGCCTTGGAGCTTAGGGCGGGCGGCGAGCCGGCGCCAAGCGCGGAGGCCGCCGCCTACTTGCCGATCAAGCTCGCCACGTAGCCGATCAGCATCGGCAGGAAAATCGTCATGACGGCGAGCGGAGCGCACAGCAGCGCTGCGCTGCCCGTCGTGGTGCGCAGGGCCTGCCGGGTGCCGATGACCAGCGCAGCCAGGAACAGCGCGGTGGCGAGCAGGCCGGCGCCGACGCGCACGGGGGTGATGGGGATCAGGTCGAGCGCGGCCAGCAGCAATGGCGCCATCGCGAATCCCACGATCCGGAGCAGGCGCGTGTAGGGGACGCGCTGCCCGCAACCGATCCAGAGCAGCGCCGCGCCGATCGGCCAGAACGAGAAGATCGAGGCGCCGCTGACGAGCGTCGAGCTCGCGGTGCCGTGGGCGATCTGCACCAGCACCTTGGCGGCGGCCGCCGCCAGCGCCACCACGGCTGCCTGTCCGAGCGCGCTCGGGCTCTGCGCGATCTCGTCGTATGCGGCGCCGTCGAGGCGCACGGCCCCGAACAGGCGCTGCAGGAAGCTACGGCCGCCGGGCGCCTCGGGGGCGACCTCGCGCTGGATGCCGGCTTCGCTCATCGGTTCTCCTTCGCGATGCGCCGGCCCTTTTCGGCCATCCGGCGCGCCCTGTCAAGCGCTCGGCGCTCGGCCCACCCGCAGCTCGACGGCCAAGCCCTTGAACGGACGCGGGCCCCGGCCCTCCGTTCAGCGAGCGAAGAGCTGCGACTCCGCGTCGGCGAGCGTGCAGAGCAGGTAGCCGCGCGCGCGCGCCAACGCGTGCTCGCGCGGGCCGTTGTAGCCCCAGGTCGCCAGCGCGCAGCGCACCCCGAGCGGCGCCACCGCATCGAGGTGGTTCACCTTGTCGTCGACGAAGGTCATCTCTGCGCAATCGACGCCGCGCGTGCGCGCGAGGTGCTCGAGGTGCGCTCGCTTCGTGACGCCCGTCTCCTTGTCGAGCACGCTGCCGGTCGGGAACAGATCGGCGACGCCGTAGTCGGCGAGCAGGATCGCCACCGAGCGGCGGTCCTTGGAGGTGGCGATTGCGTACTCGCAGCTCCCGGCGCGCCGCCTGAGCAGCGCCACCAGCTCGGGATACGGCCTCAGCATCGCGAGCCAGCCCGCCCGGTCCCGCTCGGAGAGGGCGGTGCGCACCTCGTAGAAGCGCCGGTGATAGGCGCGCAGCCAGGCGGGGTCCAGCGACGCGCGGAAGCCGTCGTACGCGGCCTGGTCCGGCAGCACGGCGCTCGCCTCGATCGCCGCGAGCGCGGCGCCGTAGTCCTCGGCGCGGTTCCCGAGCGGCATCAGCTCGAGGAAGGCCCGATACAGCCCGGCCGGGTCCCCCCGACGCAGTGACGTGTCGGGGCGCAGCTCGAGGAAGGTCGTGCGCGCCACCGCGAACGCCTCCGGCGCGGAGTCGGCGATCACGCCGTCGAAGTCGAGGACGAGCAGCTTCATGCGCGAGGCGAGGGTAGCGGGCGATCAGCGGAGGCGGCGGCGCGAGGCCAGCGCCGCGAGCGCGGCCGCGCCGAGCGCCAGCGCGGCGGGCTCGGGGCAGGGCTGCGGGCAGTACGCGAAGGCTCCGAGGTCGAGGGCGCCGCTCGCCGGGCGCGGCTCGCTGGTCTGGTGCTTCCGGTATTGCCGCAGCACGGCGTGCGCCGGCAGCACGGCGGGGAGCAGCGGCGTCCCCGCGCCGACGGCGGCCGAGGTTGCGGCGAGGTGGAAGTCCTGCGCCCCCTCGTCGACGAAGCCCGGCGCGGAGCCCTCGACGCTGCTGCCGTCGTCGCCGATCGTGCCGCCGAGCGCGCCGTGGCTCGCCACCCAGCCGGGCTTCAGCCAGTTGTGGCTCAGCTCGAGCGCTCCGGTGTCGTCGAGCATCGCCAGGGACCCGCCGGAGGCCGTCACGTACAGGATGTTGTCGCGGACGTCGGCGTGCTCGTCGTTGGTCGAGAGGCGCAGCAGCGTGGTGTTGCCGCTGCGCGTCGAGACCAGCGTGTTGTCGTAGAAGTAGAGCGTCCCCTTGCGATAGATCGCCGCGTTGGCGCTGTCGCCGCCGTAGTGCGCGATCTGGCTGTTGCCGGCGCCGTCGGGCTCGATCAGCACGTTGCCGTACACGAAGGTCTCGCGATAGCTCGGGTCGTCGACGAGGACCTGGCTGTCCTCGGCGTCGACCAGATCCAGCTGGCGGTTGCCGCCCTCGATCCAGTTGTATCGCACCACGAGCCCCGCCGAGCGGTCCTTCAGGTTGTTGCCGTCGGCGCCCGCGCGCAGCGGTCCGAAGTGGTTGCCCTGGTAGACGATCCCCAGCGCTTCCGTGTAGCTGTTGTGCTCGAACGCGCTCAGCTCGATGCCGTTGTCGTGGATCCAGTCGTCCTCGATCAGGATGTCCTGCGTCGCACCGCCGAAGGCGCCGACGAAGAGGCCGTTGCCGGAGTCGGCCAGGACGCAGTTGCGGATCGTCAGATGCTGCGCCTTCTCCACATAGATCGAAGCTGCGTCGTCCGCGTAGCGCTGCGGCAGGCCGTGATCGTCCGTGAATCCGTAGTCGGGATGAGCCGAGCGAACCTCGAGATTCTCGATCGCGATGAACTGCGGCAGCGAGTCGTCGGGCACGTTCGAGCCGCCGATCTTGATCACGCCGCGCTCCTCGCCCCAGAAGTCGAGCGGGGCGGGCGTCGTCGCGCCGTCGCCCGAGATCACGGGTCGCTCGCCGTTGGGGCCGAGCACGCCCACCACGACGATCGGCGCTCCGGACGATCCCGAGCGGTCGATCACCCACTTCTCGCGGTAGGGCTGGGCCTGCCAATGGATCCGCACCAGGTCGCCCGGCTGCAGCGTCGCCCAGGGGACGGCGCCGATCGCGGCGAGCGGCTGGCCGGGGCCGACGTCGTAGACGATGGCGCGGCCCGGCGGCGCCCCGAACGACGCCGCAGCCGCCACGAGCGCAGCGAGCTTCCCCCACCCCACCATGCGTCGCGAGCGTAGCAGCGACGCTCAACGCCGAGCCCCGTTCGACCGATCCCGATCGGCGGCGGAGAGGCAACAAGATGCCGCAAGTCAGCGGTGCGACCGCGCTGGTGCTCGGACTCTCGCAGACGCTCTACCTGACGGTGACGATGACGCTCGGGGTGCGCCTGATCCTGCTCGCGCGCCGCACGCGGCGGCTCCCGGAGGCGCTGCTGGGCGCGCACTTCGTGCTGTGCCTCAGCCTGGGCTACGCGCTGCTCGGCGCCGGCCACGTGGCGGGGCTGCAGCCCGGACAGCTCCCGCGCGCCGTGATGGTGGTCGTGATCGGCGTCGGCCAGCTGGCGTCGTGCAGCGGCGTCTTCGCGGGCATCGCCTTCAACTACTGGGTGTTCCGGCGCGGGGAGCTCTGGGCGCAGGGTCTGGTCGCGCTCGCCGCCGCGACGCTCGCTGCGAGCTACGTCGGCTACGGACTCTCGGGCGGCTTCGCGCACGGCCGCGTCGGCGGGCTCTGGTTCTGGCTCGGCTACGGCAGCTACGTCGCCGCTGGGCTGTGGGTCCTGATCGAGCCGCTGCGCTACCACGCCGTGCTGCGCCGCCGTCTGCCGCTCGGACTCGTCGAGCCGATGGTCGTCGATCGCTTCCTGCTCTACGGCGTGGGCTCGGCGTTCCGCTTCGCGATGCTCGTGATCGGCGCCTGGGCGATGCACCTGGCCGAGAGCGCCGCAGCGCAGGTCGAGGGGATGGTCGCTCCGGTCTTCCTGATCGTCGCCGCCGCGGGTCTCGGCGTGGCGGCCGCGTACTCGCTGGCCTTCTTCCCGCCCGCGGTGTACGCGCGTTTCGTCGAGCGGCGGTATCGTCCCGCGCGAGGCTGATGGCGTTCCCGAACTCGCGCCCGCTCCTGGCCTGGATCACGAGGCTCCACCGCTGGCTCTACCTTTCGAGCGGCGGACGCCTCGGCGCGCGCGCGGGCGGCCTGCGCTTCCTGCTGCTGCACCACGTCGGCCATCGGTCGGGGCGCCACTTCACGACGCCCCTCCTCTACGTCGAGGACGCGGGACGCTGGCTCGTGGTCGCCTCGAACGCAGGCGATCGCCGCCACCCGGCGTGGTGGCCCAATCTGCGCGCACGTCCCGACGTCGAGATCCAGGTGGGCCCCGAGCGCTTCGCCGTGCGCGCGCGGACGGCGGCGGGCACCGAGCGCGCCTCGCTGTGGGCGAAGCTCAGCACTGCGTATCCGCCCTACGCGGAGTACCAGCACCGCACCGAGCGCGAGATCCCCGTCGTGGTGCTCGAACGCGCGGCCTGACGGCTCGACGCGGAGGGCGGAGCTACCTTCCCCGCCGATGACCTGGAAGCCCGAGCTCGAGGAGATCGCGGCGCGCGCCGAGCTGGCGAAGCAGATGGGCGGCGCCGAGCGCGTGGCGCGCGCGCGCGAGGCGGGCCGCCTGACGGTGCGCGAGCGGATCGAGCGGCTGCTCGATTCCGGGAGTTTCCACGAGACGGGCGTGCTCGCTGGCCGCGCCGAGCGCGACGAGGCCGGCCGCCTCACCGGCTTCACGCCGTCGAACTTCGTGTGCGGACGCGGGCGCATCGAAGCACGCCCGGTGGTCGTCGGCGGCGACGACTTCACCGTGCGCGGCGGCGCCGCCGACGGCGCCATCGGGAACAAGATGGGATGGGCGGAGAAGGCCGCGCGCGAGCTGCGCCTTCCGCTCGTGCGCCTCGTCGACGGCACCGGCGGCGGCGGCTCGGTCAAGACCAACGCGACGCTGCGACGCTCGTACGTGCCGGCGATCCCGGACTGGGAGGTGTCGGTCGAGCTGCTCTCCCAGGTGCCGGTGGTCGCCGCGGCGCTCGGGCCCGTTGCCGGGCTCGGCGCCGCTCGCGTCGCGGCCTCACACTTCTCGGTGATGGTGCGCGGCACCAGCCAGGTGTTCGTCGCCGGTCCGCCCGTGGTGCGCCGCGCCTTCGGGCGCGAGGTCGGCAAGGAGGAGCTGGGCGGCGCGCACATCCACGCGCGCGGCAGCGGCGCCGTCGACAACGAGGCCGCGAGCGAGGAAGACGCGCTCGCGCAGCTGCGCCGCTTCCTCTCGTATCTGCCGACGTCGGTGTGGGAGCTGCCGCCGCGCACGGCGGCGCAGGACGACCCCGAGCGCCGCGAGGAGGAGCTGCTCTCGCTCGTGCCGCGCGACCGCCGCAAGCCGCACGACGTGCGCCGCCTGCTCGATCTCGTCCTCGACCGCGGCTCCGTCTTCGAGATCGGGCGCTACTTCGGGCGGCCGATCCTGACCGCGCTAGCGCGCCTCGACGGCGTCCCGCTGGGCGTCATCGCCAACGACCCGCGCCAGCGCGCCGGCGCCGTCGACGCCGACGCCGCCGAGAAGTGGGCGCGCTTCGTCGACCTCTGCGACACCTTCCACCTGCCGGTGCTGAGCTTCGTCGACAATCCGGGCTTCGAGATCGGCGTCGAGGCCGAGCGGCGCGGCACGATCCGCGCCGGCGTGCGCGCGCTGGCCGCCGTCTACCAGGCAAGCGTGCCGTGGTGCTCGGTGATCGTACGGCGCGTATTCGGCGTCGCCGGCGCCGGCCACGGCAAGCACCACGGCCTGAACCTCCGCTACGCGTGGCCCTCCGGGGAGTGGGGCTCGCTGCCAATCGAGGGCGGCGTCGAGGCCGCCTACCGCCGACGCATCGAAGCGTCGGCCGATCCCGACGCGCTGCGCGCCGAGCTCGAGGCGCAGCTCGCCTCGCTGCGCTCTCCGCTGCTCACCGCCGAGGCCTTCGGCATCGAGGAGATCATCGACCCGCGCGATACGCGCCCGCTGCTCGTCGAATGGGCGCGGCGCGCGTGGGAGCTGCTGCCGAGCGCGCTCGGGCCGAAGGCGCGCGGGTTCAGGCCCTAATGAGATCGATCGCCGTGGCGCTCGGGCGGCGCGGCGTGATGGCCGCGACGCTGCGAGCCACCGCGATCGCCGCCGCCAGCCTCGCGGCGTTCGCCGCGGCGGCGCCAGCGGCGGCGAAGGGGCGCGAGACCGCGGGCCAGCCGACGCCGCCCGCCGCCGCGCCGGCGCCGGCGCTCCGCCCTCCCGATCCGCGGCTCTTCAGGATCCTCGGCGTGACGATCGGGCGCAGCGGGTTCGAGCCGGTGATGGCGGTTCTCGGCAAGGCGCCGATCACGCCGCGCCCGAGGGGCGGGAGCCTCATCTGCTACGTCGGCCCCGACGACACGCGCGTGGTCTTCGAGGAGACCCCGACGGGCTGGGGCTACATCATCTACTCGCTGGTGACGCCGCCCAAGGAGCTCGTCACGAGCAACGGCTGCGCCGCGCTATTCCGCCTGAACCAGGCGACGCCGAATGGCGTCGGCCTCTTCACCGGCCAACGGCGCGAGGAGCTGATCCAGCGGCTCGGCCCGCCGGCGCTCGGGGAGTCGGCGCGCCTGGTCTGGCTGTACGAGGAGGAGCAGGCGGTCGCGCCGGGCTCCGATCCGCGGCTGCCGGGGGAGCTGACGGCGGTGACGGTTCGAACCAAGGTCAGCGTCCGGATCAAGCACGGCAAGGCGACGCGGATCAGCGTGATCTGCCACGAGCGGCCCGTGGCGCCGCGGCCTGCCGGAACCGACTAGCCGCGACCCGCGCGCCACGCTTCGCGCAGCAGGGCCCAGCGCTCGTGGTCGCGCCAACGACCGCCGATCTTGAGGTAGCGCGGCGAGAAGCCTTCGCGGTGGAAGCCGAGCGACTCGACCAGCGCGATGGATCGCTGGTTCGCGGGCTGGATGTTGGCCTCGACCCGGTGCAGGCGCAGCGCGCCGAAGGCCTGATCGAGCGCCAAGGCGAGCGCCTCGCGCATGTAGCCGTTGCCCGCGAGGCGCGCGTTCGCGTAGTAGCCGAGGTAGGCACCCTGGAAGCTGCCGCGCACGATCTCGTTGAGGTTGACGACCCCCGCGATCACGCCGTCCTCGACGAGGCAGGCGAGGAAGCCGACGTGCGCCGGCCCGCGCAGTCGCTGCAGCCAGGCGGCGTACGCCACCGACGACGCCGGCGGGGCGACCCAGCCGCGGTGCAGCGCCCGACTCGCGCGCAGCATGGCGAGGAACTCCTGGCGGTCGCGCCAGGTCGGCTTGCGCAGCGCGACGCGTGCGCTCACGCCAGAGCCGCCCGCGGGTCGAGCACGGCGGCGCCGCGCAGGCGGTCGCGCTTCAGGTCGAGGAGCGCCTCGTTCGCGGCCTCGAGCGGGTACGACACCGTGTGGGTGCGGATCGGGATCTCGGCCGCCAGGCGCAGCAGCGCGCGGCCGTCGGCACGCGTGTTGGCCGTCACCGAGGTGAGCGTGCGCTCCTGGAAGAGATGGCGCTGGTAGTCGAGGCGCGGCACGTCGGAGAGATGGATGCCGGCGACCGCGAGCGTGCCGCCGCGGTCGAGGCGCGAGAGCGCCACCGGCACCAGCTCGCCGGCCGGCGCGAACAGGATCGCGGCGTCGAGCGCGACGGGCGGCGCGTCCTCGCTCCCGCCGACCCACGCCGCGCCGAGCTCGCGCGCGAGGTCGCCGTGCAGCGGCGCGCGCGAGAACACGTAGACCTCGCAGCCGGCGTGGCGCGCGAGCTGGATCACGATGTGCGCGGAGCCGCCGAAGCCCCACAGCCCGAGCCGCTGGCCGCGCCGCGCCCGCGAGCGCACGAAGGCGCGGTAGCCGATGATGCCCGCGCACAGCAGCGGCGCGGCGTCGCGCGCCGCCAACGACTCCGGGAGCGGGTACACGAACTCGGCCGGAGCCAGCGCCAGCTCCGCGTAGCCGCCGTCGCTGTGCCAGCCGGTGAAGCGTGGGGCCTCGCACAGGTTCTCGTCGCCGCGCGCGCAGAAGCGACAGGCGCCGCAGGCGCGGTGCAGCCAGGCGATGCCGACGCGGTCCCCGGCACGCAGCGAGGAGACGCCGGCGCCGCAGCGCTCGACGTGCCCCACCACCTCGTGGCCCGGCACGACCTCGGCCCGCACCGGCGCGAGCTCGCCCTCGACGACGTGCAGGTCGGTACGGCACACGCCGCACACCTCGACGCGCACCAGCACCTCGCCCGGGCCGGGCTCGGGCGCCGCGCGCTCGACCAGCGCCAGCGGCCTCGACTCCACCACGCCCGGCCGGGTGAGTAGCATCGCGCGCATCGCCCGGTCCCTAGGTGACGCGGAGCGGCCGCCGCACGGCGGTGGCGGGGTCCGCGATGCCGAGCGCTGCGCGCAGGCGGCCGAGTAGCACGTGCACGTCCGCGTGGAGCTCGCCTGCGCGCATCGCGCGCGCCACGTGCGCGGGGCTCACCGGGCGGCCGACCAGCTGCTCGAGCTTTCCGTGCGCGGCGAACAGCGGCTTCGCCGCGAGGCTGCGCAGCGCACCTTCGTCGTCCACCGCGGGCAGCGCGCGCCGAAAGAAGCGATCGATGCGCGCATCGTCCGCGGGCAGGCGCAGGCTCCGGCGGATCGCATCGGGCACCAGCAGGTAGCTCTCGATGTGACGCCGCCCCCAGGTGAAGAACTCGAGGCCGGGCGTCTCGGGGGCGTGCGGCGGCGATGCCTCGCGGCCGTCGCGGTCGAGCACGCAGAGCGCGCGCGCCGCGCCATCGCGCTCGCGCGCCGCGCGGAAGTGCTCGGCGGCGCGCGCCGGCTGGCAACCGCCCAGGATCACGGTGATCGGCGGCAGCGCGCGCGCGAGCGGCCGAGAGACGGCGGACGCCCAGGCCTCGAGCAGGCCCTGGTCGCGCGGGCCTTCGACATAGAGGAGAAATCCTGGCTTGCCGTTGATCCGGGACACGTCGTGAGCCTCGGCCGCCGAAGGGTCCGCGGCGCGTCGCAACTCGACTCGGTCGGGGTCCGTGCCGGGGACTCTAGCCAGCCCGCTCCAGGACGGCGAGCACCTCGACGTGGGGCGTCTGCGGGAAGAGGTCGAAGCCGCGCAGGCGCGTCAGGCTCCAGCCGCGCCCCGCGAGCACGGCGAGATCGCGCGCGAGCGTGGCCGGGTCGCACGACAGGTGCGCGATGCGGCGCGCCGCGAGCGCCGCGAGACGCTCGGCGGCGGTCCGCCCGAGGCCACCCCGCGGCGGGTCGAGCAGCACCGCGTCGGGCGCCAGGCCCGCCGCGCCGCCGGCCTCGAGCCACGCCTCGACGCGCGCCTCGATCACACGAACGTGTCGCCCTGCGGCGTTGCGCACGAGGTCGCGCGCGGCGGCCGGGTCGGCTTCGACCGCCACCACGCGCGCGAAGCGCCGCGCGAGGCCGAGCGTGAAGAAGCCGGCGCCTGCGAACAGCTCGAGCGCCTCGCCGCCCTCCCCCATCGCAGCGAGGACGGCCTCCGCCAGCGCCCCGAGCAGCAGGGCGTTCGCCTGCACGAAGACGCCGGCCGACACCTCGAGACGGTCGGCCCCGGCTTGGAGCGCGAGGCGATCGGCCGGCCGCGGCGCCGCGAGGGCGGCGCAGCGGACCGCGCCGCCCTCGCCGAGCGCGAGCTCCCACTCGCCGTCGGCGCCCGGCGGATCGGCGGCGAGCGCGCCGAGCGCGCGATCCAGCGCGGGCGCGAGCAGCGGGCAGCCGCTGACCGCGCAGACCTCGTGCGAGCGCCGGCGGCGGAAGCCGACGCGCCCCGCCGCAGCCAGCACGCGCGCGCGGCTGCGGTAGGCGTACGGCTGCGGCGAGGCCGTGAAGGCGAGGTCGGGGAGCGCGCGCAGCCCGCCGATGCGCGCGAGCGCATCGCGGATGATGGCGCGCTTGGCCTCGATCTGCGCTTCGTAGCGGACGTGCTGCCAGGCACAGCCACCGCAGTCGCCGAACACGGGGCAGCGCGGCTCGGCGCGCGCCGCGCCCGGCTCGAGCAGCGCGTCGATCTCGCCGCGCGCGTGGCGCGCCCGCTCTTCGACGATGCGCACGCGCACGCGGTCGCCCGGCGCCGCGAAGGGCACGAACACGACGCGCCCGTCGTCCGCGCGCCCGACGCCGTCCCCGCCGGCGGCGAGCGAATCGATGCGGAGCTCGATCACCGCGGGCGCGGCATGACGTGCACGTCCTCGGGCCGGATCGCGATGTGCACGCGATCGCCCGACTTGAGGGCATGACCGAGCCCGCGCCCCGCCAGCAGGTGCGAGCGCAGCCGCACTCCTTGCCATTCGATCCAGGCGGTGACGATGGCGCCGTCGGAGACGAGCTCGCAGACCACGCCGGAGCCGACCCGACCGGGGTCGTCGCCCGCCTCGTCGATCTTCACGTTCTCGGGCCGGATGCCGGCGATCACGCCGGTCCCACGGGACAGCGCGCTGGGAGCGCGCAGCTCGCCGCCGGCCTCGAGCGCGATTCGCGCGAGCCCGGAGCGCAGGTCCCGTTCGCCGATCGACCCCGCGAGCAGGTTCGCCATGCCGACCAGCTCGGCGATCTCCGGGGTCGCCGGGCGCCGCAGTACCTCGTCGCGCGGGCCGAGCTGGACCAGCGCGCCCGGACGCAGCACGGCGATGCGATCGGCCAGCAGCAGCGCCTGGCGCAGCTCGTGGGTGACGAGCGCGACGGCGATGCCGGTGGCGCCGATCGCGCGGCGCAGGTCGAGCGAGAGGCGCTCGCGGGCGATGGCGTCGAGGTCGTCGAATGGCTCGTCGAGCAGCAGCACGTCCGGCTCGACCGCGAAGGCGCGCGCCAGCGCCAGGCGGCGCGCCTCGCCACCCGAGAGCGTCGCGGCGTCGCGACCCGCGAGCGCGCTGAGGCCCAGGCGTTCCAGCGCGGCGGCGGCCCGGCGGCGGCGCTCGCGGCGCGCGACGCCGCGTCCCCAGAGCGGCAACTCGGCGTTCCAGGCGACGCCTCCGCGCAACAGCACCGGCCGCTGGAACACCAGCGATACGCCGCGCGCCGCGCGCACCTCGAGCGCGCCCTCGCGCGGCGGCAGCAGACCGGCGAGGGCACGCAGCAGCGTGCTCTTCCCCGAGCCGTTGGGGCCGAGCACCGCGAGCACCTCGCCAGGGCGCAGCTCGAGCGCCGGCACGCGCAGCGCAAAGCCCCCCGCGTAGCCGACCTCGAGGTCGCGCGCGCTGAGCAGCGGAAGCCCGCCGAGCGCGGAGGGATCGCTCACGCTCGGTGCGCCTGCTGCAGCACCGTCAGCGCAGCGGCCAGCACGAACGTGAGGCCGAGCAGCACCGCGGCCAGCGCGAGCGCCTCCTCGAACCGACCCATCTCCGTGTACATCAGGATGCCGGTGGTGAGAACGCGAGTCTCGCCCTCCAGGTTGCCGCCCACCATCATGACGGCGCCGACCTCGGACAGGATCCCGCCGAGCGCCGCGATCACGGCGGCGAGCAGGCCCATGCGCGTCTCGCGCACCAGCAGCCAGGTCGCGCGCAGGCCGCGCACGCCGAGCGCCCGCACCTGGAGGTGCCAATCCTCGGCGAGGGCGCCGACCGTCGCGAGCGTGATGCCCACCACCAGCGGGAGCGCGATCGCGAGCTGCGCGAGGACCATCGCCTGCTGCGTGTACATCCAGCCGAGGCCACCGAGCGGTCCGCTGCGCCAGAGCATCAGCGCGATCGCGAGACCGACGACGACCGGAGGGAGTCCCATGCCCGTGTTCACGGTCGCGACCAGGAGCCCGCGGCCCGGGAAGCGGCGGCGCCCGAGCGCGAGGCCAGCGGGGACGCCGAGCGCGACGGCGAGCGCCAGCGCCGCGCCCGACACAGCGAGCGTGCGGAGGGCGATCTCGATCACCGCGCCGGGCGCCAGAGCGCTCACGGCGCCGTCTTGTCCAGCGCCAGCGGGGTGAAGAGCGAGCCGCCGGAGCCGCCGAAGGCCGCGATCCGCGCTTGCGTGTCGCGCGAGAGCAGGAAGTCGCGGAAGCGCTCCGCGCCCGCGACGTCGACGCGGTTCGGGAACTTGTCGGGGTTCGGCCGCAACACCGAGTAGACGTTGCGGAGCGCCGGGTCGGGCTTCGAGTAGGCGACGAGCCCGGTGCGCGCCTGGAAGGCGCGGAAGGTCGCGACGTCGGAGAGCGCGTACGCGCCCTTCTCGCCCGCGACCTGGAGCGTCGCGCCCATGCCCGCGCCCGTCTTCATCAGGCCGGGCCAGCTCGCCGACGCGTCGAGGCCGGCCTGCTTGAAGAGCGCCTGCTCGCGCTTGAAGGTCCCGGACTCGTCGGCGCGGCTCGCAAACGGCGCGCGGCGTTCGACGATCAGCGCGATCGCCTCCACCGCGTCCTTCGCCTTCGCGACGCCCGCCGGATCGCCGGGCGGACCGACCAGCACGAAGTAGTTCTCCATGAACTCGTGGCGATCGACCAGCGTGCCGCGCTCGAGCGCGGCCTTCTCGCCATCCGGCTCGTGGGTCACGAGCACGTCGGCGTTGCCTTCTTCGCCCATGCGCAGCGCAGCGCCGCTCCCCACGGCCACCAGCTGGGGCTTGATCCCGGTCTGCTTCGTGAAGAGCGGGAGCAGCTCGTCCATCAATCCCGAGTCGCGCACGCTCGTCGTGGTGGCGAGCACGAGCGAGCGCGCGCTCTTCGGCGCATCCTGCGCGCGCGCTCCCGCGGCGACGGCGAGCGCGAACAGCGCCGCCAGCAGCATCCTCCAGTCCTTCATCGCTCCTCCTCGGGTTGCCCGAATCCCAGTGCGGCCAGCTCCGCCCGCAGCGCCGAGCCCGGCTCGAGCAGCCGGCGCAGCGCCTGGACCCCCGGCCGCTCCCAGCGCGACCCCGGCACGGCGAAATCGTAGTGCTCGGCGCGCAGCGGTCGGAAGCGCAAGCCGGCGTCGCGCGCCACGCTCTCGATGCTGACGCCCCAGTCGGCGCGCTTCTGCGCCACCGCCGCCGCCACCGCGTAGTGTGAGCGCGGTTCGTGGGCGAAGCCCGGCGGCCGCGCCGCCGCGCCCGCCGGACGCGCCGCGAGCAGCTCGTCGATCAGCACGCGCGTGCCGCTGCCGCGATTGCGATTGACCATGCGAAGCCCCGGATCGGCCAGCAGCTCCGCCACGTCGCGCGTCTCGTCGAGCCGCGTGACGACGCCCTGCATGCGGGTGTAGCCGCGCAGCAGGCGCAGGCCCGCGAGGAACGGCTCGTTGTAGCGGCCGCTCGCGGGGTCCAGCAGGTGGATCGGCGCCGCATCGCACTCGCCGCGCCGGGCCGCCGCGAGGCCGCCCAGCGAGCCGACCGCCTGCACCTTCACCGTGAGGCCCTCGCGCGCGAGCGCACCCGCGATGCGATCGAGGCCCGCACAGTGGCTGCCGATCACGACGAGGTCGGCGAGCGGCAGCTCGCGCCCCAGCAGCGTCACCTCGACGCGTGCGTCGGCTTCCACCAGCTCGGTGTTGCGCGGGATGCGCACGAATCCGTCGGCGCGGCTCCACGCCGTCACGCTGCCGCTGCCCTTGCCCATCGGGTAGGCGGCGAGCTCGCCGTCGTCGCGGCGCACCAGCCCGACGAGCAGGTACTCGAGGCGGCCGCGCTCCGAGCTGGTGCGCAGCGCGAGCCGCGCCGCCACCGACTCGCGCCGGTCCGCGGCGAGCCCCGCGAGGCGGCGGATCACGGGCGCCACGAACTCGTGGAAGGTGAAGATCGCCGAGGTCGGGAAGCCGGGCAGGACCACCACCGGCTTGCGGCGGTGCGCGGCGAGGCAGATCGGCTTGCCGGGCTTCAGCGCCACGCCGTGCACCACGATGCCGGGCTCGAGCGCGGCGACCACGCGCGCGTTCAGGTCGCCTTCGCCCTTCGAGGTGCCGCCCGAGAGCAGCACCACGTCGGCGTGCTCGAGCGCGCGCGCGAGCGCCGCGCGGAGCTGCGCCTCGTCGTCGCGAAAGGCACCGCAGAACTCGGGCTCCGCGCCGAGCTCGGCGACCGCGTCCGCGAGGATGCGGCCGTTGCTGTCGTAGACCAGCCCGGGCCGCATCGGCGCACCGGGCTGCACGATCTCGTCGCCGGTCGACAGGATCGCGACGCGCGGGCGGCGGTGGACGCGAACCTCGGCGCGCCCGATCGCGGCGAGCACGCCGGTTTCGCGCGAGCTCAGGCGGGTCCCGGCCAGCAGGACGGTCTCGCCGGCGCCCATGTCGGTGCCGGCGAAGGAGACCGCTGCGCCCGGCACGGCGGCGCGCCGCACCGAAACGCCGTCGCCCTCGGCGTCGGTGTGCTCGACGGGGACCACGGCATCGGCGCCGCGCGGCAGCATGCCACCCGTCGCGATCGGCGTCGCCGTCCCCGCCGCGACTTCGCGCTGCGGCACGGCGCCGGTCGCGATCACCTCGGCGTTCAGGCGCAGCCGCACGGGCGCCTCTTCGGCGGCGCCGAAGGTGTCTTCGGCACGCACCGCGAAGCCGTCCATGTCGGCGCGGTCGAAGCCGGGCACGTCGACCGCGGCCCGCACGTCCTCCGCCAGCACCCGGGCGAGCGCGCGCGCGAGCGGCACGGGCTCGCCGCCGAGCGGCGTTCGGTCGATCGCGGCGAGCCAGCGGCGCTCCGCCTCGTCCCGATCGAGTACCTCGAGAAACTGGCGCTGCTTCATCGCGGGGCCTCGCCCGGCGGCTCCTCGTCGTAGAGCAGGACCTCGACCTCGGCGCCTTCGGGCATGCCCTCGAGCTCGCGCGGCACGATCACGCAGCCGGCCGCGCGCACCGTCGACGAGAGGATCGCTGCGCCCGAGGTGGCGAGGGGCACGACGCGGCCCGCCTCGATCGCGACGCGCACGTAGTCGACGCGGCCGACCGCCGAGCTCAGCTTGCGCGCGAGCGGCAGCCGTGCGCGCCGGTGCGGCCACGCGCGCGAGCGGCCGCCGAGCGCGCGGATCGCCGGGCCCGCGAAGAACTCGTAGGCGCACAGACACGACACGGGGTTCCCGGGCAGCAGGAAGACCAGCCGCTCGCCGATGTGCCCGACGCCGGTCGGGCTGGAGGGCCGCATCGCCACGCCGTGGAAGTCGAGGTGGCCGAGCTCAGCGACCAGGCGCGGGGCGTGGTCTTCCTGGCCGACCGACGAGCCGCCCGACACCAGAACGACGTCGGGCTCCCCGTCTTGCAGGGCCTCGCGGATGCGCGCCGGATCGTCGGGCAGGATCTCGTGCGCAAGCGACTCGCCGCCGTCGCGGGCGACCAGCGCGCGCAGCACGACCGAGTTGCTGTCGACGATGCGCTCGCCCTCGGGCGCGCTGCCGGGCGGCAGCAGCTCGTCGCCGGTCACGACGAGCCCGACGCGCGGGCGGCGCACGCAGTTCACCGCGGGGGCACCGATCGAGGCGAGCAGTCCGGCGTCCTGCGGTCGCAGCCGGCGGCCGGCGCGCAGCACCAGCTCCCCTGCGCGGATGTCCTCGCCCACCGCGCCGACGTTCTTGCGCGGCGCCACCGGCTCGCGCACCTCGACGCGGCCGGCCGCCTCGCGCGCGACCTCGGCCATCACGACGGCGTCGGCGCCCGCGGGCAGCGGAGCGCCGGTCATGATGCGCACGGCCTCGCGCGCCCCGAGGCGGCCGGCGAATCCGCGTCCCGGTGCGGCGTGTCCGACCAGCACCAGCTCGATCGGATCGTAGGCGCTGGCGCCGAACGTGTCCTCGCCGCGCACCGCGAAGCCGTCCATCGCGGAGCGCGCGAAGGCCGGCACCGCGACCGCGGAGCGCACGTCCTCGGCGAGCACGCGCCCGGCGCACGCGAGCAGCGCCACGCGCTCGGAGCCGAGCGGCGCAGTGCGCGCGGCGAGGAAGCGTTCGACCTCCTCGACATCGGAGCGCTCCGCGAAGCCCCGCATGCGGACGTCGTGGTTCATCTCGACATGGACGAGCCGGCCCGCTTCGAGGTCAGCCCGTCGCCTTGAGCTTGAAGAGCTCCTCGCGCGGCGCGAAGCGCTGCGCGCGCGCCGCGTCGATGATCTCCTTCGGCACGTCGAACTTCATCACGTGATTCGGCCCCACGCCCTCGGTCTTCATGCACTCGGGCAGGTCGTCCTTGTCGGGCGTCCAGCCCGCGCGGCGGTTGAACTCCCACTCGTCCTGCAGGCATTGCCAACCGATGTCGGCGACCTGCTCGCGCGTCACGTCGCGCCCGAGGTACAGGGTGTAGTACTTGGCGATGTCCTCGATGCTCGGCTGCAGGAACTGGCAGAAGCCCGAGGAATCGCACACGGCGTTCACGAGCTGCGACTCCTGGGAGGCGCGCGCGAACTCCGTCGCGGGCATCCCCGGGTTGATGATCAGGCCGGCGGTGTGATCGGCGCCCATCGGGCTCGTCGCGTAGGTGACGCCGGTCGCCTTGAGCGGCCGGGGATCCCACGCCGGGATCGCCTGCCCCTTCACGGCCGGGACGCGCTTGTGATTGCGCTTCTTGCCGATCGAGACCGCGCCGTTGCCGATCGCCTTGCCGAGCTCGGTCCCCTCGGCGATCTCGCGCAGGATGCGCTTGGCGCCGGCGGCATCGCCGAACTCCATGCCGCCCGAGTCCATGTAGATCGCGATCGCCGCGCCGGTCTCGATGGTGTCGAGCCCGATCTCGTCGCACAGCCGGTCGAGATCGGCCACGTCCTCCCAGCTCGCGATCCCGCAGTTGGCCCCGAGCAGCGTCAGGGTCTCGAACTCGAGCGCCGAGGTCTTGTAGTTGCCGTCCTTGTCGTGCACGACATTCGAGCACTGCACGATGCAGCCGGTCATGCAGTTGTGCATGCCACCCCCGCGCGTCTCGAAGCTCTCGACGATGCGCTTCCCGTCGAGGCTGGCGACGTCCGGCGACTGGCCTTCGGTGCGGTTCCGGTACGGGAAGGTGTTGAGCATGTTGGCGATCGGGACCACCGAGCTGGTGCCGAACTTGAACATCTGCGGGCCGGCCTGGTAGGCCTTGGTGTACTCCTTCGAGTAGCCGAAGAACTCCTTGCGCGCGGCCGGCTGGCGCACGGCGAGCTTGCCCGCGTCGACGGCGACGTACTTGAGCCCCTTCGAGCCCATCACGGCCCCGAGGCCGCCGCGCGCCGCGTGGCGGGCGGGTCGGCCCTTCTCGTCGGTGCACGCGATCGACGCACCCGTGAGCTGCATCTCGCCCGCCGGCCCGATCGAGATGAACGACGCGGTCTTCGGGTACTTCTCGTAGAGCTTCTCGCAGCTCGCGTAGTTCCAGAGGCCCTTGTGCGCGTCGGCGGCGACCACCCTCACGCCCTGCGCATCCACCTCGAGCCCGTAGCGCTTGCTCGGATCCTTCGGCTTGCCGGTGACGATGATGCAGCGGTAGCCGAGCTTCATCAGGTCCTGGCCCGGGTTGCCACCCGCGTTGGCCTCCTTGATGCCGCCGGTGAGCGGGCTCTTGCCGCCCATCGAGATGCGACCCGAGGTCGGAGCGGAGGTCCCCGACAGCACGCCGGGCGCCATCACCAGCACGTTGCCCGAGCCGAGCGCATCGCCGGCCGGATCGCCCTCTTCGAGCAGGATCCGGGCAGAGAGGGCCCGCCCGCCGAGCAGCTGCCAGCGCTCCGGGAACGGCTCGGTCTTTGCGGTCTGGCTGTTCATGTCGACGCGGATCGACTTGTCGCCCGAGGCCATGGGATCCTCCCTGCGAATCGCAGCGATGCTATCAGAGGCGGGCGCGCGGCGCGGCACAGGAGCCTCCCGCGATCGCCGAGAGCACCTCGAGCCGATCGCCCTCGGCGATCGGCTCGGCTAGCGCGTCGCCCACGAGCTGTTCGCCGTTGCGGAACAGCTTGACGAAGCGGTGCAGCTCGCCGGCCGCGTCGACCACCAGGTCTCGGAAGCCGGGGTGGTGGGCGTCGACGGCCTCCAGACACTGGCGCGCGCTGCCGGCCGGCACCTCGATCTTCTCGACCCCGAGGGTCGGCCCTCGAAAGGGGGGCGGAACGACGACCGTCGGCATGGCCGACGAGTCTAGCCGATGCGCCTCGCTCGCCCGCGGCGCGCCATGCCTATACTCGCGGCCCGATGCAGTCCCCGGGGCGCAGCGCTCTGCTCGTGATCGCGGGGCTCGCGCTCGCCGGTGGCGCGTCGGCCCAGGGCATGCACCCGCTGCCGGCGGGACCGCGCCCGCTCCATGTGCGGATGGCGGAGGCGGACGCGGTCGCGATCGGGCGCGTCGCCGAGATCGGCGAGGGTCGCATCGCGGTGCGCGATGCGGTGGCGCTGCGCGGCGCGCCGGGCGCCAGCTTCGAGGTCAAGCGCGCGCCGTCGCAGGCGCCGGCTCTGGCGGTCGGCGCGCAAGCGGTCTTCCTGCTGCGCGGCGCTCGCTCGCCCTACGTGCTGATCGACGCGCCTCCCGAGCTGCTCGTGCTGCGCGACGAGGAGAGCGCAGCGGCCTGGCGCGCTGCGCTGGCGCGGATCCTCGACGCGGGCGACGACCCGGCTCGCCTGCTGCCGATCTACCTCGCATGGCTCGACGGCGACGACGAATCGATGCGGCACGTGGCGGGCGCCGCGCTCCTCGACCCGCGCGGCAAGCTCACGCCGCTCGCGGCGCAGGAGGCGGTCGCACGCGCGCACGTCGCTCTCGACTCCTCGAAGGGAATCGAGGTGCGGCGCGTCTCCGCGCGCCTGGCAGGGACCAACCAGGCTGGTGCCGGCGCGCTGCTCGCCGGCATCCCGGACGCCTCGCCCGACGCGCAGATCGTGAACAGCGCGCTCAGCGCGGGCTCGCTGCTGAAGGCGCCCGAGTTGGAGGCCGCGCTCGAGCGGGCGCTGGCGAACGAGGACGTCGAGGTCCGGCGCGCGGCGCTGCGCGTCGCGAGCTCCACGTGGTCCGATCGGCTCGCGGCGATGATCCGCGACCTCTCCGAGCACGAGCCGGATCCCGCGCTTCGCGCAGAGGCCGCGAGCGCGCTGCTGGCGCACGCCCAGCCCGAAAGGCGCTGATCGACAAGCACGGATCGACGAGCACGGATGGCGCCAATCGAGCAACGCCGACGCGGAGGAGGATTCGAGTCGCCGAGGCGGCAGGGACCTTCCCAGGCCTCTGTCGGAGCGGCCTGGCTTTGCGCCTGACCGGAGCGACGTGCTGCACCGGCTCGGCCTTCCGTCGCGCGCTTCCCGTGCGCGTGTGAACGGAGCGCGTGCCGAGTGGGCGCGATTGCCACGTCCTCGGGAGGCGCTTCGCGCAGCCGCCGTCGCGCTGTGCCGCGCGGAGCGCACGGGATCGTTGCTCCGCGCTTGCGAGGGCCCTCAGCGACGACTGCTCGATTCGTCGCCTCCGTCGGTCTCCAGCCGTCTTGTTGGAAGCTCCCGGGTCCGGGAAGGCTTCCCCCACCTGAACCCGCAACGCCGGCACCCTGCAGTACCCGGCGCCCGATGGCGCGACGACCGGCCGGCGGAGCGGGACCTCGGATCTCCTTGCGCCCGACGCCGAGGTACAACGCCACTCTACGCCCGCTGCGCGGGAATTCAAGTCGAATCGACCGAGGCCGAGCTCGAGTCGCCGCGCCAGTAGAGGCCACGCGCCGGAATCCGCCAGAAGTGCTCGTCGGGGACCGCGAACGGCTCGCGCGCGTCGGACCGCGGCAGCCACGCCGTCAGGAAGCCGTCGCGTCCGAAGCCGTGATACACACATCCGCTGTCGAGCCCCCGCAGCATCGGCGCGACGTGCAGGCCTTGCAGCGCCCAGTGTCCGTACACCACACCGTAGTCGTGCCCGTGCGCCGCCCAGCGGCGGTGCCAGGCGTCGTCGGGCCTCGCGGGCGGACGGCTCGACCAGCGGCCCCTGGCGTCGACGCTGCGGCAGCGCGTCACGCGCGCGAGCACGTCGGCGTCGGGGTCGTCGGCCGGCTCCGCGGCGAGCAGGCGCGACGCCTCCTCGCGCGAGCTGCGCAGGCGCGCCTCGACGCGCCGCGCCTTCGCCTCGAGATCGGGCAGCCTCCACTCCGGCGACACCGCTGCATGGACCATCGCGAAGCGCCGCGCGCCGAGCTGCCCCGAGAGTGCGAGCGGCCAGCCCCGGATCCAGTCGAGCCAGGTGTCGCGGTCGCGGCCGAGCAGCTCCTGGAACGTGTCGTCGGGGGCGGGCGCGCGCTGCCCGTACGCCACGCGCAGCAGCGCCAGCTCGTGGTTGCCGAGCACGACGCGCGCGCGCCCGGCGCGCTCGAGCTCGCGCACGCGCTCGAGCGCGCGGCGACTCGCCGGCCCGCGGTTCACGAGGTCGCCGACCAGCCACAGCTCGAAGGCGTCGCCGAACTCGCGGCCGGCTCGCTCGACGACCTCGTCGAGCTCGTCGGCGCAGCCCTGGACGTCCCCCACGAAGATCTGCTGCACGCGGCGAGCGTAGCGGCCCTCGTGTACCGTGGTGGCTGCGGAGGTGCCGATGGACTGGAATCTCGCCGATCTCTTCGAGCTGGTGGCGGACACCGTGCCGGAGCGGCTCGCGCTGGCTCACGGGGTCGACGGCGCGACGCGCACCTGGCGCGAGCTCGACCGCAGCGCCAACGCGCTGGCGGCACATCTCGCGCGCAGCCACCGGCCCGGCGACAAGCTCGCGCTCTACGCCTACAACCGCCCCGAGTTCGTCGAGAGCCTGTTCGCCGCCTTCAAGGCGCGCCTGGTGCCCGTCAACGTCAACTACCGCTACCGCGAGGAGGAGCTGGTCTATCTGCTCGACAACTCCGACTCGACGGTCGTCGTCTACGAGGCGGACTTCGCCGAGCGCGTGGCCAAGGTGCGCGACCGCCTGCCGAAGGTGCGCGAGTGGATCGAGATCGACGATGGGAGCGCGGGAAACGCCTTCGCGATCCGCTACGCGGACGTCGTGGGTGCCGGCGGCGAGCGGAAGCTCGACCTCGCGCGCAGCCCGGGCGATCTGCTGTTCATGTACACCGGCGGCACCACCGGCATGCCGAAGGGCGTGATGTGGGAGCACAAGGCGCTCTACAACGCGCTCGGCGGCGGCGGCAACGCGGTGATCGGCGAGAAGGGGAGCGAGAGCGTCGAGGAGCAGCGCCAGCGCATCGCGCAGGAGGGGCGCGCGCAGAAGCTGCTCCCGGCCTGCCCGCTGATGCACGGCACCGGGCTCTTCACCGCCATCAACGCGCTCGGCGGCGGCGGCTCGATCGTGACGCTCCCGGGCAGGAGCTTCGACGCGGAGGAACTCTGGTCGACGGTCGAGGCGCGCGGCGCATCGGCGGCCGCCATCGTCGGAGACGCCTTCGCGAAGCCGATGCTGAAGGCGCTCGAAGAGAACCCGCGGCGCTGGGACCTCTCGAAGTTCTTCCTGATCGTGTCCTCGGGCGTGATCTGGAGCCCGCAGGTCAAGCAGGGCCTGCTGAGGCACCTGCCGCACGCGCTGCTCTACGATTCCTTCGGCTCGAGCGAGGCGGTCGGCTTCGGCGCCGAGCTCACCACCCGGGACAGCAGCGTCCAGCTCGCCAAGTTCCGCATCGGACCCAACTGCAAGGTCTTCACGCCCGATGGTCGCGAGGTGGAGCCCGGCAGCGGCGAGCCCGGCTTCATCGCGCGCAGCGGACCGATCCCGCTCGGCTACTACCGGGACGAGAAGAAGAGCGCCGAGACCTTCCGGGAGTACCAGGGCCGCCGCTGGTCGATCCCCGGCGACTGGTGCACCGTCAACACCGACGGCACGCTGAACCTGCTCGGCCGCGGCTCGGTATGCATCAACACGGCGGGCGAGAAGGTCTACCCCGAAGAGGTCGAAGAGGCGCTGAAGACGCATCCCGGCGTCGCCGACGCCATCGTCGTGGGCGTGCCCGACGAGAAGTGGGGCGAAGCGGTGACCGGGGTGGTGCTGCGGGCTCGCGGCGCCGTCGCGAGCGAGGAAGAGCTGCGCCGCCACGTGCGCGAGCACCTCGCCGGCTACAAAACGCCGAAGCGCATCGTGTTCACCGACGTGACCATGCGCGCGCCGAACGGCAAGGCCGACTACAAGGCCGCGAAGCGCGTGGCGCTCGAGGCGATGGGAATCGAAACCTAGGGTCGGGCGCTCGCTAGGCTTCGAGCAGCCCCACCAGATCGAGCGCCGACACGATGCCCACCAGCGCCCCCCCGCGCAGCACGATCACGCGGTGGATCCCGTTCGAGCGCATCGCCTTCGCCACCTCGGGAATCGGCGTGTCCTCGCCCACCGTGACCACCGAGGTCTGCATCACGTCCGACACCCGGAGCTGCTCGAGACGGTCCTGGAAGTCCTCGGGCATCGAAGACCAGTCGGGACCCGAGAACTCGAGCATCTCGCGGAAGTAGGTCGGCACGGTCGAGGGGCTCTCGTGCTCCTGCTCGACCGCGCGCAGCAGGTCGACGGTCGAGACGACGCCGAGCAGGCGCTCGGTCTCGTCGACCACCGGGGCGCCGTGGATCCCCTCCTCGACGAAGAGCTGGGCGAGCTTCGCCAGCGGCATCTCCGGCTCCACGCACAGGACTCCGGTCTGCATCACCTCGCGCGCCGTCCGCGCCATGGTTGCCTCCTCGCTGCGGGTCGCCGCCCGCTTCACCCATCAGCCAAAAGCATCAAGCGTGCCGGCCGGTTCGGAGCGAGCTGCGGGCTCCCGGGGCCCCCGCTGTGGCGCCCCGGCTCAGCGCGGGGCGGCGGTTCGCCGCATCACCCGGGAGCGGCGGCGGGGCACCGACTCTCGGACGGATGGGACGTGGTCGGGATCGGCCCCCGCAGGGGAGCGGCCTTCGGTGGGCCGGAGAGGGCTCCGCTAGAATTCCATCCCGCCGCAGCGGACCGGCAGATCCGCTCCCCAGGAGACTCTTTGGACCGCCGCATCATCGTCTGCGATGGCGCCGAGCTCGCGCGCTTGTGGTCGCGGGTCGGCGACGACGAGAACGAAGTGCTCACCTGGGTGCCGGGCGAGGACGAGTCGCGTTCGCGTCCGTCCGGCTTCCGCGCGCTGCAGGGCGGGCTCACGCCCGAGGCGATCCTCAAGCTCAACCCGAAGGAAGGCGACGTCTTCGGGGTCGTCTCGGAGGAGATCGGCTTCGTGCGCACCGCCGTGGCGGTGATCGCCGAGGCGGTGCCGTCGAGCTCGATCCTGGTGCTCTCCGACAAGCTCGCCGAGGACGGTCTGCCGGCGCACCGCTGCATCCGCCTCGGACGGCTGCGCTCGCTGATCCGCGACGATTTCGACGAGGAATTCGATCACGTCGGCAACCTGCGGCGGGTGGTCGAGATGCGCGAGCTGCTCGGCGGGCGCGAGAAGCTCGCCATCCTGCTGCAGCCCGACCCGGACCCGGACGGGATCGCGTGCGGCTACGCGCTCCGCGCGCTGCTCGGCCGCAAGAGCCCGACGGCGCCGCTGGTCTCGTTCGGCGCGGTCAAGCGCCCCGAGAACCGCGCGATGGTCGAGGCGCTCGGCATCGAGGTGCGCACGCTGACGCCTGCCGAGCTCGACGAGTTCGACGGGCTCGCGCTGGTCGACGTACAGCCGAGCGTGTTCGGCGACAACCCGCCGGCCCGCCTGCTCTCGGTCGACGTCGTGATCGACCACCACCCCGAGCGCACCGGCTACGACGCGGTGATCCGCGATCTGCGCCCGAGCTACGGCGCCACCTCGACGATCTTGACCGAGTACGTGCGCGCGGCGGGGATCGACGTGCGGCCCCGGCTCGCCACGGCGCTGCTCTACGGCATCAAGAGCGACACGCAGCTGCTGGGCCGCGAGACCAGCCGTCACGACATCAAGAGCTTCGCGTTCCTCCACGCCTGCCACAGCCCGGCGCTGCTGCGCCGCATCGAGCGCCCCGCCCTCCCGCTCGACGGCCTGCGCGCGATGGGCCGCGCGCTCGCCACGACGCAGGTCGCCGAAGGAATCCACATCCTCGTGTTGGGCCGCGTGCGCGAGGACGTGATCCCCCAGGTCGCCGATCTCGGCTTGCAGGCCGAAGGCGCCGAGTGGGCGGTGGCGGCGGGCCTGGTGGGCTCGGATCTGGTGTTCTCGGTGCGCAACGTCGGCTACGTCCGTGCGGCCGGCGAGGTGGTGCGGGCGGTGGTCGAGGGCCTCGGCGTCGGCGGCGGCCACCGCTCGATGGCCAAGGGCATCATTCCGCTCCAGGCGTTCCGCGAGGTCTACGGGAAGACCGATCGCGCCACCATCCGCGAGGCGCTGCACAGCGCATTCGTGCGCGCGATCCGGCGCGAGGGCGAGTAGCGCGGTCGCTCAGCGCCCCTTGGTCAGGTCCGTCGAGGACTCGAGCTTCTTGAGCTCCGCGTCGGGCGGCGGCGTCGAGACGAGCTCCCACGACTCGCGCCGCCAGCTCCCCTCCTCGGCGAGGTTCGCGAACGCAGCGCCGACGGAATCGATGACGCGGACGGGCCGCGCCGGATCGTCGGGCCACCTCGGGTAGTCCGGGCGGTCCTCGCTCCAGCGCCCCGCGAAGATGCCGATGTCGATCGGCTCCTCCTTCTTGCTGTACGAGATGTAGTAGAGCGGCACGAGGGTCTGGAGGTCGACGTACATCACCAGCCGGCTCTCGCCGCGATAGCTGGGCTCGCCCTTGACGCGCGCCTCGAGCACGAGCGTGCGGCGCAGGTCCCAGCGGTCGCTGGCGAAGGACAGGCCCCAGGGCCCGAACTCGCGGTTGGGCTCCGCCGGGTACATCGGGGCCGCGACGTTGATCGGCGCCAGCAGGTCCTGCACGCCCACCACGCGGTACGACCACAGCACCGGGCGGATCTCGAGCCCTTCGAAGCCGCTCCGCTTGGTCTGGATCGTTCCGCCGCCGACGCCGCTCGGGCTGCCCGCGGCCGACACGCCGCCGCTGCCGAAGCCTCCCCCGCCGCTGCCGACCACGAGCTGCTTGCTCGGCACGACTCCGACGCTGAACGACGGCATGTGCAGGCCTTCGATGTCGGCAGCCGGGATGCGCCGCACGCGCCGCCATTCCGGCAGGAAGGCCACCAGGTCGTCGCTGCGGTTGGCCTTCCACATGCTCTCGTCGTTTCGGTACTGGCGCCACGCGTAGTCGCGCGCGGCAAACGGCGCGAAGAGCTTTCCGCCGGCGACCCAGTGGTTGCCCTTGGCGAAGGACAGCGCGTAGCCGCTGTCGGGCCGATCGGCGCGGTGCGAGACGTCGAGCTTGAAGATCTCGCCCTCGAAGGGCTCGGCGCGGCCGACGCGCCCGAGCAGATCGGTGACGCGGAACTTGCCGCGGAAGCCGGCGCCCTGGTAGCGCTCGGCGACGTCCCACGCCCAGCGCAGCCCGGCCTGCGGGTCGGCGGGATCGATCGCCTCGGGCGGGAAGGGCTGCCCGGCGCCGAAGCCGCTCAGACCCCCGTCGGCGTCGAGCTTCGCCTGCCCGATCAGCTTCTCGGTCGCTGCGCGGTAGAACGCGGGCGCCGAGTAGTCGCGGAAGCACGGACCGATCTCGAGGCGCATGCCCTCGTAGAAGAAGCGCTCGCGGTACTGCCAGAGCTCCTTCGGGACGAAGTGCCGCAACGCCTCGAGGCGCGCGATGTCGAAGCTGTCGCCGGTGCGGAAGGGAACCTGCGGCGGCGCGTCGTCGCCGGGCGCGCTGCGCAGACCGCCCTCCGGCTGGCAGTTCCCTTCCGCCGGCAGCGCCCAAGGAGCCGGCTTCGGCGCCTCCGCGGCGCGGGCGGGCGGCGCGCAGAGCGCGCAGAGCAGGGCGAGGAGACGCAGCCGCCGATCCGCCATCGAGCCTCCGATCTCAGAGCGGGTCGCTGCGCCAGGCCACACCGGCGTCGGCGAGCGCATCCAGGAAGGCGCGCGGGTCGAAGGCCTGCGCGGTCGTCAAGACGCCCGTCCGCTTCGCGCGGCCGCCGAGCAGCCAGCGCGCGCCGAGCGCGGCGATCACCGCGGTGGTGCCGTAGCTGTCGTAGCCGCTCGCGGTGATGCGCACGCCGCGACCGCCGGGCGCGCGCACGCGCGCCTGCACCCACCACGGCTGATCGCGGCGCTCGTCGCCCGGACCGACGCCCGACGCGTCGATGCGCCGCTCGACGAGGCCGCGGATGCGGCCGCGCAGCAGCGCCGCCCCTGCGCGGGCCAGCAGCGGCATCGCGAGCGCCGCAGCCGGCGGCAGCACCAGGTAGGTGCGGACGGCGCGCACGCTCGGCGCGAAGCTCGGTGCCGAGAGCACCTCGCCGCCGGGAAACGAGAGCGCCACGCAGTCCTCGTCCTCGTCGGGGAAGCGCACGCGCGCGCGGTGCGCGAGCGGCGGTTCCTCGCAGCGGCGCCCGTTCACGACCGCGAGCGACGGCTTGCCGAGCACGTCGAGCGCCGATTTCTTGGTGCCGCGGCTGGTGCCGAAGCCCGCGACGCGATTGAAGACCTCGAGCGTCTCGGCGCCCGGCGTCTCCTCGACCGCGATGCGCGCGCAGCAGTCGCCGATCGCGTACTCGAAGGCGTGGGCGAGGACCGCGGTGACCGCGTGCGCCTCCGCGTCCGCGGAGAGCACGTCGATCATACGCGCCATCCAGAGCTGTTCGCCAGTGGTGTCGAGATAGTGGGCGCCGGCGTCGATGGCCGCGCGCAACACCGGCTCGCCGAAGCGCGTGAAGGGTCCGGCGCAGTTGATCACGGCGCCGATGCCGTCGAGCAGCCCGGCGAGCGTCTCGGGTCGCGCCGCGTCGGCGCTGCGCACCTCGGCGCCGCCGAGCGCGTCCGCCAGCTCCCGGAGCGCCGCGGGGTTGCGTCCGCCGAGCACCAGCTCGACGCCGCGGCGCCGCGCCTCGTCGACGACGAGGCGGCCGGTGAAGCCGGTGGCGCCATACACCATAACGAGTCGGCGATCGGGCGGACCGCTCATGCCAGGCTCAGCATCCGGTGCGACTCGACCATGCGATCCTGGATCGCGATGCCGGCCGGGCAGTGGCCGAGGCAGGGCGCCGCACAGCCCGCGCAAACCGAGGCGTTCTTGCCGAGCTCGAGGTACTGCGCCATGCCGCGCTTCTCCCAGCCGTAGTCCTCGAAGTACATGCGGAAGCGGAACACGTCGTGGATCGCGAGCCCCTCCGAGCAGTGGTCGAGGCAGGCTCCGCAGTGGGGCGGGCAGTAGCTGCCGGCGATGGCGTCGTCGTAGCGGCGCAGCACGGCGTGGTCCCGCGCCGTCGGCTCGGTGCCGGAAGCGAACAGGTATTCGTCGACGTGCTGCGGCTCGTAGAACGAGACCACCAGGCAGGACACCTCGGGGTTCGAGAGCACCCAGCGGAACGCCGCCTGGCTGTAGGCACCCGCCGACTCGCGGAAGCCGGCCAGGCCGTTGTGGCGGGCGCCCTTCAGCGTCTTCATCGCCACCACACCCATGTCCTGCTCGCGGCGCGCGCGCGCGATCACCTCGCCGAGGCTCGGCCAGATGCCGTGGTGGTAGGCGAGCATCATCACGTCGAAGCGGCCCGACTCGATCGCGCGACTCGCCACCTGCACCAGGTTCGGCGTGTGCGACGAGAAGCCGAGGAAGCGCACCTTGCCTTCCTGCTTGAGCCGGTCGAAGGCCTCGTGCAGGTCGGGATCCATCAGCCGGTCGATCTCGTCGCACGAGTGCACGTGGGCGAGATCGACGCGGTCGGTGCCGAGCCGCTTCAGGCTGCCCTCGAGCACCTCCTTATAGCGCGCGACCGGGGTGCCCGGCGGCAGATGGCCCTGCGGCGTGCAGAACTTGGTCGCGATGAAGAGCTGATCGCGCCGCCCCTGGATGGCGCGGCCGATCGCGTTCTCGCTGCCGGCGCCGGAATAGTCCGGCGCGGTGTCGAGGTAGCTGACGCCGCGCTCGATCGCCGCGCGCACGATGGCCTCGCCCTTCTCGCCCTTGAGCGCACCCGTGCCGAGCGAGATGTCGGAGACCTGCGCTCCCGTGCGGCCGAGGCGGCGATAGGCGCGCACGCGAGCCCCCTTCCACTCGTCGGGCCAGGTCGGATGGGTGTTCTCGACCTTCCCGCCGAAGATCTCGGTGGCCTGCGGGCGCCAGCCGCGCCCCTCGTTGCCAAGACCGAGGAAGGCGCGCGCGAACATGATCGCGCCACCCGTCGCCGTGGCGGCGACGGCGGCGCCGGCGCCCGAAGCGGCGCCCGTGAGGAAGCGGCGCCTGGCCGGATCGAGCTGCGCGCGGCTCGCGGCGCGCACGGCGAGGAAGCTCACGAGCCCGACGCCGAGCACGATCGCGAGCGCGAGGACGAGTCCCGCGAGCGAGAATCCGAGGTCGGGCAGCACGAGCTTCCCGACCCGCTCGAGGGTCGCTCCCGCCGGGAAGGCGCTCGGGTCGAGGCCGATGAAGGTGCGGTAGAACACTGGACCCGCCAGCCAGAAGCCGGCCGCGGCGGCGAGCGCGAGACATGCGAGGAACACGCTGCGGGTACGCATCACGACGGCGCCTCCCGGAACGTCGGCGAGTATAGACTGGCAGCGCCCCGCCACGTAGCCCGGCCGCGCTCGTGTGTTACGTTCCGCGCGCCGACCCGGAGAAGCGCCGATGCCCGAGCCCACCGTCGTTCCGAGCGTCGCTTCGCTCAAGAGCTTCGTCGGCCAGAAGCTCGGGGCCTCCGAGTGGGTCACCGTCTCGCAGCAGCAGATCGACGCCTTCGCCGACGCCACCGGCGATCACCAGTGGATCCACGTCGACGTCGAGCGCGCGAAGCGCGAGTCGCCCTTCAAGGGGCCGATCGCCCACGGCTACCTCACGATCGCGCTGGCGCCCGCGCTGCTGCCGCAGGTGGTGCGCGTCGAAGGCGTGCGCATGGCGGTGAACTACGGCCTGGAGAAGATGCGGCTGCCCGCGCCGGTGCCCGCCGGCGCGCGCGTGCGCCTGGTCGGCGAGCTCAAGGACGTGCGCGACATGCCCGGCGGGGGCGCGCGCGTGATCCTGGGCCTCGTCTTCGAGGTCGAGGGCGGCGGCAAGCCCGCCTGCATCGCCGACGCCATCTACGTCTACTACCCCTGACGCGTCACTCGGCGAGGAACTCTCCCACCGCGGCGAGGAAGGCGTCGAGTTGGTCGTGGTGCACCCAGTGCGCCGCGCCGGGAATCGTGACGGCGCGCGCGTTCTTGAAGGGTGTGATGCGGCCGTCCTTCAGCGGGTCGCTCGCCCACGAGTCGGCGCCCCGCACCAGCAGCGTCGGGCACTCGACGCGCTCCCAGAGCGCACGCATGTCGTCGACGTCGAAGCGGTAGGGCGCGAAGCTGCGCACGTAGTTGTCGAACTTCCACGAGAAGGTCCCGTCCTCGTTGCGATTGACGCCGTGGACGGTCAGGTGGCGGGCCTGCTCCTCGGAGAGGAACGAGTTCTCCTCGCGCATGCGCGCCGCCGCCGCCTCGAGGCTCGGGTATCGGCGCGGCTGGCGGGCGGCGAGCTCGCGCATCTGCTGGATCCAGGTCTGCATGCGCTCCCAGGGCGGCCGCCCGCGCAGGCGCTCGATCATCGCAGGCGGTGGCCCGAGGCCCTCGATCGCCACGAGCTTGCGCACGCGCGCGGGGTTGATGCCGGTGTACATCAGCGCGATCGCGCCGCCGAGCGAGTGGCCGATCAGCGTGACCGGTCCCGGGCCGAGCGCGTCGATCAGGTTGGCGAGGTCGAGCACGAAATCGGCGACGGCGTACATGCCGCCGAGCGCCCAGGCGCTGTCGCCGTGGCCGCGCAGGTCGGGTGCGACGACGTGCCAGTCGCGGCGCAGCTCGCGCGCGACCCAGTCCCAGTTGCGGGCGTGGTCGCGGCCGCCGTGGACCAGCAGCAGCAAAGGCCTCGACTCGTTGCCCCAGTCCGCGTAGTGCAGCCGCAGCCGCTGCGACACGTAGAAGCTCGAAGTGGGGCCGAGCGGGGACGTTGTTGACTTGGTTGCCATAGGGGACGTTCTTGACTTGTTGGCTTCCACCGCGCGCGACTCTACGCCGCGGGTTGCAGGCCAACAAGTCAAGAACGTCCCCACCGTTGCTATCCTCCGCGCCATGCGGATCGCGCTCGCGCAGCTGAACCCCACCGTCGGCGACCTCGCCGGCAACCGGCGCCTGGTCGAGGAGGCCGCCGCCAAGGCCGCGGCGGCCGGCGCCGAGCTCGTCGTGTGCCCCGAGATGACGCTGACCGGCTACCCCCCCATGGACCTGCTCGAGCGGCGCGGCTTCGTCGAAGACCAGCTGCGCGAGCTCGAGGCGCTGGCGCCCGCGTCCAAGCGCATCGCGATCGCCGTCGGCGCCGTGCTGCCGTGCGAGCCGCAGGGAGGCAAGCGCCTCCAGAACGCGGCGGTGCTGCTCGCCGGCGGACGGCGCGCGGCCGTCCAGCCGAAGACGCTGCTCCCGACCTACGACGTCTTCGACGAGAATCGCTACTTCGCACCGGCCCGGGCGCGCGTCCCGGTCGAGCTCGGCGGCCTCTCGCTCGGCCTCACGGTGTGTGAGGACGGCTGGACCGAGCGCATCCCCTACGACGTCGATCCCACCGGCGAGCTGTCGCACCAGGGCGTGTGCCTGGTGCTCAACCTGTCGGCGTCGCCGTGGCACCTCGGCAAACCGCGCGAGCGGCGCGAGCTGTTCGCGGCACTGGCGCGCCGGCACCGCGTCCCGATCGCCTTCGCGAACCAGGTCGGCGGCAACGACGAGCTGGTCTTCGACGGCGGCTCGTTCCTGGTCGACGCCGAGGGCAGGATCCGCGCGGCGCTCCCGCTCTTCGAGCCCGCGCTCGAGGTCTTCGATCTGGACGCGCCGCCCCCGGCGATCGCGCCCGACGCCGTCGACGAGCCGGCCGGCGCCGCCCAGCTCGAGGCCGCCCTGGTGCTCGGCATTCGCGACTACTTCCGCAAGCAGTCGCTCCCGCCCGGCGCCGTGATCGGGCTCTCGGGCGGCGTCGACTCGGCGGTGACCGCGTACCTCGCGGCCCTCGCGCTCGGCCCCGACCGCGTGCTCGGCGTGCTGATGCCGGGCCCGTTCTCGTCGGAGCACAGCGTGACCGATGCACGCGCGCTCGCGCGCCATCTCGGTATCGAGACGCGCGCGGTCGACATCCGGCCGATCTACGAGCGCTATCTCGAGGTCTTCGCCCAGGTCTTCGGCGCAGGCGCCGACTACGGGCTGGCCCAGCAGAACATCCAGTCGCGGATCCGCGGCGCGCTGCTGATGGCGGTCTCGAACCGCGAGGGCCGCCTCGTGCTCGCGACCGGCAACAAGAGCGAGCTGTCGATCGGCTACTGCACGCTGTACGGCGACACGGTGGGCGGCATCGCCGTGCTCGGCGACGTCTACAAGCGCGACGTCTACGCACTCGCGCGTCACGCGAACCGAGGCGGCGAGCGAATCCCGCAGCACACGATCGACAAGCCGCCCTCGGCCGAGCTGGCGCCCGGCCAGCTCGACATCGACGATCTGCCGCCCTACCCGGTGCTCGACGCCGTGCTCGAGCAGGCGATCGAGGGGGGCCTCGGGGCCGACTCGATCGAGCCCCCGCCCGGCGCCAGCCGCGAGCTGGTGCGCCAGATCGTGCGGCGCCTCGACCGCAACGAGTACAAGCGGCGCCAGTCACCGCTGGTGCTGCGTACCTCGCCGAAGGCGTTCGGCAGCGGCCGGCGTCTGCCGATCGTCCATCTGTACGACCGCCACTGAGCGCGGCAAGGAAGCCGGCGGGAGGTCGGCTCCCGCGCAGCGAGGCGAAGTCCGCGGAGCCGAGCGAAGGTCATCAGCTACCATGTCCCCCCGAGGAGCCCCAGCATGCCCGAGGCCGACGCGCGCGAGGACAAGAACTTCCACACCGGCGTGCCGCAGAAGAGCGAGGGCTTCTTCCTGAAGGGCTCGAACGCGCTCGACTGGGGGCTCAAGAACCGCCTCGCCAGGATCTTCGATCCCTCCTCGGGCCGCACCGTGATGCTCGCCATCGACCACGGCTACTTCCAGGGTCCGACCACCGGCCTGGAGCGCGTCGACCTGAGCATCGTCCCGCTGTTGCCGCATTCGGACACGCTGATGTGCACGCGCGGGATCCTGCGCTCGGTGATCCCGCCCACCTACACCAAGGGCATCGTGATCCGGGCGAGCGGCGGCCCGTCGATCCTGAAGGAGCTCTCCGACGAGGAGCTCGCGATCTCGATCGAGGAGGCCATACGCCTGAACGTGTCGGCGATGGCGGTGCAGGTCTTCATCGGCGGCGAGCACGAGACCAGGTCGGTGCACAACCTGACGCGGCTGGTCGACATGGGCAACGGCGCCGGTATCGCGACGCTCGCCGTGACGGCGGTCGGCCGCGACATGGTGCGCGACGCCAAGTACATGCGGCTCGCCTGCCGCATCTGTGCGGAGCTCGGCGCGAGCTACGTGAAGACCTACTTCGTCGACGAGGACTTCGAGACGGTGACGGCGTCCTGCCCGATTCCGATCGTGATCGCCGGCGGCAAGAAGCTGCCCGAACGGGCCGCCCTGCAGATGGCGTACGACGCGATCCAACAGGGCGCCGCGGGCGTCGACATGGGTCGCAACATCTTCCAGTCCGAGGCGCCGATCGCGATGATCCAGGCGGTGCGCCGCGTCGTGCACGAGAGCGAGAAGCCCGACGTCGCCTACGAGTACTTCCTCGACTCGAAGGACCGGGGCTAGCCGAGGACGCGCTCGATGCGGAGCCGCTGGTCCGACGCCGAGGCGCGCGACGTGGTCGAGCGCTTCGCGCCGTTCGGCGAAGAACGAGCGCTGCGCTTCTACACGAGCTGGTTGCTCGGCGACGATCCGGCGCTCGTGCTGCACGGCGGCGGCAATACCTCGCTGAAGGGCCGCGAGCGGACGCCGCTCGACGCGTGCGTGCCGGCGCTCTTCATCAAGGCATCGGGCCACGACCTCGCGGGCATCGGCCCCGCCGGGATGCCGGCGGTCGATCTCGCCCACCTGCAGAGGCTCCGCTCGCTCGACGCGCTCAGCGACGAGCAGATGGTGAACGAGCTGCGCACCCACCTCTTCTTCCACCGGGACGCGACGCCGTCGATCGAGGCGCTGGTGCACGCCTGGATCCCCGCCCGCTACGTCGACCACACCCACGCCGATGCGATCCTCGCCCTCACCAACCAACCCGACGGCGCCGCGCTCGCGCGCGAGGCGCTGGGCAGCGACGTGATCGTGCTGCCCTACGCGAAGGCGGGCTTCGCGCTCGCGAAGGCGTCGGCGGCCGCGTACGAGGAGCAGCCCGGCGCGCGCGCGATGGTGTGGCTCAAGCACGGCGTCCTCAGCTGGGGCGAGAGCGCGCGCGAGAGCTACGAGCGCATGATCGCGGTCGTGGACGCCGCGGAGCGCTTCGCCGCCGCCCGCGCGAGCCGGCCGCTGCGCGTTGCGACGTCGACCCCTCTCGAGGTGGCCCGCGAGCGCGCCGCCCGCGTCGCGCCGCTGCTGCGCGGACTGCTCGCGACCCCGTCGGGGGACGCCGATCGTCCGCACCGGCGCGTGATCGTGCGCCCGTTGGTCGAGCGCGGCGTGCTCGACGTGCTCGACTCCGATCGCGGCCGCGAGCTGACGCTCAGTCCCGCGGTGACCTCCGATCACCTGATCCGCACCAAGGCGCTCCCGGCCTGGGTCGACGCGCCTGCCTTCGACGAGCCGGCGAAGCTGCGCGCGCAGCTGGCCTCGGCGCTGGAGGCGTACCGGCGCGAATACGACGCGTACTTCGAGCGACACAAGCAGCGGCTCGTGGCGATCGGGCACCGCCCCGACTCCAACCCACGCGTCGTCCTGGTGCCGGGCGCCGGTGCGCTGTGCGCCGGGGACGACGTGCGCGCCGCCGACGTGGCGCGCGACATCACGCGCCAGGCGCTCGCGGTGAAGACGACCATCGCGGCGATGGGCCGCTACGAGGGGCTTCCCGAGGCGGACCTCTTCGACATGGAGTACTACGCGCTGCAGCAGGCCAAGCTCCGGCCCGAGGGGCCGGCGCTGGGGCGCGAGGTCGCGCTGGTGACGGGTGCGGCGGGCGCGATCGGCGCCGGGATCGCGCGCGGCCTGCTGCGCGAAGGCTGCCACGTCGCCGTGACGGACCTCCCCGGCGAGCGCCTCGATTCGCTCGCGGGCGAGCTGGCCGCCGAGCACGGCGCGCGCGTGATCGGCGTTCCGCTCGACGTCGGCGACGCAGCTTCGGTGTCGGCGGGCTTCGCACAGGTCGCGCGCACCTGGGGCGGCGTCGACGTGCTGGTCGTGAACGCGGGGCTCGCGCACGTCGCCCCGCTCTCGGAGCTCTCGCTCGACGCCTTCCGACGCCTCGAGCGCGTCAACGTCGAGGGCACGCTGCTGCTGCTGGCGGAGGCTGCGCGCCACTTCGCGGCGCAGGGAACCGGCGGCGACGTCGTATTGGTGTCGACCAAGAACGTGTTCGCGCCGGGCGCGAGCTTCGGCGCCTACAGCGCCACCAAGGCCGCCTCGCACCAGCTCGCGCGGATCGCGAGCCTCGAGCTCGCGCCGCACGACGTGCGCGTCAACATGGTCGCGCCCGACGCGGTGTTCGCGGACGGTGCGCGCAGGTCCGGCCTCTGGCAGGAGGTCGGCCCCGACCGCATGAAGGCGCGCGGCCTCGACGAGCGCGGTCTCGAGGAGTACTACCGCAACCGCAACCTGCTGAAGGCGCGCATCACGGCGGACCACGTCGCGGCCGCCGTGGTGTTCTTCGCGACCCGCCGGACGCCGACCACCGGCGCCACCCTGCCGGTGGACGGCGGTCTGCCCGACGCCACGCCGCGCTAGCCGGCCGGCGAGCTACGGCTTCTTGGGTCCCGCCTCGTAGGTCACCAGCACCTCGTCGAGCGAGAGCTCGCCGTCCTGGTCCTTGTCGGCAGCCTGGAACTCCTGGAAGCGGCGGTTCTCGAACTCCTGGAGCGAGAGCCTGCCGTCGCCGTTCTTGTCACCCTTCATCGCGCTCTCGGGCGCGACCACCGCCGCGCGCAGCTCCTCGATGGTCAGGAAGCCGTCCTTGTTCGTGTCGGCGAGGAAGAAGATGTCGACCACCCGCGTGGCGAACTCCTGGCGGTCGAGCTTGCCGTCGTGGTTGCGGTCGGAATCCTCGAATGCGGCCTTCCCGTCGACGGCGCTCGGCGGCTGCTGGGCGCGAGCCGGGGCGGAGACGGCCGTGAGGGCGAGTGCGAGGGCGGCGAGCGAAGCGCGGCGCATGGCGATCCTCCGGGGCGGGTGGGCGAGAGGGCAGGCGGGCCGAGGCTCAGCTCTGGACCTTCCAGCTCCCATCGGGCTGGCGGCAGGCGGTGCCGTAGGCCTGCTGCTTCTCGCCACCCACCACGATGGTCTGCTGGTACTCGCGGCAGTACTGGCCGCTCGACGCCTCGTAGGTCTTGGTGGGCGTGATGCTGCCGGAGTTGCCCGAGTCGGGGTTGCGCCAGGTCGAGGTCTGGCCGGTGCGGTTGCTCTCGAAGGCGCGCTGCGAGGTGGCGGCGAGCATCTGCTTGTCGTGGTCGTCGAGCTTCTTGCCGACGTATCCGCCGATCAGGCCGCCCGCCAAGGTCGACGCCACGATCCAGCCGGCGCCGCCGCCCGCCAGCGCGGCGATGCCGCCGCCGAGCGCGGCCCCGCCCAGCGAGCCGACGACCGCCCGCGGGTTGTCCTGCCAGGTCTGCTCCATCGAAGCGCACGACGTCAGGGCCAGCCCGAATGCGAGCAGGACGATGGGAGCCGTGCACTTCACTGCGGAGATGCGGGCCATCAGCTTCCCTCCGAAGAATCCCGACGGATCGGAGCGAAGCCTACCCTCTCGAAGGGCGGAGTCGAGGCCCAGCGCGGAAGGCCCGGCTGGCGCGCTCAGGCGGCGCCCGACTCGGTGAGGGCGCGGACGTTCTCGGCGCGCGCGCCGCGCGGGCCTTCCTGGATCACGTACTCGACCGCGTCACCTTCGTTCAGGCCGTCGTAGTCGCCCGCGTTCAGGCCCGAGCGGTGGAAGAAGACCTCTTTGCCGTCGTCGCCGCGGATGAACCCGAAGCCCCGGTCGCGCACCATCTTCTTGATGCGGCCGCGGGCCTTCGGACCCGTCGGCATCTGTGCCGCGGCGCCGGGGCGCCGGCCGCGCGGCCGGCTGCGCCCGCGCCCGCTGCTGTATCGGTCGCTCGCGACGAACTCCTGGCGGAACAGCTCGATCGGCACCAGCAGGTCCTGGTGCTCGGCGTTGTCGGGCGAGAGCAGCACCTCGTCCTCACCGAGGTCCGCGACGGTGTAGCGGAGACCGGTGTTCTTGTGCGTGACGCGCGAGCCGGACTCGATGTCTTCGAGCGACAACATGTTGCACCAGACCCTGTACCCGATCCGACCAGACTCTGTACCCGATCTCTGTACCCGATCTCTCTGTACCCGAATCTGTACCCGAACCGGGAAGGCGCCGGGGGAGCCCCGGCGAAGAGCCGGAGAAGATAGGGCAGGCGACCCCCCTGTCAAATTCGGGGTGCTCCGGGCTCGGCTATCCTCCGCCCCGATGCGACACCGAGCGGTCTTCTTCGATCTCGGCGGAACGCTGTTCAGCTATCGCAGCATCAACTCCCACTTCGACCGGGTGCTCGAGGACATGGCCCGGGGGCGCGGCGTCGAGGCGCCGCTGGACGAGCTGCGGCGCGCCTATCGCATCGCCATGGGCACCACGATGGCGAGCTGGACCGCCCGGCCCTTCTACCTGCACCGCGATCTGTTCGCGGAGGCGCACGTGCGCTTCCTGCAGAGCCTCGGCGTCGATGCAGGCCCGGGCGACGCAGACGTGCGTTTCTCGGAGGGGCGCGTGCTCGGTGAACCCGAGGTGTCGCCGCGCGAGGACGCCGCCGAGACGCTCGCGGCGCTGCGGGAGCGCGGCCTGCACGTCCAGATCGTGAGCAACATCGACAACGATCAGCTCGAGGCGATCTGGTCGCGCATCGGGCTCGGCGCGCACGTCGACGCCATCACCACCAGCGAGGAGGCGCGCTCCTGCAAGCCACACCCCGGCATCTTCCGGCTCGCGCTCGAGAAGGCGGGTGAGCCCCCGCCCGAGTCGGTGGTCTTCGTCGGCGATTCGCCCTGGCACGACGTCGCAGGCGCCAACGCGCTCGGCATGACCAGCGTGCTGATCGGGGACGCGCCCCCGCCCGAGGCGCCGCCGCCGCGGCACGTGATCGCGAGCCTCGGCGAGCTGCTCGAGATCGTCTGAGGAGGCGCCGATGGCCATCTACACCGGAGGATGCCACTGCGGCCGGATTCGCTTCGAGGTCGAGGGCACGCTCGAGCGGCTCTCGGCGTGCAACTGCTCGATCTGCGCCAAGACCGGCTACCTCCACTGGACCGTCGAGCCGCACCAGCTCCGGCTGCTCACGAAGCCGGGCGACTGGACCACCTACCGCTTCGGGACGGGCACCTCGCAGAACCGCTTCTGCCCGAGCTGCGGCATCTCGCCGTTTCGGGTCCCGCGCTCCGATCCGGACAAGATCACGGTCAACGCTCGCTGCCTGGACGGCGTGGATCCCGAGGCGTGGCCGCTCGACCGCTTCGACGGCCAGCACTGGGAGGCGTCGATGCGCGCCGAGCGCGGCCCGGATTGGAGGGAGTGAGCGTGCGCTGGCGGGTCGGCACGAGCGGCTTCTCGTACGACGGGTGGGCGGGCTCGTTCTATCCCCCCGCACTGCCGGGCGCGCGGCGCCTCGCGTTCTACGCGTCGCAGCTCCCCGCCGTCGAGATCAACAACACCTTCTACCGGATGCCGAAGCCGGCGGTGCTGGCGGGATGGGCCGCCCAGGTGCCGGCGTCGTTCCGCTTCGCGCTGAAGGCGCCGCGGCGCATCACGCACGCGAAGGGTTTCGCGTTCGAGCCCGACGCCATCGCGCACCTGTTCGGCGTGGCGGACGCGCTCGGCGGGCGCCTCGGGCCGGTGCTGTTCCAGCTGCCGCCGTGGCTGCGCAAGGACGTCGCGCGCCTCCGCGAGCTGCTGGCGGCCGTTCCGCCCGGCCGGCGCGCGGCGCTCGAGTTCCGCCACCGTTCGTGGCTCGACGACGAGGTCCACGCCCTGCTGCGCGAGCGCGACACCGCCCTGTGCGCCGCCGACTTCGACGAGGCGGAGAAGCGCGTCCCGGTCGTCGCGACCGCCTCGTTCGGCTACCTGCGACTGCGCGCGGCCGACTACGGAGACGATGCGCTGCGAGCCTGGATCGCCGAGATCGCCGCGCCGCCGTGGCAGGATGTCTACGTCTTCTTCAAGCACGAAGAAGCGGGCGCCGCACCGCGCCTCGCCGCGCGGCTGCTCGAGCTCGCGGGCGCTGCGGAGCCGAGCCGGGAGATCCAGCGCGTCGCGCCGCGCCAGCGCGAAGCCGACAGCGGGGGCGGTGCAGTCTGAGCCAGCGGCGCTCGCGCCCTCAGTAATAGGCGCAGCGCGTGCGGTGGCGGGGGCGCGCCTTCAGCTCGGGCCGCTGTCCGCGATGCCAGAGCACGAAGTCGATCTCGCGCGCGGTCGTCCGCCCGCCGGCGTCGCGGATCGCGGCGACCAAACGCTCGACCCCGTGCAGGCCTGCCGCGCGGATCTCGACCTCCTCCGGCGAGCCCGTCTCGAGGAGATCGCCGGCCTCGATGCGCTTCTCGAGTTCGGGCGCGTAGCGGAGCGCCCCCTCCATGCGCAGCACGTGCGGCACCAGGTTGTCGGCGAACGCGGTGAGCTCGTCGAGATCGGCGAAGCGGCCCGGGCCCTGGCCCTCGAAGGCGAGCGCGAGGTCGGCGACGGTGATCTGCGCGCGCTTGTAGAAGGGAACGTCGCGAAACAGCGGCATGCGCGCGAGGGCGCGGACCAGGCGCTCCGCCGAGCCCGCCGCCTCCTCGACGAGCCCCTCGAAGCGGCCCTGATGGCGCTCCGCGAGCAGCCGGCCGAGGTCGTTCAACGCCCGCGCGAAGAGCGCCATCAGCTCGGCGACCTCGGGATCCTCGAGCCGCTGTCCGAGGACGCGCGCCAGGTCCTCGGGCGCGAGCTGCGCCAGCTCCGCGGCGCGCCAGGCTCCCGCGCGGTCGAAGTGATCCTTGAGGCCCATCGCCACGGTGTAGTAGCCGGAGCGCCCGGGGCGCTTGCGCAACGTCGGGAACCAGCCCGAGCCGAAGTTGATGGCGTCGAGCGTGAACACGTAGGCGAGCGTGGACGCCGGCGTTCCGCGGTGGTGCGTCGTCGCGTCCCACGCCGGGGCTTCCGCCCGCTCCTCTCGAAGGCGCGCCGCGAACGCGGCGAGGCCGGCCTCGTCGAAACGGACCGAGCGCGCGTGCTCGACGATCTCGGCGGCGCGCGCGCGGATCTCGGCGAACAGCCCCGTCACGGCCCGATTCCACGCAGCGTCAGCGCGGCGGGGAGCAGCTCGTAGCGCGCCGGGAGCTTGCCGAGCGGCTCGCCGTCGATCTCGATGCGCACGTCCGTGCCGCGATCCACGGCTTCGGCCTCGACCAGCGAGCCTCGGCGCACGAAGACCTCCGGCAAGTCGAGGTGCCGGCCGCCGTAGATGAGGGGAAACTTGCGCAGCAGGCGCAACTTCGGGGAGCCGCGGATCGCGACCACGTCGAAGCGGCCGTCGTCCGGTCGTGCGTCAGGGGCGACGCGCATGCCGCCGCCGAAGTAGGAGCCATTCGCCACCGCGGCGAGGTGCAGCGGGCCGTCGTACACCAGAGCGCCGTCGATGCGCAGCGCCACGCGCGGCGCCTGCCAGCGCGCGATCGCGCGCAGCGTGCCGAGGAAGAACGACACGCGGCCGCCGAGCGCCTTCGGCGCGCGGTTCACGAGATCCGTGACGAGCCCCGAGATGCCGAGGCTCGAGATGTTCAGGAAGTGCGTCGCGACGGGGTGCCCCTCCGGGCTCGTGTAGGAGACCCGGCCGGCGTCGAGCCGCCGGGTCTTGCCGCGCGCGATGCCTGCGATCGCCGCGTCGATCTCGCGCGGAAGGCCGAGCCCGCGCGTCAGATCGCCGCCCGTGCCGAGCGGCAGCAAGGCGACCTCGGCGTAGCCCTCGAGGCCGGCGCCCAGCAATCCGGCAGCCACCTCGCTCGCCGTGCCGTCGCCGCCGGCCGCGATCACCAGCTCGATGCCCGCGCGCACGCCCTCGCGCGAGATCCGCTCGGCGTCGCGTGGGCCGCGCGTGAACTCGACCTCGAGCGGCCCGAGCGCATCGCGGAGCTTCGCTTCGACCGCGGGCCAGCGCCGCGCCGTCGCGCCGGCGGCGCTGCGCGGATTCACGATCGCGAGGATGCGGCCCGCCACGCGCCGTAGAGTAGCGGGGCGCTCGCAGCGGCTGGACGCGGATCGGTCAGGCCGCGTCCTGCGACGCCTGGCGCGGTCCCGCGGCCACGATCTGGTAGCGGCGCCGGACCGCCGCGGCGTAGGCGGCCGCCTCCGCGCGCGCCTGCTCGGCGTCCCAGCCGGCTGCTGCGGCGGCGACCTCGGCGATGTGGGCGAGCTGCGGGAGCCCCTGGCCCTCGGCGAACAGCGCGAGCCGCACGCGCCGCTCGAGCAGGTCGCACAGCGAGGCCGGGCACTCGGTCCGCAGCGCCCACGGGATCTCGGCGTAGAGGTAGCGCGAGCTGCCGATCGGCCGGCGCCATTCGGCGGGCGCCGCGTCGAGCAGCGCAACGGCGCCGGCGCCCCACGCGGTGACCAGGTGCTCGGCCGCGCGAGGCGACACGCTGAAACGTCGCCTGAGCTGCTCCTCGAGCTCGCTGCGCACGAAGCTGTCGTCGCGCAGCGCCAGCCCGGCGGTGCGGCTCGGGCCGACGCCGCGGTGGCGCTCGCGGGGCAGCAGGCGGAGCGCGCGGTCGACCACGAGCTGGCCCATCGCCCGGAAGGTGGTGAGCTTGCCCCCCGCCACGCTCAAGAGCCCGCTCGGGGCCAGCGAGACCTCGGCCTCGCGAGACACGTCGGACGGCGGCGACTCGGCGTCGGCCGGCGCGACCAGCGGCCGCACGCCGGCGAAGACGCTGCGGATGTCGTTGGTGGTGAGGCCCGCGGTCGGGAACGCGTCGTTGGCCGCGGCCAGCAGATAGTGCACCTCGTCGATCGTCACGACCGGCTCGTCGATCTCGTCGCTGAAGTTGTCGGTGGTGCCGATCAGCGCGACGTCGTCGAAGGGGCACAGGAACAGGTGGCGCCCGTCGCGCGCCTCGAAGGCGACGGCGCCCTTCGCGTGGATGCGCTGGCGCGGAATCACCAGATGCACGCCCTTCGCCGGGCGCAACGCGCGCGCCGCGCGGGGCTGATCGATGCCGCGCACGCGCTCGATGCCGGGCCCGGCGGCGTTGACGACGGCGTCGGCGCGGAGCGCGAGCGTGCGGCCGTCCAGGCGGTCGCGCACGCGCGCCCCGGCGAGGCGGCCGTCGGGCCCGCGCAGGAACTCGATCACCTCGGCGTGGTTGGCAGCATCGCCGCCGAGGCGCCGGGCGCTCTTCAGCGCCTCGATCACCAGGCGCGCGTCGTCGACCTGCGCGTCGTGATACAGGCCGGCCGCGCGCAGTCCGTCGGTGCGCACGTCGCGCGAGTAGCTCGCGACCTCCTCGCGCGAGAGCATCTGGAAGCGCGCGGTCCTGCGAAAATTGGCGACCGCGGCGTAGCTGAGCAGCGCGGCGCGCACCTGCCACGGAGGGATCTTGCCGCCGTCCCAGGATGCGAACAGGAAGGGCAGCGGACGCACCAGGTTGGGATTCAGCGCCGCCAGCAGATCGCGCTCCCGACACGCCTCGCGCGTCAGCCCGAAGTGGCCGTGCGCGAGGTAGCGAAGGCCGCCGTGGATCATCTTCGACGAACGGCTCGAGGTGCCGCACGCGAAGTCGCCGCGCTCGACCAGGAAGGCGCGCAGTCCGCGCGAGGCGGCGTCGCGGAGCACGCCGGCGCCGGTGATGCCGCCGCCGATCACGAGCAGGTCGACGCCGTCGCGCTCGGCGCGCGACAGCGCGGCGCGGCGCTCCGCCGGCGTCCAGCTCTCGCTCACAGCAGCTTCCCCGGGTTCATCACCCCGCGCGGGTCGAACGCAGCCTTGGCCGCGCGCAGCGCCTGCAGCGCGAGGGCGCCCTTCTCGCGCGCGAGCCAGGGCGCGTGATCGACGCCGACGCCGTGGTGGTGCGAGAGCGCCCCGCCCGCCGCCAGGATCGCCTCGGTCGCGTCGCGCTTGATCGCCGCCCACTGCTCGAGCTCGCGGCGGGGGTCGAGGGGATAGAGCACCGTGAAGTAGAGACAGGCGCCGTCCGGGTAGCTGTGCGAGAGATGCGCCATCGCGAGACCAGCGCCGGCGTGCGCTTCGAGCGCGCCGTCGAGACCGCGCACGATCGCCGCGCGGCCGGCGGCGAGCCGGCTCCACGGCAGCGCCGTCTCCATGGTGTCGGCGGCCACGCCGTAGTCGAGCAGCCAGTCGCGCAGATAGGGGGTGCGGAAGCGGTCGCGCCGCCACGACCTCCCCGGCCCGCGCCCGAGCGGGAGCCCGCCGGCTCGGAGCCCGGCCGCGCGCGCGCGGCGCAGTACGCGGCGCACCGAGCGCGCGTCTCCTTCGGCACCATACAGCAGCACGCAGCGCCCGGCGCCGTAGCCGGCGCGCTCCGCCATCGCGAGCGCGAGCGACGCGGGGTCGACGCGACGCGCGGGCTCGCGGCGCAGCACCAGCGAGAGCTCGGTCTCGCCAGCGTCGGAAAGCCGCGCCATCGAGAGCGGCAGCCCCAGGCGGCGCAGCTCGCGCAGCGCGGCGACGCCGTCGGCGAAGGAGCGGAACAGCATGCCGCGCTCGTCGCGCGCACGCGGCGCCGGGCGCACGCGGAGGGTCGCCTCGACCACGACGCCGAATGCGCCCTCCGAGCCGAGCACCAGATGGTTCAGGTCGGGGCCGGTCGCGGCGCGCGGCACCTCGAGCGTGCGGACGACACCCGAGGGCGTCACCATGCGGACCGCGACGAGCAGGTCGTCGATGCCGCCGTAGCCGTCCGAGTTCTGCCCCGCCGAATGCGTGGCGATCCAGCCGCCGAGCGTCGAGTACTCGAACGACTGCGGGAAGTGGCCGAGCGTGAGCCCGTGCGCGGCGAGCGCCGCCTCGAGCGCGGGCCCGTCGACGCCGGCCTGGAAGGTGGCGGTTGCGCTCTCCTGGTCGACGCGCACGAGGCGGTCCATGCGGGTGGTGTCGAGCGCGAGCGCGCCCTGCTGACCGGGGCCGCTGCGCGGCTCGACCCCGCCCACCACGCTCGAGCCGCCCCCGAACGGCACGGCCGCGAGGCCCACCTCGCCCGCGACCCGCAGCACGGCGGCCACCCCGCCCTCGTCGGCGGGATAGACGACGACCTCGGGGAAGCGGTCGACCTCGCCGCGCCGCAGGCGCAGCAGGTCGGGCAGGCTCCGGCCGAGCGCGTGCGCGACGCGCTCCACCGCGCTGGTGCGCACGCCCTCCTCGCCGCACGCGGCGCGCAGCTGCACCAGCACCTCGGGCGACAGCTTGCTCGGGGGGAGCCGGATCGCCGAGAGCTCGACCGGCTCGGACGCGCGAGCGAGCGGCCGGCCGAGGCGCCGGCCGAGCTCCGCGAGCAGCGCCTGCTCGCGGGCGCGCGAGAATCCCATCGACTCGCCGAGCCGACCCCAGCCGTTCCAGCGCAGCGACTCGCGCGCGATCGTCACGGGCGGCGACTCCCGGCGCGATCCCGCGCTGCGGGCCCGATCAGCCCGGCCGCCTCGAGGCGATCGACCTGGTCGAGGATGCGCTCCTCGCTGTAGCGGAGCATCTCCTCGACGAGGCGCACGGCCGTGGCCGCGTCGCGGCGCTCGATCGCGGCGAGCATCGCCCGGTGGTTCTCGGCGGAGCGCTGGTGGTCGCGCTCTTCGTTGTAGTAGAGCGGGCCGAGCCGGGCGACGAGCTTCGTGAACAAGTTCGTCACGAGCTGGTACATCAGGTTGCCGGTGGCCTCGCCGAGCAACGCGTTCCAGCGCAGGTCGATCTCGAGGGCGCGCTTCGGGTCGCGGCCCGAAGCCAGCTCGTCCTCGAACAGCGCGCGGGCGCGCGCGAGCTGCTCGTCGTTGCGGTTGCGCGCCGCCAGATCGATCACGTGCAGCGTGACGTGGCGGCGGAAGAGCAGCAGCTGCTCGAGCAGGTCGCGCGTCACCACCGCGGGATCGCGCAGGATCGCCTCGACGACCTGGAGCGCGGAGGAGCCCGACAGATCCTGCACGAAGGTGCCCTGGCCGTGGCGCACCTCGACGAGCTCCAGGAACTCGAGACGCTTGAGCGCCTCGCGCACCGAGGCGCGGTTCACGCCGAGCGTCTCGGCGAGGTCCCGCTCGTTGGGGAGCTGGCTCCCGGCCGCGATCGCGCCCGACACGATCTGCGAGCGCAGCTGCTCGAAGACGCGGTCGACGCGCTTCTCGCCACCCACCGGCTCGAGCTGCATCGCTGGCCTCCTCTCCGCCCAGACCTCGGAGGTCTGAGGTCGGACCACGATGCTCGATACCCTACTCCCAAAGTGCCGCGCCGTCCAGCGGCGCCGCAGAGCGACCGGATGGAGCGAAAAATGGCGAGCGCGTTCGCCTAGGCAGCGGGGGCCGCTGCGCACGTCTCGCAGAGACCCTCGGCGACGACGCGGAAGCGATGGACGCGGAACGAGGTCGCGACGCCGTCGGGCACCGCGACCGGTAACCAGGACGGCGGGACGTCCTCGAGCCTGCCGCAGCGGGTGCAGAGGAAGTGCTGATGCGGCTCCGGATTCGCGTCGTAGCGGGCATCGCCGCCGGGACCCGGCACGGCGGTGACGACCCCGAGATCGCGCAGCAGCGTGAGCGTGCTGTAGATGGTCGCTCGGCTCGCGAGCGGGAACTCGCCGGTGAGGCCTTCGAGCAGCTCGGCCGCGGTCCAGTGGCCGCCCCGCTCGACCAGATGCCGGACGATCGCTCGCCGCTGGGGGGTCAGCGAAAAGCCTCGCCCGCGAAGCAGCGCCTCGATCTCCTCGGCTGTCCGGGGCATGGCGCCTCCAGCCTGGGGACCAGCCGATGATACGCGCTCGCGCCGGCTCCGACCAAGCGCGCGTCGACCCCGAGGCAGGGCGAGCGCCCGGAGCATCGGCCAGCGCTCGCGAAGCGAGCGCGCGCAGCGAGGCGAAGCCGAGCGAAGTCAACGGCTAGGCCGCCTCGTCGCCGCCGTGCGGAAAGCGCGCGCGCAGCCAGTCGGCGAACAGCCGGCAGGCATCGGTCACGGTGAAGATCCCGACGAGCTTGCCCTGGCGCACCACCAGGGCGGCATCGAGGTGATCGCTCGCCATGCGCAGCAGCACGCGGTCGAGCGGCTCGCCGTGGTCGACGACGTACGGCGCGAGGGTGCAGGCTTCGCGCACGCGCGCTCCCGCGCTGCGCTGCTTCATCAGCAGCGAGACGTCGCGGTCCGAGATCACGCCCACCAACACGCCTCGCTCGGTGACCGGCAGCTGGTGGATCCGGTGCTCGTGCATCATCTCGCGCGCACGCGAGAGCGGCGCCTCGATGTCGACGGAGTGAGGAAACGTCGTCATCGCCAGCTTGACCGTCGGGACGTGGTCGAGGCGAGACAGGTCCATGGCGTCGCGCGCAGAATATCATGCCGCTACCGTGTGCGCGTGGAGCCGACTTCGATCCGCGTACCCGGTGACGGCCTGTCGCTGCACGCACTCGAGTGGAGCCGGGACGGCGTGGCCCTGCTGTTCGTGCACGGCTTCGGGAACGACGCGCACGTGTGGGACGACATCGCGCCCGCCGTCGCGCCCTTCTACCGCACGCTGGCGATCGACCTGCGCGGCCACGGCGACTCCGATCGCGACGGCGAAGCCCGCTACGACTACGACGCGCACGTCGCCGATCTCGTCGCGGCGAGCGAGGCGCTCGGCATCCGCCGCATGGTGTTGGTCGGCCACTCCCTCGGCGGTCGCGTCGCGATGCTGTTCGCGGGGCGTCATCCCGGGCGCCTCGCGGGGCTCGCGATCGTCGACGCGGGCCCCGAGCTCGACGCGCGGGGCACCGTGCGAATCCAGCTGGATCTCCAGCGCGGGGGACCGGGCGGTGGCGCGCCCTCGTTCGCTTCGGAGTCCGAGTACCGCGACGCGCTGGCGCGCAGCTATCCCGCGGCGCGCCCCGAGGTGCTGCGGCGCATGGCGCACCACGGCCTGCGCGTCCGCGCCGACGGCCGCTTCGAAGCGAAGCTGGATCCCGCCTGGTTCCGCAAGCGCGACGAAGCGAGCGACGTGGAGGCACGCGCGCGCGAGGCGCGCCTCGCGCAGGAGATGTGGGACGCGCTGCGCGCCGTTCCCTGCCCGGCGCTGGTGATCCGCGGCGCGGCCTCCGACGTGCTCGCGGCGGACGTGGCGGATCGCATGGTGGAGGAGGCGCTGCGCCACGGCCGCCTCGCCGTCGTGCCGCGCGCGGGACACTCGGTGATGGTCGACAATCCGGAGGGCTGTCGCGACGCGCTCACGGCCTTCGTGCTCGGGGAGGACTGATGCGAGCCCGCCGCCCCGGCCGGATGCTCGCGGCACTCGTCCTGCTCGTGCTCCCCTCGCCGGGCGGCGCAGCCGAGCCCGCGAAGCTCGCCGATGCGGATCTTGCCCTGCGCTCGATCGAGGGACTGAATCAGGGTCTGCTCGGCATCATGCAGCACGCCAAGGAGCTCGGATTCAGCGGGCGCCGCGACCAGATCGGCCCGGTCGTCAGCGCCCGCTACGACTTCCCATTCATGGCCGAGAAGTCGGTGGGCAGCGCGTGGCAGCAGCTCGGCGAGGCCGAGCGCGCGCGGCTCGTCGACGCGCTCTCGCGGCTCGCGATCGCGACCTACGCCGCGCGTTTCGCGAGCTACGACGGCGAGCGCTTCGAGACGCTCGGGGTCGACGACGGCGGCTACGGCACCCTGATGGTGCACTCGCGCATCGTGGAGAAGAGCGGCCAGGCGACGCCGCTCGACTACCGCCTGCGCCAGGCCGGCGGACGCTGGCAGATCATCGACGTGCTGCTGAACGGAACCGTCAGCGAGCTCGCGCTGCGGCGCGCCGACTGGAGCGCGGTGCTGAAGCGCGACGGCTTCGACGCGCTGATGAAGGCGCTCGACGAGAAGATCAGGGATCAGGAACAGGGGAAGGGGGAGACGTGAGCGGCGCCGCGCTCGCCTGCTGCTCGGCGCCGGCCCGCTGCTCCGGGACGGGCGGCTGCTTCGCCACGCGGTCGGCCGGCGCGTGCGTGGCGGTGTCGTCGCGGATCAGCGCCTCCCGGTTCATCAAGTAGGCGCTGCGCACCGAGGCATAGAAGTCGACGGAGCCCCGTTCGAGGGCGGAGAGCTCGCGGCCGTGGGCCTCGCGCTCCGCGATGCCGTGCGTGCCGCCGAGCAGGATCTGCTGCCCGAACGGAAGCACCCAGGTGTCGGGTCGCATCGCCACGTCGATCACGCTGCCGATCAGGTCGCGCGCCGTGCTCGGGCCCATCAGCGGCAGCACCAGATAGAAGCCGGGGCCGACGCCGGCCTTGCCGAGGGTCTGCCCGAAGTCGGCCTCGTGCGCGGGCAGCCCGAGCCGCGACGCCGGGTCCCAGACCCCGCCGAGCCCCAGCGTCGAGTTGACGATGAAGCGCATGGCCGCCACCTCAGCGCGCTTGCCCTCCGACTGGAGCACGTCGTTCACGAACACGCCCGGCTCGTTCAGGTTCGCGAACACGTTGCGGACCGCCCGCTTCAGCGGGCCGGGCGTCACCCAGCCGTAGAAGCGCGAGGCGGGACCGATCACGGCCCGGTCCAGCCAGTGGTTGCCCGCGAAGAAGCCGCGGTTCATCGGCTCGATCGGATCCCGCACGCGCAGCTCGATCTGCTGGTCGAAGCCCGGGTCGAAGAGCGGGTCGGTCGCGGCGGCCGCGGAGGCGTGGGCAGCAGCGGCCGGCTCCTCGGCGATCGCCGCTGCCGCGGCGAGCAAGCTCACCGCGAGTGCGGCGGCGATCGAGAGACACCTGGCCCCACGCCCCGGCATGCGGGCGCAAGGTAGCGGTTGCCGCTTCACGGGCACATTCCCCCAAGGGGGTCGAGCGGGAAGACTGACACACGACCCTTCTCGGCTGCTACAAGCTCGCAGGTGAGTCGCGCAGCACGGCGCAGGGAGAGTCAGATGCCGAGCGGAGCAGCGTCGGGGTGGGGTCGCAGCGCGCTGCGCTGGGCTCGGGTCGTGGCACTGGCCGCCGCGGGCGGCGTCGCGCTCGGGGCGGCGACCTGCGCCCAGAAGCCGAAGATCCTGTTGCCTGCCAACGCGACGCAGATCGCGGCCGCCGGCAGCGCGCTCCAGATCGACCTGGGCCAGCTCCCCGGACCGAAGGCGGTGGTGCAGGTGCTGCTGTTCCGCGCGGTCGACGAGAAGCCGGTGACCTCGATCGACGTGAGCGCGCTGGTGTCGTGGGCCGGCGCGCTGGGAGCCGGCAACCTCGGATCTGCCGAGCTGCGCGAGGGGCGCAACCGGATCCTCGTCAGCATCGACTCGGACGGCGACGGCATCTTCGACCGGCAGGCGTCCTCGATCTTCTCCTGGGAGCCGAACGTCGACGTCTCCGACGCGGACCGCTGCGATCCGCTCGACGCGACGCGCTGCCTGTATCCGTTCCCGAACGACTACTTCACGGTGCCCGACCCGAGCACGCCGACCGGCCTGCGCGTGCACATCGACCCGACCGCCACGCCGGACAGCGGCGGCACGAACGTCGATCCCTCGGCCTGGAACGCGCTCGACGGCTGGAGCGTCGGTCCGATGCTGCTGTTCCAGATTCCGGACCTCGACCTGGCGCAGACGGGCGCGCCGCCGATCACCGACCTCGCGCGCTCGCTCGATCCGAGCTCGCCGATCGCGATCGTGGACGCGCAGAGCGGAGAGCGCCAGCTCTTCTGGGCCGAGCGCGACGTCACGTCGGCCAACGCGGCGCAGCGGCCCTTGATCCTCCGCGTCGGCAGGAACCTGCCGAACGCGCACCGCTACGTGGTGGCGCTGCGCAACCCGCGCGACGCGGCCGGCGCGCCGATCGCCGCGGGTCGTCTGTTCCGCCTCTACCGCGACGCCATCCCGACCTACCTGCCGGCCGTCGAGGCGCGCCGCGCGCACATGGAGCAGCTCTTCGCGACCCTCGCGCAAGCGGGCATCCCCCGCCACGAGCTGGCGCTCGCCTGGGACTTCACCACGCAGAGCGTCCAGAGCGTCGCGGGCAAGATGCTCCACATGCGCGACGACGCCTTCTCGATGCTGGGGAGCGCGGCGCCGGCCTTCCACGTCGACAGCGTGGTGGAGCCGCTCGACAGCGAGATCTTCCGCCGCGTCGACGGCACCTTCCAGGTGCCGCTGTATCTGACCGACGGCGGCGTGCCCGGTTCGCGGCTGCGGCTCGGCTCCGACGGACTGCCGGTGAACGAGGGCGATTCCTTCACGGCGCTCTTCCGCTGCATCATCCCGTACAGCGCCACCACGAACGGCGCCGCGCCGGTGCACCTCGCGCGGCCCTCGCTCTACGGGCACGGCCTGCTCGGCAGCGAGGAGGAGGTCACCGCGGGCAACGTGCGCGACATGGCCGCAGAACACGATTTCGTGTTCTGCGCGACGCGCTGGAGCGGGATGGAGGAGCTGGACCAGTCGGTCGCCGTCGACGTCCTCGGCGACTTCTCGCTGTTCCCCGAGCTGTCGGGTCGCCTGCACCAGGGCCTGCTCAACTTCCTGTTCCTCGGGCGGCTGCTGATCCACGCGCAGGGCTTCGCCAGCGACCCGGCGTTCCAGGTGGGCGGCCAGTCGGTGATCGACCCGAGCGAGCTCTTCTACGACGGCAACAGCCAGGGCGGCATCCTGGGCGGCGGGCTCGCGGCCTACGCCCAGGACTACACGCGCGCGGTGCTCGGCGTGCCGGGCATGAACTTCAGCACCCTGCTCTCGCGCAGCCAGGACTTCGACACGTTCAACAAGCTGTTCCGCGTCAGCTACCCGAACGGCTTCGACCGCCAGCTGCTCGAGTCGATGGCCGAGATGCTCTGGGAGGAGACCGAGGCGAGCGGCGGAGCGCTGCACCTGACCGCCGATCCCTACCCCGGCACGCCGGCCAAGAAGATCCTGCTGCACGAGGCCTTCGGCGATCACCAGGTCGCCAACGTCGCGACCGAGGTCGAGGCGCGCAGCATCGGGGCGCGCCTGCACACGCCCGCGCTCACGCCCACCAAGGCGGTGCCGGACGTCACGCCCTTCTACGGGATCGATGCCATCGCGTCGTACCCGTTCGACGGCTCGGCGCTCGTCGTCTGGGACAGCGGCAACCCCGCGCCGCCGACGTCGAACACGCCCCCGCGCCTCGCGCCGACCGATCCGGCGTGGGCGCAGCTGCTGCCGTGCGCGCAGGGGCAGGACGGCGGCGACCCGCACGAGTGCCCGCGCCGCCAGCCGAGCGCGCGCGAGCAGAAGTCGCAGTTCCTGCAGAGCAGCGGAGCCGTGGTCGACGTATGCGGCGCAGGACCCTGCTTCGCGCCGTGAGCGGCGCCTGCACCGACCGGGAGAGCGGCGATGGCGACGGGACCGAGTGCGTTGGGCGCCGTGCTGGCGCGCTCCGGATCGGCGCTCGCGTCGGCCCTCGATCGGGTGTGGCTCACGTCCAACCGCTCCGAGGTCGATCCGCGCCTCGGCCTCGAGAGCTGGGACGCGGTCGCCGACGGCCTCCACAACTCGAACACCGACATGATCCTGTGGCGGGGCGAGTTCCTGCTCGTCCACGATGCGCGGCCCTACCACCTCGGCACCCCCGATTCGCGCCTCGTGCTGCGCCGCTCGGGCGACGGCCGGCGCTTCGAGACGCTCGCGGCGCTGCAGCTGCCGGGCAAGGACGTCCGCGACCCGAAGCTCGCCGTGATCGGCGGTCGCCTGCACCTCTACGCCCTTCCGAACTCGGGGACCTACGCGCTGCCGGAGGGCACGGTGCTCGCCACCAGCGACGACGGAGTGCGCTGGACGCCGTTCGAGCCGGTGGGCCCGGACGGCTGGCTGTTCTGGCGGCCGAAGACGCGGGACGGCGGCGCCACCTGGTACGTTCCCGCGTACTGGAAGCACCACGGCCAGTCGATCCTGCTGCGCTCCAGCGACGGGCGGCGCTGGGAGCGCGTCTCGACGATCCACGAGGGCGACGGCAACGACGAGACCGACATCGAGTTCCTGCCCGACGGGCGCCTGCTCGCGACGACTCGGCTCGAGATCACGCCCGACACGCTGCTCGGCAACTTCGAGGCCTGCACCGGGATCGGTGTCGCGGAGCCGCCCTACCAGCGCTGGGTCGAGCACCGCAGCCAGGTGACGCGGCTCGATGGCCCGGCGCTGTTCTCCCACGCCGGCCGCGTCTTCGCGGTGGCGCGCCATCAGCCCGAGCCGCGCGGGTTCTTGACGCGCCTCGGCGGCCTGCTGAGCCGCAAGCGCACCTCGCTGTTCCGGGTCGAGCCGGAGCGCCTGGTGCACCTCTCCGACCTGCCGAGCGCGGGCGACACCTCCTACGCGGGAACCGTGCTGCGCGACGGCTTCCTCTGGGTCGACTACTACACGAGCCGCATCGACCGCGACTACCCCTGGCTGCTCGGCATGTTCCTGCCGACCGCGATCCGCATGGCGCGCATCCCGCTCGCCTCGCTCGCGGCGCTCTCCGACGCGACGCCGTAAGCTCGCGCTTCGCGCGCCCGCTGGAGGTCCGCATGCCGGGTTCTGCGATCGTGGTGGGAGTGGGAGCGAGCGCCGGGCTCGGCGGCGCGCTCTGCCGCCGCTTCGCGCGCGAGGGGCTGCAGGTCGTCGCGGCGGGCCGGACCGCGGCGAAGCTGGAAGCACTCGCCGCCGAGATCCGCGGCGCGGGCGGCGTCCTCGTACCGGTGGTCGCGGACACCACGCGCGCCGACCAGGTGGCGCGCGTGTTCGATGCGGCCGGAGCGCCGCCCCGCATCGTCGCCTTCAATGCGGGCAACAACCGCATGCGCCCGCTCCTCGAGATGGACGACGCCTTCTTCGAGGACACCTGGCGGCTGTGCTGCTTCGGCGGCTTCCTGGTGGGGCGCGAAGCGGCCCGGCGCATGCTGCCGGCGGGGGGCGGGACGCTCGCCTTCACCGGCGCGACGGCGTCGCTGCGCGCGCGGCCGCCCTTCACCGCCTTCGCGTCGGCCAAGGCGGCGCTGCGCGCGCTCGCGCACGGCATGGCGCGCGAGTTCGGCCCGCAAGGGCTGCACGTCGCCCACGTCGTGATCGACGGCGGCATCGACGGCGATCAGCTCAACAGCCGCTTCCCGCAGTTCAAGCAGGCGCGCGGCGAGGACGGCATGCTGTCCCCCGACGCGATCGCCGACGCCTTCTGGGCCCTGCACGTGCAGCACCGCAGCGCCTGGACCCTCGAGCTCGACCTGCGCCCCTACAAGGAATCGTTCTAGTCGACCGTGGGCGGCGCGCCCTCGCGCGCGAGCAGCGCGCGCTTGCGCGCGAGGCCGAAGGCGTAACCGCCGAGCTTGCCACCCGACCCCACCACGCGGTGACACGGAATGGCGATGGCGACGGGGTTGCGGGCGCAGGCCTGGGCGACCGCACGAGCGCCGCGCGGCGCGCCGATCGAGCGGGCCACCTCGGCGTACGATCGGGTGGCGCCGCGCGGGATCGCGCGCAGCGCCTCCCAGACGCGCAGCCGGAAGCGGCTGCCCGCGACGTCGAGCGGCACGTCGAGTCGCTCGGCGTGGCCGTCGACGTAGCTCACCAGCGCCTCGCTCCAGGGCTTGAGCCCGACGTCGTCGCGCACCAGCGCCGCGAAGGGAAGCTCCTTCCGCAGCAGCGCTTCGAGCTCGCCGTCGCTCGCGCCGAAGGCGACCCGGCACACGCCGCGCTCGCTCGCGGCGACCAGCAGCTTGCCGAGCGTCGTGTCCGGGATCGTGTAGTCGATGCGCCGTTCCATGCCTGTGTCCTCCGCGGGCGGGCGTCGCAGCGGAGGATGCCGCCGACCCGCGCGGTGGGCTGGCGGTTTTCGGACCTGAGCGTCCCGGGGGCGGGCGCCTCACTCGGTGGCCGCAGCGGTCGGCTCGTCGTGCTCGTCCTCGATCTCGCCGACGATCTCCTCGAGGACGTCTTCGAGGGTGACGAGGCCCTGGACGGGTCCTCCGGGCGCGCGCACCAGCGCGAGGTGGGCGCGCCGGCGCCGGAAGCGGCGCAGCGCTTCGAGCACCGTGAGCTCCGGCTCCATCTCGGCGACGTCGCGCAGCAGGTCCTCGAGGATCAGGAGCCGCCGATCCGCTTCGAGGTGGGAGAGATCCTTGGTGTGGAGCACGCCGACCGGCCGGTCGAGGCTGCCGTCGTACACAGGCACGCGCGTGTAGCCCTGGTCGCGCACCAGCTCGGAGAGCCGCTCGAGGCCGATGCGGCGGTCCACCGCGAAGATGCGCCCGCGCGGAACCATCACGTCGCGCACCCGGGTGCGCGAGAGCCGGAACACGTTGCCGAGCAGCCGCCCGGTGTCGGGCCGGATCGCGCCGGTCTGGCGCGCCTCGTCGACCAGCAGCGAGAGCTCCTCGGGAGAGTGCGGGGCCTTGGCAGGTGCGATGCGCTCGACGCCGAACAGGCGCGCGAGCGCGTTGCCGGCGCCGTTCATCACCGCGAGCGCCGGGCGTAGCGCGCGGCCGAACAGCAGCAGCGGCCCCGCGCACGCGAGCGCGACCGGGCCCGGCCGGTCGCGCGCCAGCGCCTTCGGCGCCAGCTCGCCGGCCACGACGTGCAGGAAGGTGATCGCCGAGAAGGCCACCGCCACGGCCGTGCCATGCACCAGGACCGGCGAGCCGAGGCCCGCCGCCGCCAGGCCCGACTGGAGCAGCGCTGCGACCGCTGGCTCGCCGATCCAGCCGAGGCCCAGCGAGGCCAGCGTGATCCCGAGCTGTGTCGAGGCGATGGCGTCGTCGAGCCGTTCGACGGCTCGGGCGGCGGCCGGCGCGCCGCGCCGCCCCTCTGCGAGCCAGAGCTTCAGCTGGCTGCGCCGCACCGCCACGAGCGCGAACTCGGTGGCGACGAAGTAGGCGTTGGCGAGCACGAGCGCGAACACCGTGAGCAGGCCGAACAGCGAGACGCCGACGCCTGGGCTCATCGGGCCCTCGAGTCGCCGCGCTCGAGCGCCAAGCGGCCCGCCAGGTCGTCGACGAACTGCCGAGCGATGCGCCCCGAGCGGCTCGAGCGGTCGAGCGCGAAGCGCAGCGCCTCGGCGTGCACGCGCTCGCGGGGCCAATCGATGCCCGCCTTGTCGGCGTAGCGGTCGACGATGCGCAGGTAGGTGGGCTGGTCGAAGCCGTAGAAGCCGAGCACGAGGCCGAAGCGGTCGGCGAGCGCGAGCTTCTCCTCGAGCGCCTCGCCGAGGTGCAGCTCGCCCGACTCGTCCATGCGCACGTCCCGGTTGTCGCGCACGCGCTCCGGCAGCAGGTGGCGGCGGTTGCTGGTGGCGACGATGCGCACGTGCGCGGGCGTGGCCTCGACGCTGCCCTCCAGCACCGCCTTCAGCTCGCGCATGCCGGCCTCGCCCTCGTCGAAGGAGAGATCGTCGCAGAAGATCAGGAAGCGGTAGGGAAGCCCGCGCAGCGCCGCGACGACGTCGGGGAGCTCGAGCAGGTCGCTCTTGCGCACCTCGACCAGGCGCAGCCCCTGGCCGGCGAAGCGGCCGAGCAGGCCCTTCACGGCCGACGACTTGCCGGTGCCGCGCTCGCCGAACAGCAGCACGTGGTTGGCGGGGAGGCCGCGCACGAACTGGGCGGTGTTGCGCACCAGTTCGGCGACCGAGCGCTCGACGCCGATCAGGTCGTCGAGATCGAAGAGCTGCGGCGCCTCGATCGGCACCAGGCGGCCGACGCCGTCGCGCGCGTCCCAGCGGAACGCGGTGGTGCGCGCGGCCTGGTCGGCGTCGAGGCGGCCGCCGGTCCGGCGCTCGAGCCAGCGCTCGGCGAGATCGAGCACGCGCTCGAGACGCGCGAGGAGGTGCGCGAAGCGGGACATGGCGCGCGAGTGTAGCGGAGCGCGTGCGGGCGCTCGGTGCCGCGCGCCGATGACTCGGCGCAGCGGCTAGAATGCGCACCGTGCTGTTTCGCCGGCGCGCGCCCCGCTTCACCGCCATCGACCGCGTGCACCGCTTCACCGCCGCGGGCGGCGGCGCGCTCGACCTCGATCTCGGCGGCGCGCTCGCGCGGCTCGAGATCGCGCGCGACGGGTCGCTGCGGCTGCGCGCCGCGGCCGGCCGCGCGCTGCCGCCCGATCGCAGCGACGCGCTCGGCCGCGAGCCGTGGCGCGCATCGAACGCCGAGCCGTTCGCGCTCGAGGACGCGAAGGGCCGGCTCGGTCAGCCGAACGGCTTCGCGATCGCGTTCGACGGCCCGGAGGGAGCGCTGCGCGTCGAGGTCGATGCGCAGCCGTTCGCGGTGCGGGTCTTCGAGCGCGGCGGGCATCAGATCGCGCGGTTCGTGGCGCTGGCCTTCGACGCCGCGGGCGCGGCGCGCATCGAGCTGGTGGCCGCGCCGGAGCAGCGCTTCTTCGGCTTCGGCGAGAAGACCGGCCCGCTCGACAAGCGCGGCCGCGTGCTGCGGATGCGCTGCCGCGACGTCCCGGTGCGCGAGGGCGTCGATCCGCTCTACGCCTCGATCCCGTTCTTCCTGCGCCTCTCGCGCAGCGGCGACGCGTCGCGCGCGGACGGCTTCCTGCTCGACGCGATCGCCCCCTCGCGCTTCGACGTCGCGGCCTCCGACCCCGCGCGCGTCGCGATGCAGACGAGCGCGGGCGGCATCGACCTCGCGCTGTTCCCGGGCCCGCGTCCCGCGGACGCGCTGCGGCGCTACACGGCGCGGACGGGCCGTACGCCGCGCCCGCCGCGCTGGGCGCTCGGCCACCACCAGTCGCGCTGGGGCTACCGCAACGCCGCAGCGGTGCGGCGCGTGGCGCGCGAGCTGCGCCGCCGCCGCATCCCGGCCGACGCGATCCATCTCGACATCGACCACATGGACGGCTACCGCGTGTTCAGCTTCGACCGCCGCCGCTTTCCCGATCCGCCGGGCCTGCTTCGCGAGCTCGCCGGCCAGGGCTTCCGCACGGTGGTGATCGTCGACCCGGGCGTGAAGGTCGATCCACACTGGGCGGTGTTCCGAGAGGGCGCCGAGCGCGACGCCTTCCTGCGCAACGCGGACGGCACGCCCTACAAGCTGAAGGTGTGGCCGCGCGACGCCGCGCTGCCCGACTTCGCGCGCGCCGACGTGCGCGCCTGGTGGGGCGAGCAGCACCGCGCGCTGGTCGCCGCGGGGGTGGCGGGCATCTGGAACGACATGAACGAGCCGGCCGGCTGGGCGCGCGAGCTGCGGATCGGGCGCTTGATCGTCCCGCTCGCGGCGCAGGACCTCTCGCGCGTGGTGCAGAGCGACCCGGCGGATCCCGATCGCAGCGTCCCGCACGAGTCGCTGCGCAACGCCTACGGCCAGCTCGAATGCAGGGCCACGCGCGAGGCGCTCGAGTCGCTGGCGCCCGAGCGGCGGCCCTTCGTGCTCTCGCGCTCCGGCCACGCCGGAATCCAGCGCTACGCCGCGCTCTGGACCGGCGACACGTTCTCCCGTTGGGAGCAGCTCCGCCTCTCGGTGCGCATGCTGCTCGGCCTCTCGGTTTCGGGCGTGCCGTTCTGCGGCGCCGACATCGGCGGCTTCGCCGGCTGGTGCAGCGCCGAGCTCTTCGCGCGCTGGATGCAGGTCGGTGCGCTCCAGCCGTTCGCGCGCACGCACTCGATGTGGCTGAAGCACCGCCAGGAGCCCTGGCGCTTCGGCGCGCGCGTCGAGTCGATCGCGCGCGCGGCGCTCGAGCTGCGCATGCGCCTGCTGCCGCATCTCTACGCGCTGTTCTGCGAGGCCGAGGCGACCGGCGCCCCTATCTGGCGCCCGCTCTTCTACGAGTACCCCGACGACCCCGGCGCGGCCGAGGTCGACGATCAGTGGCTGATCGGCCGCGACCTGCTGGTGGCGCCGGTGATGGCTCGCGGCGCCCGACAGCGCGAGGTGTATCTCCCGGAAGGCGTCTGGTACGCGCTCGACGACGGCGCGCGCTGGATCGGGCCGCGCGCGGTGCGCGTGGCAGCGCCCCTGGAGCGCATCCCGATCTTCGCGCGCGGCGGCGCCGTGATCCCGACGCAGAGCCCCGTGCAGCACACCGGCGAGGCGCCGACCGAGCCGCTCGTGCTCGAGGTGTTCCCGGGCGCCGACGGCGCCGCGCTGCTGATCGAGGACGACGGCGTGACGGCGCTCCATCGGGGCGGCGCCGAGGCGCGCACGCCGCTGCGGCTGCGCGGGCGCGCGGGCGGCCGGCTGCGCCTCGAGGTGGGCGCGCGGGAGGGGCGCTTCGCGATCGCGCCGCGACCGCTGCGCGTCGCGCTGAACGGCTGCCCCCGTCCGACCGGCGTGTGGCTCGACGCGCTGCGGCTGCCCGAGGCCGCGGCGCCGGACGCCAAGGCCTCGGGCGCGGCGGCACCTTGCTGGTCGTGGCGCGCGGGGGTCCTCTCGGTGCGTTGGATCGACGACGGCAGCGGCCGCGCCCTCGAGGTCGAGCCGGCCCCGTGAGCGGACCGCCTGCCGCCTCGGACCCCCGCGTCGGCCTGTGCGCCGACTGCCGCTTCGGTCGCGCGCAGCCGAGCGCCAAGGGCGCCGTCTTCTGGCGCTGCCTGCGGGCGCGCAGCGATCCCGCCTATCGGCCCTACCCGCCGCTTCCCGTGATCCGCTGCGCCGGCTTCGCGCAGAAGCGGCGCTGATCCCAGCCACGCCGGCCGGGAAATCACCACCTATCTGGAAGGCCCCCGACCGGAGCTGCCTCCGCCGGGTCCAGCCTTGCGGAGGTACGCATGCCGCGAATCGCGCGCTGGCTCTTCGGCGGCGGGCTGCTGGCGCTCGGGTCGCTCGTCGGGGCGCGTCCCGCTGCAGCGCTCTCCGTCTTCCAGCTCGAGCTCGTCCCACCGAGCGCCGCGGGAGGACAGCCGCTCGGCGGCTCGCTCGGCGTCGCGATCGGCTCGCTCCCACTGGTATCCAACACCACCCTCGAGCTCACCGGCGTCTCGGTCGACGCAGCCGGCGGCGCGCACTTCTCGCTCGACCCGGACGTTGCCTCGGCGGGGCTCGGCGTCCTGTTCGCGAACGGGAGCTTCCTGATCCCCACGCTGTTCCTGCGCATCGACGACGGCGCTGCCGCCCAGGACCTCGCCGTCCCGAACGTGACGGGCATGCTGGCGTTCTCCGACGGCGGCCTCGTCCTCGCACAGCTCGAGTCCGCGTTCGACGTCGACGCGGGAGGGATGGCGGGACCGGTCGAGGTGCACGTCGTCGCGACGCCCGAGCCGGCTGCGGTCTGGCTCGTCGCCGCCGGGCTCGCGGCCCTCGCGGCGCGGCCGGCGCGCCGGGAGATCGCGCGATGAGGCCGCTGCGCTTCGCCCTCGTCGCCCTGCCGCTGTGCGCCGCCGCCGCGATCGGCGCCGCGAGCTGCCCGTCCGGCGGACCGGGCGGCGTGCTCGTCGCGCAGCAGTTCGTGATCGCGCCCGGCTACCAGGAGGCTCACACTCCCGGCTCGGGCGTGGCGGGCGTCGAGATGGCCGCCAGCCCGAACGTCCAGTCGCTCCTCGGCGCCAGCCCCGACCTCAACCACGTGACGTATCTGCGCACCTACGTCGCCAAGCCGGGTGCGCCGCCGCCGCGCGCGATCCTGATCCTGGTGCCGGGCTTCCTCGGCGGCGCCGGCACCTTCTCGCCGATCGCCAGGCAGCTCGTCGCCAAGTTCAACGGCAGCCTCGAGGTGTGGGCGACGGAGCGGCGCCCCAACCAGCTCGAGGATCGGCGCGGCTCCGCGTTCACGCGCCAGCTGCTCGCCACGGCGACCAGCGCGGACGAAAAGCGCGACGCCCTGTACAAGGGCTTCTTGTTCTACCTGCCGGAGACGCCCTCGATCGACACGAACGGCAACGGCATCGTCGACCCGCCGACGCTGCTTCCCGACGCGCTCGGCGCCGCGCGCTCGTACGTCCAGCTCGCGCAGGACGACATGCGCTTCGCGGCGTACTGGGGGCTCGACACCTACCTCCGCGATTGGCGCTCGCTCGTGGACGCGGCGCGCGCCGTGGTAGGACCCGACGGCGTCGTGCTGTTCGGCGGCCACTCGTTCGGCACCTACTACGCGGCCGCCTACGCGGCCTACGACTTCGACCCGGACCCGAGCGCGGTCGACGCCGGCTTCCGCAGCATCGACGGCGTGCTGCTGCTCGAAGGCGGCGGCGCGTTCGGACCGAGTACGAGCGCTCCGAGCCTCGCGAGCTACGAGTCCACGCTCGAAAGCCTTGCGTCCCCGGGCGGCCCGAACGTCTACCTGGATTCGTTCCAGGGCATCCAGCCGGCGCTCCTGGGGCCGGCCGCCGAGATGTCGGGGATCGCGGGCGTCGAGCTGCCGAGCGAGCCGGCGATCGCCCAGCGGACGAAGGTCTTCCGCAATCCGCCGTTCTCGTTCTTCTTCAAGGCCCCGACCACGAACCGCGGCGTGGTCGGGTTCTTCATCGACGACGATTTCCAGCCAGTGACGGCGTTCCGCGCCTCGACGGGCTTCAGCGACGACGGCAGCAACGGCTTCTTCGACTACGATCCGCCGCTGGTCCAGGATCCCTTCTACTCGGCAGTCAGCAACGGCGCCTTGCGCCAGTGGAAGGATTTCGACGACCCGACGTTGCCGGTCTGTCCACCCAACGCGGCGGACGGCGACCCCGGCTGCGCGATCCTCGACAACGGCGCGAAGGACCGCCCGCGCATGTGCATCGGTGGAGCCCACGACGGGGACCCCTGCTCCTCGAGCGCCGCGTGCGGGGGCGGCGTGTGCCCGCTCAAGTGGGGCCACGAGCGCGAGGTGACCCGCCTCGACGACATCCTGGCGATCCAGTCGCTGCCGGCGAACTTCATCGAGTGGTACTACCTCTCCGGACGCACGAACCTCGACGCGAGCTACGCGCTCGACTCGAGCGCGCTGGTCGCCGAGTCGGTAGCCGCGACCGGAAGCGAGGGACCGCTCGTCCTCACCCAGAATGCGCAGGTCGACGTGCCGGTGCTCTGCATCGGCGGCTCGAACGGGCTTGCGCCGCTCGAGAGCAGCTTCGCGACCTACCTGGCATCGATCGCGACGCCGCCGAGCGACGAACGGGTCGAGATCATCGAGGGCTACGCGCACCTGGACCTGATCACCGCCGCGAAGAACGACGCGGTGCCGATCGTCAGCGACTGGGTCAACCGGCTCCTGGTGCGGAAGCTGCTCGGGCCTGCGCCGCGCTAGCGCAAGCGCGCCTCGGGGACCTTCTCCCAGCGGTCGGGGAGCGGGTGGCCGAGCGTCGCGAGGAAGGTCTCGAGGAACCGATAGGTCAGGCCCCACACCACGTGGCGCTGCGGATCGCCGACCTGGATGCCCGGATAGCCGACGCTCGCGACCGGATACTCGACGTGGTGTCGGGGGTCGACGAGCGTCGCGAGCGGCACCCACAGCGTCGCCTCCACCTCGTGGTTCGGGGCGAGCGGTCCGGCGTCCTCGCCGAGGTGGTACACGTAGGCCGAGATCACCAGAGGCAGGCGGCGGCCGGCGTGGCGGCCCTCGAGGTCGTCGAGCTGGCCGAGCGGCTCGGCGCCCGCGAGCGAAAGGCCGACCTCCTCATGCGTCTCGCGCTCCGCGGCCGCGCGCGGGTCGCGGTCCCCCGGGTCGACGCGACCACCGGGAAACGCCATGTGGCCCGACCAGGGATCGCCGGGATGGCGCGCCCGCTCGATGAAGAGCAGCTCGGGCGAGCGCTGGCCTCCGCGCAGCACCAGTGCGACGGCCGCGCGCGGCCGCGCAGGGTCGCGCACCAGCTCGACGCGGCGCGCGGCGAGCGCGCGACGGATCTGGTCGAGCGAGAGCACGGGGGCAGGATAGCGAGCGCCGTCCCGTCAGCGCCCCGGCGCAGGCGCACCGTCGGCCAGCCACACCAGCTTGCGGGCGTAGTCGATGCGCACGACGAAGCGCTTCAGGAAGTCGACGCCGAGTACCGCCTCGGAGCGCGCGCCGCTGTCGTGCAGTCCATTCGGGGCGACCAGCAACGGAACGTCGTGCTCCTCGAACGGTCCGATCGCGACGCGGTCGGCGCTGCCGGCCTCGAGCTCGCCGCTGCCGGGCGGCAACGAGAGCTGTGCCGTGGCCTCGGGATCCGGCCGGATGCCCGCCTCCTTCGCCCACCCGCCCGGCACGATCAGCGTGCCCGGCGCACCGGTCGCGATCAGCGCCGGCACGCGCGCCCGCCCGATCTCGAGCTCGACGATCGGCCGATTCGCGACGATCCGCAGCGGGAGCGTCGCGCCGCCGGCGGGAACTCGGTAGCGATCGGGGTCGAGGAAGCGCACGCGGGAGCGCGGGAAGTCGAGCTCCAGCACGTAGTGCGCCAGGAAGGGTGCCCCAGCCAGCGCGTACTCCCCGCCCGCCCGGGCGCCAGTGTCGCTCCAGCGTGTATCGACCCACAGCTCGATGTCGCGGCCGAGGCGCGTCGCGCGCCGGTACGGCGTCTGCCTGCTGCGGCTCGGGATGATGCCGAGCGCGCGCGCCGCGCCCACCGTCACCATGCTCTGCGCGGCGCCGGTGTCGACGCTGAGCGGGAGCGGCCGGGATCCGACGGGCGCCAGATCGATGCGCACCTGGTTGGGCTCGCTCGAGCCGAGGAAGGGCAACTCGGCGAGCACGGCCGCGGCGGGCGGCTCGTCGGCTGCGGCGGAGCCCGCGGCCAGCAGCAGGGCGAGCATGGCGGCGGGCCAGCTCAGGGTGCGTGCTCCGGCGCGGCGGTCCGCGTGCATGCCAGCGGCACCGAGACGAGTCGCTCGGCGCCGTCGGCGCGCCGCTGGCCGACCACGAAACCGCTGCCGTCGGGCTCGAGCGCGAGGCCGGTCGGCTCACCCCAGCGCGCGAGCTCGTCGGGCAGGCGCAGCGGCCTCGGCGGGCCGGCGCTCCCTCCCAGACCCGCTCCGGGAGCCGGGCCGCTGCGCAATCCGGTCGTGGTGCGCAGCGCGTGGTCGCGCCCGAGCGACTCCGCCCACGGTGCGAGCGCGAAGCCGAGGCCCGCCGGCAGCGCGCCCGCCCAGTGCCCGCCGCGTGCGGTGGCAAGCGCGAGCCAGCCGCCGTCGGCGTCGAAGGCGGCCGCGGGCGCGGCGTCGCCGCCGAGCTCCACCGCGGCCCCGGTCGCGGGATCGAGCGCGACGGCGGCCAGCGGGGCGAAGGGATTGCCGCGCGCGACCAGCAGCGTGCGGCCGTCGGGCGACCAGGCCAGCGGCGCAACCCACTGCGCGCCGCCGCGAAACAGCACGCCGGGCTCACCGAGCAGGACTCCGCCGTGTCCCGTCCGGATCGCCGCGCTCACGACCTCGTAGCGCCCGGCGTCGCGCCGCGACCAGGCGATCATCTGCGACCCCGGGCTCAGCAGCGGGTGGTCGTCCGGGTCCGGCGCGAAGGTGAGCTGACGCGACGGCGGGCGCGCCGCGCCGGGGCGCGCCACCGCGAGCTGCACATCGGTGTCGTCGGGGTGACGCCACGACGCGCTGCGGTCGGTCTCGAAGACGAGCGATGCCCCGGTGTCGCCGGCCGCCGGGCGCGTGTTGTTACCCGGCTCGCCGCAGCTCCAGCAGCTCACCACGCCGCTCGTGCGCTCGAGTCGATGGATCTGGCGCCGTCCCTGATCGGTGTCGGCCGGCGCGTCGAACCAGAGCACGGCGCCGTCGGGACTCAGCGCGGGACGAGCGCCCCGCTCGAGCAGCACCCGCGGACGCCCCGACTCCTCGCTGCACGACGGCAGCGGACGCGTCGCCACGCCCGCGTCCATGTCGAAGACGGCGCGGCGAAAGCGCTCGGGGAGCGGCGGCACGCCGGCGCCTCGCGCGGCGGCGACGAGGGCGCCGAGGGCGCCCGCCGCCAGCGCACCGAGCGCGACCGCAGCCACGGCGCGCACGAGCCAGCTCGCAGGCCCTCCCCCCGAGCCGATCGAGCGCGCGCCCACGAGGAGCGCGGCGGCGAGCGCCGCGAGGCTCGCTGCGGCGTAGGCCCACGCCCCCGGCGCGAAGCCGAGCAGCGCCGCGGCGAAGGCGGGCAGCGCCAGCCAGCCCGCACTCGACCCCGCGGCGAGGTGGCGCGGTCGCTCGCTCTCGTCGTCCCGCCAGCGCGCGAGCAGCGAAGCGGCGAGCGCGAGGGCGGCGCCGCCCGCAACAGCGCCCCACGCCAACGCCGCCGCCGGCGCGCGAGGCATCAGCACGAACGCGGCGAGCGCGCCGATCGGCAGGCCCGACACGAAGCACCACGTCCGCCACAGCAAGGCGCCTGTCCTCCGGCTGCTGAGCTGCGCTCCCGGCGGCCCCTCGGGAAGGCGGGCGATGGTACCATCGCCGGATGTCCGAGGCGGACTCGCGTGAGGCGCTCCACGCCGTGCTGCGGGAGCGGGTCTCCGACGCGCGCGTGTGCCGTGCGCTCCTCGACACCCCGCGCGATCTCTACGTGGCCGAGTCCACCCGGGCGTGGGCGTGGGAAGATCGGGCGCTGCCGCTGGCCGAGGGCCAGACCATCTCGCAGCCGAGCATGGTCGCGATCGTGAGCGAAGCGCTCGAGCCGCGCAGCGACGACGTCGTGCTCGACGTCGGGACGGGCAGCGGCTACCAGGCGGCCGTGCTCGCACGCCTGGTGCGGCGCGTCTTCGGGATCGAGCTGCGACCCGCGCTCGCCCACCGCGCGCGGGAGAACCTGAGCCGCGACCCCGGGGTGCGCGGCAACGTCGCGCTCGTCGTAGGCGACGCCTGGCGCGGCTTCCCGGGGCGGCTGCGCTTCGACGGCATCGTGGTCTCCGCCGCGGTCCCGGAGATCCCGCCCGCGCTGGTCGAGCAGCTGGCTCCGGGCGGGCGGCTGCTCGCCCCGGTGGGCCCACCCGGGCTCCAGGAGCTCGTGCGGCTGACTCGCCGCGAGTCTGGATCGCTCAGCCAGGAGCTGCTCGGCGGCTGCGCCTTCGTGCCGCTGGTCCATGCTCGCTAGCTTCTCGCGCCGATGCCCGCCGACCGCGAGACGCCTCCCGAGGCCAAGCGCATCCTGGCCCTCGCACGCCGCGACCGCGGCGCGGCGCAGCAGGCGCTCGCGCAGCTCGCGACCGACGAGCAGGTGGCGCTCGTATGCGAAACGCCGGCGGCCCGCCGCGCCGAGCTGCTCGAGCTGCTGCGGGACCCCGAACGCGTCATCCCGGCGCTGCCGGAGGCGGAGCTCGTCTTCACGGTGAAGGCGCTCGGCCTCGCCGACGCCGGCTGGATCCTCGCGCATGCCAGCGACGGGCAGATCCAGACCTGCGTCGATCTCGACGCCTGGGGCGCGCAGGCCCCCGACATCGGCAAGCTCGGCGAGTGGCTCGCGTCGCTCGCCGAGGGCGGCGACGAGACGCTGCTGCGCGCGGCACACGCCGTCGACCCGGAGCTGTTGATGCTCTGGCTCTCCGAGATCGCCAGCGTGGCGATGAAGGCCGGCGACGACCCGGGCTGGCAGCCTCCGGCGGGCGGCCAGACGCTCGACGGCGTGTTCTACCTCGTCCCGCGTCGCTCCGACGACGACCTCGAGCTCGCGCTGCGCCTGCTCGCGCTGCTCTTCGAGGACGACTACTGGTTCTACTTCCGCCTGCTGCAGGCCGTCCCCTGGGAGTCGAGCGCCGAGAACGAGGAGTTCGCGCTGCGCTGGCGGACCGGGCGGCTGCAGGATCTCGGCTTCCCGCCCCGCGAAGAGGCCATGGCGATCTACGCGCGCCCTCGACGGGAGGAGATCGAGGCGCTGCCCGACGCAGCCGATGCGATCGGCGAATGGCACCTCCCGGTGTGGATCCCGGATCTCCCGGGCGCAGCCGACTCCCCGCACTCGCTGTTCCGCGTCGCGGCCGAGCTCGACGGCGAGGCGCGGCGCTCGCTGTTCTACGCCTTCGTGTCGCTCGCGAACCAGGTGGCGGTCGCGGACCAGCTCCCGCTCGGCGACGCCGAGTCGCTGCCGAAGGCGATCGAGAAGGCGGCGCGCGTTGCGAGCCGCGGCCTCGATTGGCTCGCCGAGCGGCATCGCCTGCCGCCTCGGGAGGTGCTGCGGCGCACTCCGCTGGTGCGCTTGTTCCGCGTCGGAACGCAGCTGGAACACCCGGAAGGCTGACGGCGGGCTTCGCCGGCTGACTGCCGCGGACTTCGCGGTTGATTCCGGCGCGCGCGCTTCGTACTCTGGCTCGCGGGCGCGGGAGAATCTGGAGGGAGGCGGATGCGCAAGGTGAGGATCGCGATCGCGGGCGTCGGCAACTGCGCCAGCTCCCTCCTGCAGGGCATCGAGCACTACCGGCGCGTGCCCGCCGAGCAGCAGGAGGCGTGGGGCCTGATGCACCTCGAGATGGGGGGCTACCGCCCCGGCGACGTCGAGGTCGTCGCCGCGTTCGACGTCGACGCGCGCAAGGTCGGCCGGCCGCTGTCCGACGCGGCCTTCGCTCCCCCCAACTGCACGCGCGTGATCTCCGACCGCATCGGCGAGTCGCGCGTCGCGGTGTGCATGGGACCGCTGCACGACGGGGTCGCCGATCACATGGCCGATTGGCCGCCGGAGCGCTCGTTCCGCGTGGCAGACGAGGCGCCCGTCGACGTCGAGCGCGTGCTGCGCGAGAGCGGCGCCGAGATCCTCGTCTCCTACCTCCCGGTCGGCTCGCAGAAGGCCAGCCAGGCCTACGCAGAAGCGTGTCTTGCGACGGGCGTATCCTTGGTCAACTGCATCCCCGTCTTCATCGCCTCCGATCCGCAGTGGGGCGAGCGCTTCCGCCAGGCCGGCATCCCGTGTGCAGGCGACGACATCAAGTCGCAGGTCGGCGCCACCATCGTACACCGCCAGCTGGTGCGCCTGTTCGCCGACCGCGGCGTCAAGATCGAGCGCACCTACCAGCTCAACACGGGGGGCAACACCGACTTCCTCAACATGCTCTCCCGCGAACGCCTCGCCTCGAAGAAGATCTCGAAGACGGAGGCGGTCACCTCCCAGATCCCCTACGACGTCGGCGCCGACAACGTGCACATCGGACCCAGCGACTACGTCCCGTGGCAGAACGACAACAAGGTCTGCTTCCTGCGCATCGAGGGCCGCGGCTTCGGCGGCGCGCCGATCGAGCTCGAGGCGCGGCTCTCGGTGCAGGACTCGCCCAACTCGGCCGGCATCGTGATCGACGTGATCCGCTACGTTGCGATCGCGCGCCAGCGGGGTCTCGCCGGTCCGCTGCTGCCGATCTCGGCCTACACCATGAAGCATCCGCCGGTGCAGATGCGCGACGTCGACGCGGCCCGGCAGATCGAGGCCTTCCTCGAGAAGAACGCGGGAGATGGACCCGAGTAGCGCAACGCCTCGCCTGTGCGTCCTCTACGCGCCGCGCCCGCCGGGCGCCGAGTGCATTCCGCTGTTCGGGCTGACGCTCGCCGAGCGCACCGCACTCGCCTTCGCGCGCGCCGGCGTCGACCGCTTCGTGCTGGCGGGCGATGCCGAGGCGGTCGCGCACTTCGAGCGCGTGCTGCGCCAGGGGCCCTGCCAGCGGCTGCGGGTGCGCAGCGTCGATTCGCTGGCGGCCGCCGTCGGCGACGGCCCGTTCCACCTGGCGCGCACCGATTGCCACTACGACCGCCAGCTGGTGGCGCGCTTCGTCCACGAGACGCGCGGCGCCGTCGACTCGGTGGCGGCCGTCGACTTCCGCGAAGGCGCCCGTACGCGCGGCGCGGGGCTGCCGCGAGCGGCCGTCTGGAGCCGAGGGCCGCGTGCGCGGCTCCAGCGCGTCGGGCGCGAGCTGGTCGGCGCGGACGGCGTGCTGATCGGCCTGATGCTCGGAACGGCCGCGCTGGCGCGCGGCCTCGACGCCGAGCGCGATGCGGGGTGCGCCCCGCTGCGCGCGCTCGCCGCACTGCTCGCGCGCGAGCCCGTCGAGAGCTGGGCCGTCGCCGAACGGTGGCAGTCCGTCGGTGACGAGGACGACGTTCCGCGCGCGCGCCGCGAGGTGCTGGCGGGCGCGGTGCGCGTCGGCGACGGCGTGATCGCGCGCCACCTGAACCGCCCGATCTCGCTGCGCATCACCGAGCGGCTGGTTTCGCAACCGGTGAAGCCGTGGCAGGTGAGCCTCGGCTCCTTCGCGCTCACGCTCGGCGCGGGACTCGCCTTCGCGGTCGGGCACGCCACCACGGGAGGGCTGCTGGCGCAGTCGGCGTCGGTGCTCGACGGCGTCGACGGCGAGCTCGCCCGGGTTCGCTACCAGGATTCGGCCTTCGGCGGCCTCTACGACGCGTTGCTCGACCGCATCGGTGAGGCCGTCGTGATCGGCGGCATGACGCTCTACGCGTGGCTGATGGGCGCCGGCGCGCTCGCCGTGGCGCTCGGCTTCGCGGCGCTCGCCGGCAACAGCCTCTCGATGCTGGTGAAGGAGAAATACGGTACGCAGTTCCGCCGGCCGTGGGCGGCGGAACGCGAGGGACGCCTGCGCTGGCTGCTGCTCGGGCGCGACGGCCGTCTGTTCCTGACGCTGGTCGCCGGGCTGACGGGCCAGGTCGAGCTGGTGCTCGCGTACCTGGCCGTCGGCACGCACGTGCAGGCGGGTGCGCGCATCGTGCGCATTCGCGCCGAGGCCGCCCAGGCCTAGGGCCGACGCGGGCTCGCAAGGGGGAGCGATGTTCAAGGAATTCCGCGAGTTCGCGATGCGCGGCAACGTGGTCGACATGGCGGTGGGCATCATCATCGGCGGCGCCTTCGGGACGATCGTGAAGTCGCTGGTGGACGACGTGATGATGCCGGCGTTCGGCATGCTGCTCGGCAAGGTCGACTTCTCGAACCTGTTCGTCACGCTGCGCGACGGCGCCAAGGCAGCCGGGCCCTACGCCTCGCTGGCCGAGGCCAAGGCCGCGGGTGCGGTCACCATCGGCTACGGCCTGTTCCTCAACAACATCATCAGCTTCCTGATCGTGGCGTTCGCGGTCTTCCTGCTGGTGCGCGCCATCAACAAGCTCAAGCGCGCGCCGGCGCCGGCGGACCCCGCCGAGAAGGATTGCCCGCACTGCCTGTCGAGGATCGCCATCAAGGCGACGCGCTGCGCGTTCTGCACGTCCTCGGTGTAGGAGGCGCCCGGGGTCTCGAACCCGCTACGCTCGTTGCGGGATCGGTGGCTCGCGAGGCCGCGGTCGCCGGCCCAAGGAGGCAGAGGTCATGAGGAGACTCGCGATCGCGATGGGTGTGTCGCTCGCGCTGCTGGCGTGCGGCGGAGAGGAGAAGTCCGCCAGCCAGAAGGCGGCGGAGCACGCCAAGGAAGCGGCGCAGGAGGCCGCCACGGCTGCGAAGGAGGCGACCCAGGCCACGGTCGACAGCGCGAAGGAAGCCGCCAAGAGCGCCGGGGAGACCGCCGGCAAGGCCGCGGAAGCCACCCAGGAGGCCGCCCAGAAGGCGGTCGAGGCGACCAAGGAAACCGCGGGGCAGGCGGCCGAGGCGACCAAGGAAGCCGCGCAGAGCGCGGCCGACGCGACCAAGGAAGCCGCCGAGAAGGCCGGCGCGATGGCGAAGGAGGCGCCCCAGCAGCCCACGGAGGGCGCGGGTGCCGGCGGCCAGAAGGCCACGCCCTGAGGCGACGCGCCCGCTGGCTACTCGATCCTGTGTCTGAGAACGAAGGAGCCCGCGGGCGAAGGGCCCGCGGGCTCCGTCCTCTGCGCGCAGGCGCGAAGAGGCGCAGCGGCTAGAGGTCGACCGGCTTCAAGGTCTTGCGCTTGTTGCCGCCCGCGCGCTCCTCGGCCGCCGCGATCAGCTTGCGCACGTGCGCGTCGAGGGCGCCGTAGAAGTCGCCTCCCACGTTGCACTTCCGCGCCGCAGCCTTCACGCGGGACTTCGAGATGATCAGCTCGCCGCCCTTGCCAGCCTTCTTCGCCGCCGCCTTCTTCCTCGCAGCCATCGTTCCCCCCGTTGCGGCGCCCGGCTCGGCCGGCCGCCGTGTGTGTTGGAGCTCCGCCCGTCGCCGAACTGCGATCGCCGCAGCGGAGTTGCGGCGCATCATACGGGTTTCACCGATGGAGTCAAACCCAGAATGCCCGAATTCGGGCTTCCCAGGCCAGAATGACGGCGATTCTCGCCTCCCCCATCCACTCGCGGCGCCGTGATACACTGCCGCACGCCGAGGAGGACCCGATGACCGATCTGCTGCGCCGACCGCTCACCGAGATCACGACGCTGCTCGCGCGCCGCGAGCTCTCACCCGTCGAGCTGATGGAAGCCACGCTCGCGCGCATCGACGAGCTCAACCCGGCGCTCAACGCCTTCGTGGCGATGCGCTCGCGCGCGGCGCTGATCGCGGATGCCCGCGCCGCGGAGGCACGCATCCAGCGCGGTGAGGGCCGCCCCCTGGAAGGCGTCCCGCTCGGCGTGAAGGACCTCGAAGACGCCGAAGGCCTGGTCACCACGCACGGCTCGGTGCCGTTCAAGGACAACGTCGCAGCGCGCGACTCGGTGCACGTCGAGCGGCTGCGCGCCGCCGGCGCGATCGTGGTCGGCAAGACCAACGCTCCCGAGTTCGGCCACACCGCGATCACCAAGAACCTGCTGTTCGGGCCGACCCGCAACCCGTGGAACCTCGAGCGCACGCCCGGCGGCTCGAGCGGCGGCTCGTCGGCGGCGATCGCCGGATCGATGATCCCGCTCGTCACGGCGAGCGACGGCGGCGGCTCGATCCGCATTCCCGCGACCTTCACCGGCTGCTTCGGCCACAAGCCGAGCTACGGGCGCATTCCGCACGCGCCCGAAGCGCTGTGGCCGATGGACGACACGGCCGTGGTGGGTCCGCTCACGCGCAGCGTCGAAGACGCCGCGCTGCACATGGACGTGACGGTCGGCGCGCATCCGCTCGACCCCAACTCGCTGCCGCATCCGGGGCTCTCGTACCGCGAGGTGCTGCCGCGGCTCCCGGCCGGATTGCGCATCGGATTCTCCCCCGATCTCGGCTACGCGATCGTGCAGTCCGACGTGGCGGACGTGGTCGGTGAGGCGGTGCACGTCTTCGAGCAGCTCGGCCACGCGGTCGACTTCGTGAAGGGCGGCCCGCCGGAGCCGGGCCGCGACTGGGGGCTGATGGGCGTCTTCCAGCTGCTCGGCCGGCTCGGCGAGTTCCTGCCGCACCGCGAGGCCGAGTTCGGCCGCGGCTTCATCCACAACGTGAAGCTCGGCGTCCAGATGACACCGGCCCGGTTCGCCGCGTTCCGGCAGCGCCGCGAGGAGCTGAACCGCTGGTGCGCGGAGGTCTTCGAGCGCTGCGACCTGCTGGTGACGCCCACGGTTCCCTACGACCCGCCGTCCGCCAAGGGCCCGCTGCTCGCCGAGGTCGATGGCCGCAAGCAGCCCGAGGCGAACGTGGGCAGCTTCACGATGCCCTTCAACCTCTCCTGGCATCCGGCCGCCACGGTGCGCGCCGGCTTCTCGAAGGCCCGCCTGCCCGTCGGGCTGCAGATCGTGGGCCCGCGCCACCGCGACGATCTCGTGCTGCAGGCGGCGTACGCCTTCGAGCAGGCTCGACCGTGGGCGCACGACTGGCCGGAGCTCTAGGCGCGCGGACGAGCGCTCCACCGCCAGAAGGAGGACCGAGCGATGGCGCAGTTCATGAAACCGTACGGCTCGCACACCTACGCCCTGATGCGGATCATCTTCGGACTGCTCTTCATGAGCCACGGGCTGCAGAAGATCGTCGGGCTCTTCGGCGGCGTGCCCGCGGAGGCGCCGGCGCTCGTGGTGTACGGAGCGGGTGGGATCGAGCTGGTGGCCGGCGCGCTGATCGCGGCCGGCTTGCTGACGCGTTGGGCGGCGTTCATCGCGAGCGGCGAGATGGCGGTGGCGTACTGGATGGGCCACGGGACGCACGCGTTCCATCCGCTCGTCAACAAGGGCGAGCTCGCGGTGCTCTACTGCTTCGCGTTCCTGTTCATCGCCGCCCACGGGGCCGGGATCTGGAGCGTCGACGGGACGCGGGGCGAGGGCTAGCCGCCGCACTTGCACGCGATCGTCGGCGCCGGCTCGATCGGGCTCGCGCTCGGCGCGCGGCTCGCGCGTGCGGGCCATTCCGTGCGCTTCGTCGTGCGCAGCGAGAACGCGGCGCGCGCGATCCGCGACCAGGGAGTCACGGTCGAGGATCCCGCATCGGGCGAGAGCTGGCGCGCCCGCGCCGACGCCTGCACGGAGCTGCCGGCCGGCGAAGCGGGCGTCGTGCTGCTGTGCGTGCGGACGCCCGACACCGGCGCGGCAGCGGGCGCGCTCGCCCGCAGCGCGCCGCACGCGACGCTCGTGAACGTGCAGAACGGCGTCGAGGGGGACGCGATCGCCGCACGCCATTTCCGGCGCGTGCTCGGCGCGGTGATCCGCCATCCGTGCATGCGCTTGGCGCCGAATCGCGTGCGGGCGCTCGGCGCCGGTCGCATCGCGATCGGCGCCCATCCGAGCGGCGGCGGCAGCGACGTCGATGCGATCGCGGCGGCGCTGCGCGGCGCGGGCTACGACGTCGGCGTCTCGCAGCGCATCGGTGACGACCGCTGGCTCAAGCTCTGCTTCAACCTGATGTCGACGCCGAACGCGCTGGTCCGCCCGGCCGAGCACGCGACGCGCGCCTTCACCGAGGGCAAGGCGAGGCTGCTGGAGGAGGCGCGCGACGCGTTGGCTGCGGCGGGCACCGCGGCGCGCTCCTGCGACGGCCGCGACCGCTCGCTCGACCAGGAGATTGCATTCCAGCGCAGCGCGCTCGAGCGCGGTGAGGCGGCGCGCGCACTCCCGATCTACAACAGCCTGTGGGTGGCCCTGTCGAGTGGCGCGCCGCTCGAGGCCGACGCCTACCACCGCGCGATCATCGCGCTCGGCGCGCGGCACGGGGTCGCGACGCCGACGAACGAGCGGGTGCTGCGGGGGCTCGAACGCGCGCTGCGCGAGCAACTCGGCCCCGAGAGCTTCGCGGCGGCGGAGCTGCTGGGGCACTAGCCCGAGGAGCCTAGGGCGCGCGCCCCTCGACCTTGCCGGGATCGTGCCAGATCTCGGTGTCGGGGTGGAACGCCTTCCAGGCGAACCAATAGGCCTCCGTCACCTCGGCGTCGGCGGGGGCCTTCCAGCGGAAGACCCCGAGGTCGCTCGCGTAGTCGATCTCGAGCTTGCGGCCGCGGAACTCGTCGTGGATCTTGCCTCCCTCGCGGGTCACCAGCGACGCCAGGTAGGCGCGCGCCTTGCCGCCGATCACCACGCCGATCACCTGCTCCTTGGCGTGGAAGCGGCGGTCCTTCGCCTCGATCGGGTAGTGGACGTCGTCCTCCGCGGCGTAGGCCTCGAACGGGCTGGCGGAGTAGTCGATCTGCTCCGGCGCGGGCGGCGCGAGCACCTGGGTCTTCGGCTCGCGCGCCAGCCAGCTGCCGTAGTCCTCCTGCACGACCGGCACGCGCTCGAGCTTCCGGCCGGCGAGCTCCCCCGCGATCGCGCGACCCTCGAATTGCGACCACAGGCTCTCGGTCTCGCGGTCGAAGAGCAGGAAGTTCGAGTTGTAGAGGAGGCCCGACACGCCGAAGTGAAGGACGCGCCCGTCGACCGTGCGCCTGAAGGCCAGCGGGACGCCCGCCAGCGGGTCGTAGGTCACCGCGATCGGGACGCCGCCGACGGCGTCGTTCACGATCTGGTGGAATTCGAGGATCGCCACCGGGTAGGCGCGCGCTTCGCCGCCGAGCGCGACGCCCAGCACCGTCGTGTCCGGCTGCGCCCACTGGGCGGCCTCGGGCGCGGCGAAGCGCGGCGCGTCGACGCTGCGGATGCCGTCGCGCGGCGGGCCGCCCGGGATGATCTTCTCGCGGTCGACGAGTTGGCGCGTGATGGCGAAGCCGTTGGTGCGGTCGGGTGCCGGTGTGCCGGTGGACGGCGGCTGCGCACCGCTCGCTGCGATCAGCGCGAGCGAAGCGGCGACGAGCGCGAGGCGCCGCCGCATGCTCAGTCTCCCCGGCTCGCGCCGACCCCGATCGCGACGCTCTCGCCGACGATGCCGAGCAGCTCTTCGAGGTCGCCGTCCGGGATGTCGAGCGGCGGCGCCACGTAGACCACGTTGCCGAGCGGGCGCAGATACGCGCCGCGCCGGCGCGCCGCCTCGCAGACGCGCCAGCCGGCGCGCGCGAGGTAGCCGGCCTCGCCCGCCAGGTCGAGCGCGCCGATCATGCCGAGCGCGCGGCTGCGCGCGACGCCCGGCAGCTCGCCGAGCTTCGCGAAGCTCGCGGCGATGCGCTGCGCCTTGGGCTGCGCCCGTTCGAGGATCCGCTCGTCCTCGAAGACGCGCAGCACCTCGAGCGCAACGGCGGCGCCGAGCGGGTTGCCGCAGAACGAGTGGCCGTAGTAGAAGGCGCGCTCGGCGGCGCCGAGGAAGCCCTCGTAGAGTCGCCGCGTGGCGAGCGTCGCCGCCATCGGCAGCATCCCGCCCGAGAAGCCCTTGGCGGTGCAGAGCAGGTCCGGCGACACGCCCGCGTGCTGGCAGGCCCACATCGGTCCCGTGCGCCCGTAGCCGGTGAAGACCTCGTCGGCGACGAGCAGCACGTCGTGGCGGTCGCAGAGTGCGCGCGCCGCGCGCAGGTACTCCGGCGCGTAGATCCGCATGCCCGCGGCGCCCTGCACGACCGGCTCGAGCACCAGACACGCGATGCGGTCGGCTTCGCGCGCGAAGAGCTGCGCGAGCGCGTCGACGGCGGCGCCGAGCGAAACCGCGGGGTCGCCCGGGGAGGGGACGTGGAAGCACGCGGCGAGCACCGGGGCGAAGGGCCGGCGGAACACCTCGACGCCGCCGAGCGCGGTGGCGCCGAGCGTCTCGCCGTGGAAGCCGCCTTCGAGCGCCGCGAAGGCGCGCCGTTCCGGGCGCCCGTTCTGCGCCCAGTACTGGAGCGCCATCTTGAGCGCGACCTCGACGGCGGTCGAGCCGTCGTCGCTGAAGAAGACGTGCTCCAGGCCCTCCCGATGATCCGGCGGGCCGTCGCGCCGATGATCCGGCGGGCCGTCGCGCCGATGATCCGGCGGGCTGTCGCGCGGAGCACGGCCGCAGAGCGCTTCGGCGAGCTCCGCGGCCGGTGCGTGGGTCATGCCGGCCAACGCGCTGTGGCAGTTGAGGCGGGCCTGGCGCTCGAGCGCGGCCACCAGGCGCGGGTGGTTGTGGCCGAGCGCCGCGACCCACCACGACGAGTTGGCGTCGAGGTAGCTGCGCCCGTTCGCGTCGAACAACCGGGAGCCCTCGGCGCGCGCGACTACGATCGGATCGACGCCCTTCACGTACTCGTCCATCGGCGTGTAGGGGTGCCACACCCGCTGCTTGTCGAGCGCGACGATGCGATCGCGGTCCAATCCGGCCATGGCGCACGCGAACCGCTAGAGCGCCAGCTCCGCGAGCACCCGCAGCGCTTCGGGTTGGCCCGCGCCCACCAGCAGCGTCCTGACCGGCGACGCCTTCCACGCCTCGAGCCGGTCGCGGATGCGCTGCTTCGGACCGAGCAGCGCGATCGAGTCGACGAGCTGGTTCGGAACCAGCGCCATCGCCTCGGCCTTCTTCCCGGCGAGGTACAGGTCCTGGATCTTCACCGCCGCCTCTTCGTAGCCGAGGCGCTTGGCGTAGTCGTTGTAGAAGTTCTTGCCGCGCGCGCCCATGCCGCCGATGTAGAGCGCCAGCATGCCCTTGACGGGCATCCGACACCTTTCGATGTCATCTCCGACCACACAGGTGACGAAGGGCGCCACGTCGAAGCTCGCCAGGCTCTTGCCGCCGCCGGCCTTCGCGAAGCCCTTCTCGAGGTGCGGCGCGAGCAGATCGAAGCGCTCCGGGTTCATCCACACCGGGATCAGGCCGTCCGCCACCTCCGCGCTGCACTCGATGCCGGCGGGGCCGATCGACGCCGTGTAGATCTCGAGGTCCTTGCGCCCGTGCAGGATGCTCTTGAGCGGCTTGCCGAGCCCCGAGGCCCCGGGGCCGCGGTAGGGGATCTCGTAGTGCTCGCCCTTGAACTCGACGGGCTCTTCGCGCGCCAGGATCTTGCGGATGATCGAGACGTACTCGCGCGTGCGCGTGAGCGGCTTGCCGTACGGGACGCCGTGCCAGCCCTCGACCACCTGCGGCCCCGACGGGCCGAGGCCCAGGATGAAGCGCCCGCCGGAGATCGCGTCGAGCGTCATCGCGGTCATCGCGGTCATCGCCGGCGTGCGCGCCGGCATCTGCATGATCGCGGTGCCGAGCTTGATCCGCGTGGTGAAGGCGGCGATATAGGCGAGCGGCGATACCGCATCGGAGCCGTAGGCCTCCGCGCTCCACACCGAATGGAAGCCGAGGCGCTCGGCCTCGAGGATCAGCTCGCGGTTGATCTGCATGTTGGCGCCTGAATAGCCGGCGGTGAGACCGAGGCGGAGGGTGGCCATCGGGGGCACTCCTTTCGTCGAGGGCGGCGCGATTGTAGCCGCTCGGCTTGCACGCGGCGCGCATCGGAGCCATCCTCGGCGGCGTCGGCCGACGGCCGGCCGGCGCGAGGCATCGGGCCCGCGCCGAAGCTCCGCGGGGCGCGATCGAGCCTCCGCGCGAGGAGTACCGCGATGCATTCGCGTTTCCATCGGCATTGGATGCGATTCCACGGCGTCGACCCCTTCGCGTACGCGAGCTGCGGGCGCGCGCGGCACGGCGACGGCTGGGGCGAGGAGGCGCTGCGCCGCGCGCAGCGCTTCGCGCACCGGCGCTTCGAGGAAGACGACGTCCTCGGCGGCGCCGGCCTCGGCGTGCGCCGGCCGCTGCGCTTCCTGGCGTGGCGCCTCGAGCTCTCGGCCGAGCAGACGGGAGCCCTCGCGCGCATCCTCGAGCACCTGAAGCTCGAGCGCGCGCAGGCCGCGCTCGACGTGCGGCGCGCGGCCGCCGATCTCGCCGACGCCCTCGAGGCGAGCGAGTTCGGCCGGGCCAAGGCCGACGCAGCCACCGAGCTGCGCGCTGCGGCGGCGCGGCGCGCGCAAGAGGCGGTGGCGAAGGCGCTCTCCGAACTCCACGCGCTGCTCGACCCCGAGCAGCGCGCGCAGCTCGCCGAGATGGTGCGCACCGGCGCGATCCGGCTCTGACGCAGCGGGGACGGTCCACGTCCGTGGGCCGTCCCCGCCGTGGCGCGATCAGCTCGCGGACTGCGGCGGCGCGACCGGCAGCTCGATCACGAAGCGCGTGCCGCCGCCGCGCTCGGAGTCGCACCAGATGCGGCCGCCGTGGCGCTCGACGATGCCGTGGGACAGCGAGAGCCCGAGCCCGGTCCCTTGTCCCACCGGCTTGGTGGTGAAGAACGGCTCGAAGACGCGATCGCGAACGGCTTCGGGGATGCCGGGGCCGTCGTCCTCGAACTCGAGCCGCACGCGCCCGTCGGCGCTGCGCGTGCGCACCCAGATGTGTCCCCGGTCGCCGAGCGCGTCGCACGCGTTCATCAGCAGGTTCATGAACACCTGGTTGAGCTGACCGGCGTGGCAACGCACGCGCGGGAGCGGGCTGAAGTCCCGCTCGATCTCGATGCAGTTCTTGCAGCGCGGCTCCATCAGCGTGAGGGTGCGGTCGATCTCCTCGTTCAGGTCCGCCTCCTGCAGCTCGGCCTGGTCCATGCGCGAGAAGGTGCGCAGGTCCGCCACGATCTTCTTGACCCGATCTGTGCCCTCGCGGCTCCGCGACAGCAGCTTGGCGATCGCCTCGCGGGTGCGCGCCGTGTCCTGACCCGACGCCTGCTGCGCGGTCAGCTTGTCGACGTACTCCTCGAGCAGCTTCAGGTTGGCGTGCACGAAGCCGATCGGGTTGTTGAGCTCGTGCGCCACGCCGGCCACCAGCTGGCCGAGCGTGCGCATCTTCTCGCTCTGCAGCAGCAGCGTCTGCGTCTCGCGCAGCTCGTGCGTGCGCTCCTCGACGCGCGCCTCGAGCGTCTCGTTGAGCTTCGCGATCTCGTCGAAGGCCCGGGCGTTCTCGATCGCGATCGAGCTCTGGTTGGCCAGCGTGAGCAGGAGCTGGCGGTCGTCCGCGCTCACGCGATCGCCCGAGGCCTTGCGCCCCACCGCGATCACGCCGAGCAGGTCGACGCCGAACAGGATGGGGACGAGCAGTGCGACGTCGAGCTGCTCGAAGACCTCGAGGCAGGCGTCGCGCAGCACCGGATCCGGCTCCCCTTCGATGTCCTTGCGCGAAACCTCCTCGCGCCGCATCCACAGGTACTTGCACAGCGGGTGCTCCATGGCGAGCTCGAAGGAGCCGACGTCGATGTGCCAATCGCCGCCGACCGCTTCGGGGCGCAGCGTGTGGTCGTCGTCGCCGAGCAGCAGCACCATCGAGCGCTCCACGCCCATCGCCTCGGTCAGCGCGCGCACGATACGCTCGACGATCTCCTTGATCGAGAGCATCGAGACCATCGCCTCCGAGATCTCGCGCACCGTCTGTCGGTAGCGCCCCTGCTCGCGGTCGAAGACGCGGTCCACCATCACCTGCAGGCGGTTGCGCAGCGGATTGACCGCCAGGATCGCGAGGAACAGGAATGCGAGCGAGAAGGCGGGCGAGCGGGCGTTGACGTCGAAGTGCTTCACCAACGCATCCGCCGACGCGATCAGGAAGGCGTAGAACCCGGTGATCAGCAGCGTCGAGGCGCCGTAGGCCACCGAGGAGCGCGCCAGATGCCGGATGTCGAAGAGCTGCTTGCGCACGATCCCGTAGGCGACGGAGATCGGGAACACCACGAACCAGAGCAGCGCCACGTAGACGGGAAAACCGGTCTGCAGGAAGAACTCGGCGATCAGCAGCGTGATCACGGGGACGAAGGAGAGAAACGCCCCGATCAGCATCACGTCGGCGCGGTCGACGTCGTCGTCGCCGCGCCGCCGCCGGCGCTCGAGCGCCAGCTGGCCGCAGCAGAACAGCGAGAGGCCGGCCGCGAAGGCGAAGCCGCCGTTCTCGAGCGCGAAGAACGGGATGCCGAGCGTGCCTTCGAGCCAGACGAGCGGCGCCGCCGCGGCCGCCAGCGCATAGGGAAGCCAGCGGATCCAACGCCGCCGCGCGAGCCAGCCCGGCTCGAAGGGATAGGTCGTGAAGAGGTGGAAGATCGCTGCGCCGAGGAAGCCGAAGTTCATCACCGCGCGCTGATAACCCACCGTCTGGCGGAAGGTGTCGAACGAGGTGAAGAGCTGGACCGCCATGGCCGAGCAGAACAGCGCGAACGCCCACGACTCCTCGCGCCCGCGGCGCAGCAGCCACACCAGCGCTCCGATCACCAGATAGGCCAGGCCGACCAGCAGGCACGCGAAGTAGAGCGGTTCGAGCGGCGGCGG